>TARA_R110000765_G_scaffold231815_1_pt1 | contig 10542 bp, 15 predicted proteins | sample TARA_R110000765 | Tara Oceans TARA_R110000765 (sample SAMEA4398168) | marine metagenome | biome: Polar Biome; feature: [MES] marine water layer (ENVO:01000295) within the mesopelagic zone...; material: water (ENVO:00002006), including particulate matter (ENVO:01000060) such... | reverse complement strand
GCAAGCCAAGCTACTAACCAGCTCGGTTATGAAGTAGTTCCTTTTGTGTACGATGACGGCACTACACTAAACAGGCTGGTGTTGCAGGCATCACAAGCGTTTTCTATCAATATAGGGTCGACTGCTGGAGCTACAAAGCTAGGTCACAACACATCGGGTGTAGTGAACGCGACACTGGTGGATCAAAAATATGAGTTGATTCTGACACCTGGCGCCTACCAATACGGCTTCACTGCGGCTCCGGGGTTTGCGGAGTTGAATGGCTTCAACACGAGTTTTACTGATGGGGCTTCAAGCGCAAATGGCGACTATGCTGTTCCTGCAATCGCAAAATCAGGCGCTATCAACGTCCGCGTTTTGGATCAGTTTGCTTACACGTACCAGTATCTAGAAACGTGGGAGACCGAAGGCAGGCAGGCGTATTATGATATATCTATCGGCCAAAACAGGCTGTTTCGCGGTGCGATTGAATCCGTAAAAATGGACCGAACGGGACCAGCGAATACCTATATAATACTCAACATTCAGTTCAGAGCGGTTGAGTTATGAATCCAAATGGTTTTTTGTTTTGTCATGTCGACACAAACGTACCCGGTTTTCGTAGCCTCAGTGCAGGCGCAACAGATTCGACCGTTGCTGCCGGATACTATGATTTTGAATCATATATCACTGCATTGAACGCAGCTCTATATGCGCTCGGTTGGATTTGCAGTTTCAGCACATCCACAGGTTTGGTTACTTACACTGCCGGTGCTGGCGCATCAAACCTGTTGTTTAATGACCGCACTGGTCACATTACCGGCATGCAATCAAAAGCAGGCGATGCGTTGTATGCCGCTTCTGCCCCATATGTGTCGAGCGTACCGCCCCCTGGATGTTTGTGGCTTCTAGGTGCGACTTGGGAAAATGTTGATATCGCAAGGGAGCGTGTGCTCGAGACTACACGACACGGGAGAGGATTTGGCTATATTTGGGGTGGTGCAAAGGTGTGGAGGTGGAAGCTACAGATACACCCAAAGTCCATCATTCCGTCTGATAGCGGGGCCTTTACAACCGAACGTCCATTGCTGAGCTCATTCGTAGCTAAAGGAAAAGTGAAGCTTTGGATGGGCAACAGCAACGCCATATCCGAAAGCCAGTCCGGTGGTTATCTAACAGGACACGTCATAGGGCTAGATTCTATCAATCGTGTCAGCGGCGCAGGATATGAAATGTATGAAGCGTCATTGTTGGTTTGCTCATGAGTAGTTTTGATACAGCCTTATCGCGCGGATACGGCGTGTGCTACATGCTGCAAATCGAAGGTATACCATATACCTTTTCGGAAGCTAGCCCACCGAGACACGACAGTTACAACGATGTTTCAAATGCCGCTTCTGGAGGAGTGACATACACGAACTCTAATTCACTTGTAATGTCCGACAGCCAGCTTATATCACAGGATATTGATAGAACGTCAGGAGTAACAGGGGGCAGAGCGATAGATTTTTTGCTGAACTACGATGCCATGGGAAGCAGCGTCACTCAAGCACTGTTCAAGAAACCAACAGCGCAAGCAGAAATCACATCAGACGTCGCGCACGGGGCGACTACAGTAGTCGTGGATAACCTCGGTGCTTTTGCAGGTTCTGGGGCTATTTACATTGGCAAAGAGTACATTCGGTATGGCGGTACAGCTAGCACGACTACGTTCAATGGCTTGACTCGCGGTGAGATCAATCAAAAATATACATTCAAGTCCACGAGCTTTTCTTCTTATCGGTTTGTCACCAACTCCCCGATGGTATGGCGCGGCAGGCAGGTAACGCTGTGGGAGCATTTGGTTACTCCGGATGGCTACATGATTCCAAGCCAGTGGATGAACGGCACATATGCTCGTGAAATCTGGAAAGGGTATGTAGACGAAATGCCCACGCCCGATGCGCTTGGTATGCGATTGAGATGCCTTCCGTTACAAAGGCTTTTGTCGAAGAAAATCGGATATAACACAACGTTCGACGTATATAATCACGGGCCGTTCGGTGGTGGTGGTTATAAATACGCAAGTGCTGTGGTTGCGTCACGACCTGGAGACACCATCGAAATCGTCGTGCTATATAATGATGGCGACCCGACTAGTGCGGCGCTTCTTGCCACTTACTTTGAATTAGACTTGTATGCTGAGACTGGAAGCAGTGCAGACGTTGTTGTGATGCAGAAAACCACTCACAATGGACTTCTCCATAAAGCTTTGCTGGATTCTGGTGGTTTTGAAAGCCTTAACTGGGTTGGTGACCTAAAAATCGTCGATTTCGATGTGCTAGGAGAAACAATATATTTCACCCAGGTAGCCAACTACGAGGTAACGGAGGGTTACTTTATTGTTCCAGAAGACGGCCCAGAAGCGTATGCGCCGGGTAAATACAAAATAAATGAATGGCTTACAGGGGGCAAACTTGTAACGATTGATGGTGTAGCTGTCTTTCAGCCTGCTGTGATCGGATATCAAGTTTTCATTCCGTATCGCGTAGCAGGACAACACAATAAGACCATTGCCGTGCATAATATGGAAGGTAGTGGTTGGCAGGACACCGAGCTTGCAACGTCAGGTCTCGCAATTCTTACCGTGGATGACTCAAAAGAAATCGTCCGCTTTAAGAAAGAGTCCTCCACAGATTCCATTGGGTTGCCCAGCGACCAAATCATGATTTTGACTTTGACAGAGAGGGGCATCGGCAACACTCCAATTCTGAACGTCGTAGACGGTGATGACGTAAAGCTTGAGCTTGGCGCCGGGTGGCACGGAGATTTAAAAAACGTTGCTTTGACTTTGCTTGAATCTAGCGGAACTGCTTTGCGAGGCACTTACGATACTTTGCCTATCGGCTTTGGTTACGGTATCGACGACGGCAATATTGACGAGACCTCTTTCAGTACACCGGATCTTATCCATGCCGAAATGGAAGCTACATGCATTTCGGAAGGGTCTGATAGCTGGGATGAAATGATGGGCGGGTGGTTTTCGGCTCAGGGCAGAGCCATTGCATCAATCAAGGACAGCAGCGATAACGTCGTTCTTAAATGTGTGAACTGGGTTGTGACAGCTGACCCAGATGCAACGACTATATCCAAGACAGATGTAGTATTGAGAAACGTGACATCGCCCAAAATGCTTGAGGGGCCGAACTCGGTTACAATCAAAACTGCATCGATTGGTGAAAAATCACCAGAGGTCGTTGTCAGAGATATTCCAAGAATACAATCGGAAGGTCCAAGAAACCAAACCTTGAACTTACCCTCCGCAACATCTCATTTTGCCGGTCAAATCGGAGCCTCATACGTTTACTTTTCCGATGGCTTAACAGCAATGACGCTCAGAGTAGGCCCACACATAACCTTACAAGTTGGGGATAACTGCATCCTCTCGCTCGCACACCCGGCGATGTACGACTGGAGCGCGGGTACCAATATGCCCAGTTCTGTGTACGGCAAGGTGATGCGTACCGAAAAGTCTTTGTCGTCCCGATGGACAGACCTCACAATATTGATGTCCTCAAATATACTAGAAACACTATATCTGTGCCCTAGTGCCGTTGTAGCGAGTGGTGGCTCCGGCACCAGCGAAATCGTCCTAACGACCGGGCATGGTGCGTATTTAAAGCCGAGCGACAAGATCTATGTTTATAAGAAAGGTGACGAGTCCAGCAACTCAGCGGAATACACGATAGCGGGCGGATACACTGCGGGATCAGACACAGTCACCATTACCGGCACTTTCGCCGCCTTTGTGGCTGCTGGATCTATTGTCACCTTTCCGGTTTATGGTAACGCCACGACGTACCAAAAAACATACGCATATGTGCATTACGACAAACGCTGGACAGGCTGATCATGAGTTATATCCCCATCGACCCTCAATCCGCCCTGCACCCTTCGATGGCGATGTCTTCCAACATTGCGACCATGGGTTCTAACACGAACGAAGCTTGGCGTTACGGATGGTGTCCACAGGCTTACTCCACAGGATTTCATTATCAAAACAGCTCAAACAGTGTCGGATATGTAGACAAAGCTTACATGCGACTCAGGGGTAATGCTGACAAAGTGAATGTGAGGTTTCGCTGCCTTGCAAAGGGTGGCACGGGCGCTGAAGTCAGGGTCGTCAACAGTGATGCGTCGACCGTTTATGCATCAATCACAGGATTGACTGCTACGCCTACCTGGTACACCGCAACGATTGGAATATCGTCCGCTGCTGATCCGATGGATATGAAAGTGCAACTCAAAGCGGAGCGGGATGTCACTTTGGTCCAAGGGTTTTCTTTTTACTTAGAAGCTGCTTCAGCAGCTGCCGTTGGAACACACTCAAGTGGGTTTGTAAAATGGGACGGCTCCATTGATGACCTTAACGATCCGATCTCCTCCGAAATGGTGAACAGGCTGATACAAACGCCATATGCAATCGCAAAAGATAGGCCATCAACACTTGTGTCGCTTTTCAACACCATAACGGATGCAAGCAACAACAGTGTTCTGCAAGGTGATTCCAACTCCACTACCTATGAGACCTACATTCGCGGCATTGTTCCTGGAGATGGATATCAGAGAACGTATCGAGCCGACGTTCACATTAGCGACCCAGACGATGTTTTGGATAGCTCGAGCGTAAGAATAAATGTAGAGGGCCAGACCTCGTTAGTGCTCTCGGGTGAGGGGTGGTTGACAGGTACGTTTGAGATGTCGTCCGGTATAACTCCATTCACAATAGACATGAAAATGAATGACGCGGGTGACAATCTCACACTCGATACAGTGTTGATCCGCAGGGAGTCTTCATAATGTCGCGCATGCCCATATATCCCAAAGAAACGAAGCTGGATGTAAAAACGCCCCCTGCGATGGCTGACAGACAACTGGCGCAGATCGGTCTGCTAGGTAAAGCAGACGCCGCAATACACAGCCTCATGTCAACGCATCTGTTTCCACCAGTTTTTATAGCAAATGCTTTGGGCAATACTGTTGCTCACGCTCACGAAGCTATTTTGACTGGTGATCGTTTGCGCGTTGCACTGGTGATTCCCCCGAAAGTGTCACAGGCAAAGATCAGTCTGCTAGCAACAGGTCAAAGTGCCGTCGTAGTTGTGAAGTCAAACGAGCTTGATGGAACGGCGATAGATTCGACGGGAGTCACCTTCCTAGTAAACACAACAGATTGGGCGACTGGTGATTGGCCTGGAACCAAAGAAGCGCAACAGATATACACGCAAATGGCGCAGTTTTATGAGGGCGACCGATACCTCACTCTGAAAAGCTCACCGGATTGGGATCCTGATGTAGTTGAACTGAAAATTCACGGCGATCCAGGCGGCTCGAGCAACTGGTGTGTTGTTTCAGGCATATACGTGCAGTTTGTGTATCCAATCGTGTAAGACATCAGAAACATTGTATTATATCTAACTTACACGAATCCATATTCTATTGTGATAGTATCCGGCAACGAGGTGAATTATGAAGACGAAGACAGTATCACAGTCGAGCGCAACAACTGTTACGCTCAATAGCACCGCGCTCGGATGGAGCCCTGAACAATACACCACCACCATGGTGCAGGTATCGGGAATGGGGTCCGACAACACAAGTTGTGTATTGAGCGCAAAAGGACCATCTGGCGCCTATGCCACAGTCGCTACATTGGCCGAGGGAGACACACACATCTTCGACGCTGGTGTCTGGACTGAATTTAAGGTCGTCTTTGGCAGTGCTGGGACAGCCACCATCGGCGTGAAAGGTTATCATCTCGACCGAATCGACGGAGGATAGGATGGCTGTAACAACCACAACAGGTCTGGCTCTACAAGATGTGTCCTTTGCTGTTCCCAAGGTTGGTATTGGGCTGCATTTCTACCATACAATGGATGAGAACCAGCTTACCTCCAACTCTGTCACTCTTCATTCTGACCATATTAGTGGTAAGTGCCTTGTCCCAGTAACAGATGGTGTTATCGATAACCTGACACTGGAGTTTGCTCCCGGTGAGTCAGGGATGACTCTTGACCTTACTGGTACTGGAGCTGGAAAGCTTGATGCAGGGACGGCTACGCAGGGTACGTTTTATGATATCCGAGTTATCAGCAAGCGTGGCAGTAGTGCTGCCCTACTAGCTCACACATCAGGTAAGCTAGAGCCAGGGGTCACGGGGATCGGGGGATCGTTCACGCTCCCGGCTGGCTATACCCACTACTCAGATGTAGTCTTTGGTGTAAGCTATACAGCAGCTTCTGTAGCGACTTTTACGTTTACCGCAATCCCTGACGACGCATCAACAATATCGCTAATCGACAACGCAGGGTCGCCAGACACACAGGTTTTTGAGTTTGATGATGATGCTTCAGGTGTAACCGTTGGCGGTGCTGTTGCAGTAAACCCAGCCGGAACCGGGGGCGACGCATCAGCTACTGCTGCGGCATTAGTAGCAGCGATTAACGCTGACGCCATCACCATCCTTGCAGAGGACTGGTCTTCTTATGGCGAAGCGGGGAAGGTGGTTCTATATCAGGACAGCGACTCTGCATACCCAGGGGCAGGGACTGGTGTAACTTCTATTGCCGTCAATAGCGCAAGCCATTGGAACAGTAAAGTAGATGAAACTATGATAACTACTTTTTCTGCTGGAGGCATTAAGGGGTTTACTCAGGTTGGGCCTGGGGAGTGTATGTATTTGACAGGCGGGGGTGGCACTGTTGGGTCTGGTGGGCTGAATGTGCTTTATGCGGGCGTTCAGCATTCAGACTCGGCAGCAATTGACATCTCAAGGTGCGCGCCTTCGCCCGTGGCGGGCACGGCATACGAGACGCGGGGCACGGCTTTCCTGAAAGCGTCTGCGACTTGTACGGGGTCAGCGGCTAGACACTGCTATTGGTTGTATTCTCAGGACGGCAGGACTACAGGAGATAGCAACTTAGAGGACGCCCTAGAATTGGTCCATCAAGCATATTATCTTGACGCAGCTTCCGGCGGCGGTCCAAAACAAGAAGAATCAACCATCGGCTTTCCGTTGTCCGTATCGGCTACGTCTGAGGGATACGCTGCAAGCTCGACCGGAACTCTTGCAAACATTTTCCAGTACTATTTTAGTACAGATGCGTCCGGTATTGGCGCATATGTTTACGTGCGCGGTTGGAAACTCAATGGGTGACATCACCGAGAACTTCTCTTTGCGTGAGTTCCGCTGCAAAGATGGTACAGATGTACCCCCTGAGCTGATTGAAAACGTCACGTTTCTTGCGAAGAACCTTCAGGTATTGCGCCAGAAGATTGGTAAGCCCATAAAGGTAATCAGCGGATATCGAACCCCTGAGTACAATAAAAAGTGCAAGGGATCCAAACGCTCCATGCATCTACTGGCAAAGGCTGCTGACCTGAGAGTATCTGGTATGTCTTCTGATGAGCTTCATTCGATTATAGCTGATGCTATAAAGAACGACTTAGTTGCCCCCGGAGGCGTGGGATGGTACCCGTCCTTCGTCCATTATGACGTCAGAGGGCGTAATGCTCGTTGGAAAGGGAGTAAATGATGGAGTCCAGTATAGAGATTCTGGATATTGCTAAGCTCGCGCTCTCGGTGCTTGCGATAGTCGTTCCAGCATTGTGGCAACTCTCCACAAAGATCTCTAAACTCGAGGGAAGCATTACCGAGTTGAATCAAAAGCTTGAAGGCGTAGAAAAAGATTTCGAGCTTGTCCACAAGGAACTCGCGGAACTGCATGGATATTATGAAAAACTTGATGGTATAGACCGGACAGGCAGAAAAGAGTTGTGGCAAGAAACAAACGCAGTACGTGAACGACTCACAGTAGTAGAAACCAAGCTCGCAAAAAACGGCAAATGAGGATCCTAATGAGAGACATGCTAAACAAACTTCTTTCACGCAAACTTCTTGTAGTGGTCGTCGCCTGTGTTGCCGCATTTCTGAATCTTCCAGGAATGGGTGGAGAGCAGCTTCAAGAAGTGATTATGGCGTACATCGGCGGTCAAGCCCTAGTAGATGGTGCTGCGGCGCTCAAGAATGGGTAAAGTCATCACGCTATTTGAAAAACCGCCCAAGTGTGTCGTTTGTCAGCGTGATTCGGAGCGTCTCGTCTTTACTGTAGATGTTTGTCATGACCACGCGGTTTCGGTTGCCTCGTTTATGATAGAAACACAACGAGCTATGAAAAATGGACAAATGGACTGGGCAGCAATCTGTAGAGTAGTAGAGCACGTTGCGACAGTTGGTTTGCGTGCTCCAACAAAAGAACTAAACTAATGTCCGGTCGTTCGTTTTGGAATTCAGCGACGACACGCGCCGTTGCAATTGTAACCCTGTTGGGGGTTTTTGTTGTCTACCTAATGAAGACCTGGCGTCGTGCAGGCATTGAAACCAGCACGCACGACAAAAGGGTCAAGATAATCAAATTGTATGACAAACAGCGTGAGGAGCTCAAAGACCAGTCTATAGACCAGATCAATGAATTTGAGGAGCGGTTTCAGTCTAAAATGAGGGAAATCGACACCAACGAGCAGGCTATAATACTGGATGCAAGTAGGTCTCGAAGAAGCCTTGCCAATGCGCTGAACAAGAGTTTTGGCAAATGAACCAAAAACATTATACATCCACACTTTTCCAATATGATTTTGGAATCGAATGCAATGGCACTGTGTGTCATGGATTAGACGCCATCGTTCATGGACCGGTCGAAAAGTGCCGTCCGGCTGAACCAACTACGGTTGAGGTTGACCAGATATTTATCGTCGATATGGAGACGGGTAACAAAACCGAAATCAAGAAACCAACCCAAGACCTATTGAACACCGCAAAAGAAAACTTGATGACTCAGTCTATAGAAGATGAAATCGATGCAGCTGAAACCGAAGCAGCATATAGAGAGGATAGAGAGGATCTGGGAGGGGTGGGGAGCATATAGTTAAGTTCGTACCGTTTTTGGGGGGGTGCTAAAATGAGCTCGTTTCTGGTTTTCGCTTTCTTTACTTTGACTGTCGGCGGCGCGACGCCGTCGATGGAGCCTGGTGACTGGCATGGCCGCATGATCCTCGACATGTGCGGTGACGGGACACCGGAGCATCCTGGACGGTGCCCACAGTGCTGCGTGACCGAATGCACCAAAGCTGTCGAACTCGACGCTGGCGAGCCTGCTCCGTGCGCTGGAGGCTTGCTCGTGCCAGATGTCATGGTCGAAGACCTTCTCCTGTGCCGCGAGATAGAGTTCCCGAGATGCAGCGCCATGCTGGAGCGCGAGACCGGCGTCTCTGCGAGCAAACTCACCGCGTGCAGCTCGGAGTTGAATGCGTGTAATGATGCGTTGTCAAAGACCGATAAGCTGCTCGAAAAATCGCTCGAAAACAGAAAACAACCAGAGTGGTATAAAGACCCGTGGATGCATATAACCATCGGAGTGGTGGTAGGTGCGGCTGTCACATCAGCGGCGCACACATGGTGAAAGGGCTCCCGGCGACGGGTAGTCAACCGGGAGCCCACACCAAACCAATGGACCACCACAGTCCAGAGGAGAACAAACAGTCTAATTCGTAGGTTCGTCTTTGGCAAGATCCTTGGCTAGCCTGCACTCGTTGTGGATGCCGATTGACCAGTCGGAGAGCGGGTCTCCACACCAACTACAGTTATGCTGTAGCTTCGCGGGCCGCACTACGTTCTCCATGGGCTCATCATCAACGAACACAGTGTCTGCTCCCAGTGCGTTGTCAATGAACTCAGCGGTCTCCTGGAGCGTTATGATCAACTCATCGATTCCCATGCTCTGCATCTTATCTACGCGGGAACTGACCTCCACAAGGGCGTTTCTCATGCGCCGTTCTGACGCTTCGTTGATTAGGTTGTCTTCAGTCATTTGTGGATCCTTTGCTCGGCGTTTGAATGCAGGCAGTTCGGTGGTGCGGTTTTGTCTGTCGTGGGTTGGTAATTCGATGGTCATCTACTTCTCCTCGGTTGGTGTTATCTACTTCGCTGATGTCTCTCTACAATCATCTTTCGCCTTCTGCCGGGGGATTTTTGTCGGCCTTCACGAAGCAGTTTGTCCAGTCCGTATTTTCGGACCCTTATGTCAAAATCCGCGCCCATCTCCTCGTCGTCGTTCTTACACCACAGACACCTGTCATGTAGGCAATTACAGAACGCTTTCTTTCCGTCTCTTAATATCGAGAACTGGAAGTCTCGATGGAACACAAAGAAAAAGCCTTCGCTCCACGCTGCGCTGTCTGCCGCGTCGAGCGCGTCTTCAAGCGTTTTGAATGTGTCGACCTTTTCCCAGTCCCCCCAGTAAAACCTGGGACCACCAGCAACGGACGATAGGCTTTTCTTTTCATCGTCGTAGTCTGTCCACGTTCTGATCATCAGCGTGTACGGTCTTGTGGTGTTCATCTACTTCTCCTCGGTTGGTGTTTCTACTTCGTGCGTAAAGTTTTGGGGGAGGGGCGGGGGTCTGGGCATCCAATGCGTCTGCGATGCGCTTGAGTTGATACTCGATGCCATTGAGTCGGTGACAGATT
>TARA_R110000765_G_scaffold76014_1_pt1 | contig 10551 bp, 11 predicted proteins | sample TARA_R110000765 | Tara Oceans TARA_R110000765 (sample SAMEA4398168) | marine metagenome | biome: Polar Biome; feature: [MES] marine water layer (ENVO:01000295) within the mesopelagic zone...; material: water (ENVO:00002006), including particulate matter (ENVO:01000060) such as...... | reverse complement strand
CTAATACTACTTATTATACGAGAACTTTTTTAACAAATGCTTTAGGGGAGTTTTATGGTAATGAAGTTAGTTTTATGACAACTGAAGAACCCGTAAATTGTGATGTAGTTTATCTAGCAGATAATGGGATTACTATAAAGGCTTGTGAAGATGCTAATGTTGGAGATACGGGAGAAATAAATGGTGTTACATATACTGTTGTTGATGAGGCTATGTTAAGAGAAATGGTTGAAAACGAACAAGATGTGACTAAAGTAGTAACATCTAAAGTTACTAATATGAGTTCGATGTTTTCTTATGCAACCTCATTTAATCAAGACATTGGTGCTTGGGATGTGAGTAATGTAACTAATATGGGTGGTATGTTTTTTAGAGCTTATGCATTCAACCAACCTATTGGTAATTGGGATGTAAGTAATGTAACTGATATGAGACAGATGTTTTTCGACGCATCTTCTTTCAACCAACCCATTGGAGATTGGGATGTGAGTAATGTGACTGATATGGGGGCTATGTTTTATCAAGCTGAAGCTTTTAACCAAAACATTGGAAGTTGGGATGTGAGCAATGTGACTAATATGGGGGCTATGTTTAATGGAACTTCTTTCAACCAACCTATTGGTAATTGGGATGTAAGTAGTGTGACTGATATGGGTTTTATGTTTGCTGCAACGCCTTTTAACCAACTCATCGGTAATTGGGATGTGAGTAATGTGACTGATATGGGGGCTATGTTTTATCAAGCTGAAGCTTTTAACCAAAACATTGGAGATTGGGATGTGAGTAATGTGACTGATATGAAGAGTATGTTTTATGATGCTACTTCATTCAACCAACCTATTGGAGATTGGGATGTGAGTAGTGTGACTAATATGGATTTAATGTTTTCATTCGCTGTAGCTTTTAATCAAGAAATTGTAAATTGGGATGTGAGTAATGTGACTGCTATGAGTGAAATGTTTCATAATGCTTCTGCATTTAATCAACCTATTGGAAATTGGAACGTGAGTAATGTGACTTGGATGAGGTGGATGTTTTATAACGCTAACGCTTTCAACCAACCTATTGGAGATTGGGATGTGAGTAATGTGACTAATATGAGGGAGATGTTTCAATATGCACAAGCATTCAACCAAGATATAGGTAATTGGGATGTGAGTAATGTAACTTATATGCAGTCTATGTTTTATAATGCTACTTCTTTCAACCAAGACTTAAGTTCTTGGAGTGTTGATGGTGTTAATTTCTGTGCTAACTTCAGCGATGGCGCTACATCTTGGACACTACCTCAACCTAACTTTACTAACTGTACTCCTTAAACAATAACTCCCTATAACCCTTACTATTTAGTAGGGGTTTTTTCTTTTTAAATCTACTGGTCATTTTTAGGGTATACTTTTAAATACCTACGTTCTCTCAATGGATCTAGTAATATCTTTAAGTTAAAATAACCAACCCTATTATCTGTTAATCATTATCCCCAGTTAATGTATTCAAGTATTCCTCTTGGTCTTTAAAATATTCAGTAAAACCTGTTCTTTCGATTTCATTTGTATTAGCCTCAAGATCCTCTAGTTTTCTATCTATATATAAATTCCCCGCTGAATCAGTTCTGATATGGCTATTGAGTATCCAAGAATAGATTTTGTTGCGTTTTACCTTACTTAAATCATCTAAACGGCTTTGTAGTTTATCCATCAATAAATCTGTCTTAAAAGCCTTTAAAACCTTGTTGTGTGCTTCTTCTATTTGCCTCGCATATTCAGAAGTTCTGTAATCTGTATAAGACATTTGATTTATTCTTGAATCGGGTGAGTGACCAATTAATAGATCACAAATCTTGGGTGTAATTTCACATTCTCCTGCTATGTTATTAAATGTTTTTCTTGCAGTTTTTAAGGGAAATGCCCAAACTTCTCGGAGTGCTTTTTGATAGCTATTTATTATTTCTGCGTGAATTTTTGGATTCTCATTTAAGTTGTATCTGTATATACCAATCCAGTCGTTAATTGAAGGAACAATTTCTGGTCTAGTTTTGAAATAACGTTTTGCAAAAGATAATTTTATTAATCTAAACAATTCCATAGTTGGGTATTTGTCTATTTTGATAAGCATATCTACATTTTCTGAATCCTGTGTTTTGTGCCTTTCGTGCATTAGATAAATACTATCATCACTACACCAAGTATTATATAACTTATTGTCTCTAACGTTGGTGCTTTTAATAGTGGTGAAATCTGCCCAGTACATTCCCCTGCAACAGAAAGCTAATAGCCACATAGCTAGACTTTCCCATTGCCTTAAACTATCAACATTCTCTATTGCCTTTATAAAATCGTCTGGTGTAGCTGGTATCCATTTAGTTTTAGTCTTTTTCAACTTAAGTTTTTTAGGTATTTTAAGTCTATCAAAAACTATTTGATTTTCGTATGCATCGTTGTAGACAGCTTGAAGTTTAGTTAAATGGGAATTATATGAATTATTAGATTTATTCTTTTTACCTATTTCACTATTGAAATATGATTTTTTGAATTTTGAAATTAGGTTGTAGTTAACATCACTAAATTTCATTTTCTTACTCTCATACCCAACATACTTTTTGAAAGTTTTAAATGATGTTCTATAATCATTATATGTTGCACCTTTTCTTGTGTTTTTTATCTCTGTTTCAATGTAATCATCAATACTGCTATAATTTGATTTCCCTGAAATATTAGCAATTAGTTGATCCCTGCTAATTTGTCCGAGAAGGTATCTATCAATGCCTTTTTCAATTCTGTCTCTTAATTCTCTGATTGTATGAGATAGGACTTCATAATTTGGATGGGTTCTTTTTAGTTGATTCTTATCTTTATTCCAATATTTTGCCTCAAGAGATATTTTAGTTTGTATTTGTTTTCTGTTTTCATAAGATTTAGTGTTTCCAAAAACAACATCGACATACAAATTTTGTTTTCTAGTCTTTTTACTAACCCTGTGCCAAAGTTTAATTTCTGCAAGCATATTTTATCTAAAATTATTTTGTACACTTTATTGTACACTTTAATTTCAAATATAGTAAAATACACACATATTTAATGTTAATTAATTTAAATCAGCATATATAATACTTAAGAGTTATTTCTACAGTCAAAAGAGGTTGGAGTATTTAGATTTAATAGCCGATAAATTGTATAATATTCTGATTACGGCTCAAGAGGTTACTGGTTTGAATCCAGTCGAGGTCACCACTATTTACAAGGGAATCAGAGAAATCTAGTTCCCTTTTTTATTTTATGTACACTTTATTGTACACTTTAATGGTCTTTTTTAGGGTGTTTTAACCTACTTAAGAGGTTTAGAAATAGCTGAACTAAAGGAGGAAGATATGCCTATTGTTTAGATTTATATTTTTCAAACATAATGTTCTTGTCTTTTTCTAATCTATCCCAAGAATAATTACCGCTTGTAGTTTCATTCATCATTGGTCCACATTCTCCGTGTTCAAGATTTAATATGTCGTGTCCTAATTCGTGATAAATTATATACCATCTTTTAGCTTGATTTGCATCATACCAGTTTTCGGGGTCTACTAAAACTAATACGCTATCATCGTCATTCATTTTATATGCAGCAGCAATTGTTTGTCTATCTAATTCTCTAAATAAGATTAACTTTTTTCTTTTGTTAACGTAGGATAAGTCAATGTTGTGATTTGTACTTGCGTCTAAAATGAATTTATCTATATATCTATCAAGATTAAAAGGATTTACATTTGCCAGTCCATTGACTACTTTATATACATTTTTATTTTTCAGAGTGGGTGGTTGAATGCCCATATATTTATTATACGCTGCTGTAAAACCAGTTAAATCATAAGTCTTATCTTCGAACCTGCTGCTGTCTTCCGGTCTTGTAATGGTTGCATAGTATATTAATGATACTCTTACAGTTACCTTTTTATGTTTTTTAAATTTCAAAAATAATTCGTGATCTAATGTTTTTATATTTTTCAAATAATCTCCATCAATTTTTAAATAAGTACCTCTATCATCATCAAAAATAAATTCCCAATTGAGGGTGTGGGGGTTATTTTTATAAACAACACCGGCTCTCCTTTTTTCTGGTAAATTCATAGTAACATCAATTTCATCTGGGTGTAAATCAGACTTAGACACCTTTAAAAAATACATTTTACGGCAATTAACGCAGGCCCAAGGTATAGGGGAGTTATTTTCGGTGGTCGGAAGTATAGTTAAACTTTTTTCGTTATCATTGAAAGGGTTGCCATCATAAACATATTTAGCAATTTTTCCGTATTCAATTGTTTCAACACCTAAATCTGTTATTGTTTTTTTTTGTCCAAGAGCAACATTTGAAGTAAATAATAAAAGTAATAAACCAAAGACAAAATTTTTCATACCCAAATATAACAATCCTACCTAAAACATACAATCACCTTTCCTTTAAAGAGTATATAGTTCTTATAAGAAATAGGTTTAGTATAGCTGAATTGAAGGAGGAAGATATGCCTATGGTTTAATTAGGTTAAATATCTTATATAAAAAAGCACCCCATTAAGAGTGGTAATTAATTAGTTAGTTATTTAGAACAAGGACAAGTGAAATATAAAATTTTTTTATTTTCATTAACCCTTTTTTAGAAATATCCACAAAGTAGGATAAATAAAAATTGCTCCTGAAATTCCCAAAACAGAAATAATTCTCCATATTATTGGCGGAGTACTTGTGTATACTCCGATGCCGTGACAAACTCCACCAACGTATCCATTTTTAGGAAATCTTAATATTGGTTTCGTTGGCTTATCGTTCTTTTTTTCCAAATTTGAAAAGAGTTTAGACACAAGAAACTTTGAAATAGGTTTTGATAATCCAAACCAAGAAACTAAAACAAGTATGAGGGTTAAAAAATCACTGCTCTGATTGCTATTAAAAATTATAAACAGAGGGACGTACAAGAAAACGAATATTGTAACTCGAATAATTATTCTAAATACTTTATTTAACCCAAATAAATCATCTACAATATTGATAAATTTTTGGAAGAAAGTATATAAAAACCCCATCAAAGTATATTGCTTTTTCATTTTGTTTTACTGTAAATATAACATTACTACCTAAAACATACAATCACCTTTCCTTTAAAGAGTATATAGTTTTTATAAGAAATTGGTTTGGTATAGCTTTCTATAATAGCTTCTCTTGGGTTATTGGTTTCTAATAGCATTGTCTAATTCTGTATCATCATACTTCTCCAGCTTATCTATAATCTCAATTATGAAGGTTTGATCTTCAACTGGTTCTTTCTGTTCTATACTTCTTAATCTTGGAACAACATACTGCAAACCTATTTGAATAAACTTTAATTTTTCTTGTTGGGTCATTGTGTTAGGGTCTAAAGTCTCAAACACATTTGATACCAAATCAGCTATCTTTTCTTTTATCTCTGATGTAATCTTGTTTACTGAACCTTTTGGTCTTGGCATAAATTGTTGTTTTTTATTTATTACCTAAAAATATTTTTCTTCTTATCCAACTTGATTTTGATAGTCTTTCTTTTTTTGCTTCTGCTTCGATGTATAAATTGTCTTCTTCAGATAGCCTCATTGATATTGTCTTTTCCATAGTTTTATGCGTATATGTTGTGAAAGCTGTTAGAAGCCTCTGTTCTCTTTGTGTAGTATCGTATAGCATCTTCAACACCATCTATTGGTTGAATGTTTCTAATGTATTGTATGTTGGTTCTCATAGTGTTTGCAAGTTGTTTTCTTGTTAGTTCTTTTGAACTGTACCAAGCAAAGTGTAAGTGGTTGTTTAAATTATCATCATACTCTATAAATGCAATTGCTCCAGTAATAGATTTTCTTTTTACTAAATTATCCATCACCTTATCTACATAACTATTACTCATCTTGTTGTTGTAAACCTTTGTGTAGTTATCTTGATACTTATTGTTGTTTAGTCTTATCACCGACTGGTAATTAAAATCATATTTAGAATATTCTTGAATAAGTTTCCATTGTTTATCTTGTTTTGGTTGCCATATTTTAATGCTTTTCTCTAAAGGAATTTCTTCTCTTTTTTCTATTGTTTTTGTTTGGTTCATTATATATTTTTTATGGATTGGATATAGGAAAGTGAATAGTGTTTTCTCCACTTTAATACATTGTCATTTATATAACGAGATTGTAATTCAATTTTGCGTTTTGATATTAAAAGAAAAACCCTCACATCTCTGTAAGGGTCTTATAATACAGGTAGATATTAAAATCAATAAAGTCTTGTTAAGATATAAGTTCCTTCAATATCACCGCTGTAGGTTGAAGAGATTGAGTCATTAGAGATTAGTGTATACTTGATATTCACCTTATAACCGTTCTCTTTGTTATAAAGATGTGTCAAAAAGCCAGTTGTGCCCTCCTCGAGTACCTCTTCATTTAAAACTTTGTACTCCTCAAAAGAAGTATTACATACACTAAGAACTGCATACTCACTAGCCAATATGGTAGTTACATATGACGAATTCTCAGATTTCCAAATCCCATTAAAGGATTCTTGTGCTGTTATTGATAAAGATGTCAAAAATAAAATTGAGATAAAAAATAATTGTTTCATAAAATTGGATTTGATTATTAAAATTCATTCTTAAATGTGATCACACACTATTTTAACATACTTTATTTACATAAGCGCCTGGTTTAAAATTGTTTGTATATAACTTACAACGCAAAAAACATATTTAATAGTATTTGACAGGACATTTATGTTCTTTTAGCCTTTTACAACCTATGTTATGCTAGTATATCTGTTCCAAAAAGGAATTTTAAAAAGAAAAACCCTCACATCTTTGTAAGGGTAATCTATATTAGTAGCCTATCTCTTATAATATATCTTTTTTCCAAATATCTATTTCTTCTAGCATACTATTTAACTTCTTATAGTATAAATATCTACTTTGATAATCCACGTGGTACTGGTTAAAAGTGTCTTCATCTAAACCCTCTGGTTGTGGATTGTTGGCTTTCCAGTTATCAAGCCTTTCCATTTTACTTTTTATTAATTTTTCAATTCCTATAGTTGTTTTCATAATTTCTTTAGTTTATGTGTTTTTAAAATGGGAAAACATTATTAATTGTGTGTGGTTTGATTAAAGCCACTATTTCACGTACTTTCTCAATTACCTTAAGATCAACATCAAATGATGTGCCTGTTAAGTATGTTTCAATTAGTTCCATACTTAAATCATAGTATATGGTGTTAGCTTGATATAATTCGTTTTTAGCATAATTCCTTTGCACATCTATATATTCTTCAAAAGTTTCTATTGTGTCATTTAATTGCTCTTTAATATGCCATTTCTCTAAACTCTCTTTAGTAGCACTTATCTGATCCCATTCCTTTTTATAAGCTGTGGTTTCTAAATTGTAAGTGTTTAATAAATTGATTTGGTGATTTGATAAAATCTCATTTACTTTAAATTTACTTTCTACATTCATAATTTTTGCGCCTCTCTTAAAGGCTTTTTTTGTTTTTAATAATTTTTAAATAGTGACTTTTCAATTTCTTTATTGAATGTTATATCACTTGTTATACATTGTTACACATATAACGAGATTGTAATTCAATTTTGCGTTTTCATTTAATATTTTTTAAACGTACTATGGTTTCTTTTTACAATTAATTTATATTATATTTGGGTAAACAACTAAAAATCAACATTATGAAAAAGGTACTTGTAATTTTAACCACACTATTATCACTAATCCCATTAACTATTTTTGGACAAATTTCAGTCACTAAAACAGCTGACGAAAAAATTGAAAGAATTATTAAATATGATAGTTTAAATAATTTTTTAGGTAAAGAATATTCAAATTATATAGGTCAAGATTTATTTCTTAATCCAATGAGTGAATCATTAAGAAAGTATGGTTATGAAAACTTTTTTTTAGACCCTAATGGTCTTACTTATGGAAAATCAAACGTATTTAGATGCTGCGATTCTTACGGCTCTAAATATGAGGATTTACAAGGTAAAATCTTTAAAGTTATTGATGTACTTGAAGACCCAGCAAATTATGATGATGCTTTTTTGAAATTAAAATTAAAAGATACAGATGAAGTTGTGTTTTATCGTTACTCAAAAAAATATTCCCATAGTTTCTCTTTCATAGTAATGGGTTATTTGGAAAAAATGAAAGAGTTATTTATTGGAAATGATGTGTTAATTAGAAAATTTAAATCTGAACTAGCAGCAAAAATTACAGATATTGATAGTGGGGAAGTATTAAGTATTAACACAGAGGAACATTATAAATGTTTAGATATTACTTTAGATGATAAACATTATAGTTTAAAACTTGTTCTCGAAAATAAAACAAAACAAAAATTTCTTTTTAGTTTAGGTTACAGGCATTCAGATGTTGTTAGAATATTCTTAAAAGATGAGGCAGAACTTTATCGAGTTAAATTTGGAGCGAGTAATTGGAAAACAATTCTTGAAGAGAAATTCAAAATAGGCTTTACAGAAGAAATGACTATTCTATCTTTGGGTAAACCAGATGAAATTAATCGTTCAACATCTGGCGATCAATGGGTTTATTCAAGTCAATATTTGTATTTTGAAGATGGTATTTTAGAATCTTGGAATTAAATGAAAAAACTACTCTATTTATTTTTAACTGTACTTATCGTTGGGTGTAGTGGTGAGGACAACAATGAAAATAATAACAATGATGACAACAATGAGCCAAATTTATTAGTTTCATCAATCAATTACACTTATTACGAAAATACCGATGAAGAGATTACTGAATTAGATACCTTTACTTATGATGGAAATAAAATTATTGAAAAGATTCTCTCTTATTATAGTAACGGCAACTTAACATTTCTTTACAGATATGAATATATATATGCTAACAATAAAATATCAAGAGTTGACCAGTATGATTTGGATAATAATATAAGGTTTCAAACCAATTTCACATATGACTCACAGGGGAGGACGGTTTCAATAGAAGAATGCTTTCAACCGAATAATTCCGTTTGTGATGATATAACTACTTTTAACTATTTCTACAATGATGATGGTTCAATAACCGTTACGGGTTCGAGTGCAGGAACAGTAACTTATCAACTTGATGATAATGGAAATATAATAAGTAGAACAAGCGATGATGGTTTTAGAGAAATAATTTATGATAACCAAAAAAATCCATTTCAAAACATTACTGGAGTTAGTAATTCCTTTATAAGGCTTTCCAATGCACGTTTAACTAGCATTAATAATAACCCTCTTTCTTTTGTTGAAGAATATGATGATGAGTACCAAGGCACCGGCAATTGGACATATGACTATAATGATGCCGGTTATCCAAGAAATGTAGTTTATAATGAAAGTAGTTTAGGTGGCTATCAATACTCCTCAACGATAGTAATTGAATACTTTGAGTAATTCGTAAAAACTAACTGTACTCCTTAAACATACATTATGAAAAAACTAATCTATTTATTTTTAACTGTACTTATCGTTGCTTGTAGTGGTGAGGATAACAATAATGATGGTGATAACAACCAATCTTCTTGTAATGGAGATAACCCCGTTTATTTAGCAGATAACGGGATAACTATAAAGGCTTGTGACTTTGCTTCAGTAGGAGATACGGGAGAAGTTAATGGTGTTACTTATACTGTAGTTGATGAAGCAATGGTTAGAACAATGGTTGCTAATGGAGAAGATGTGACTAAAATTGCTACAACGATGGTGACTGATATGAATAATTTATTTTATAACAATAATTTTTTCAACCAAGATATAAGTTCTTGGGATGTTAGTAATGTTACTAATATGGATTATATGTTTACTTTAGCTTATCCTTTTAACCAACCAATTGGAAATTGGGATGTAAGTAATGTTACTTCTATGTCTGGTATGTTAAACTATGCAGAAGCTTTCAACCAACCCATTGGTAATTGGGATGTAAGTAGTGTTACTTCTATGTCTGGTATGTTTGCTGTTGCTACTGTCTTTAATCAAGATATAAGTTCTTGGGATGTTAGTAATGTGACTAATATGAGATTAATGTTTTATATAGCAACTTCATTTAACCAACCTATAGGTAATTGGGATGTGAGTAACGTGACTGATATGAGTTATATGTTTGGGTCTAATACTGCCACTTCTTTCAACCAACCCATCGGTAATTGGGATGTGAGGAGTGTTACTGATATGAAATATATGTTTAATGGTGCTGATGCTTTCAACCAACCTATTGGAGATTGGGATGTAAGCAATGTAACTGAAATGTGGAGTATGTTTAGATATGCTACTTCCTATAATCAAAACTTAAGTTCTTGGAGTGTTGATGGAGTTACGGGTTGTGGTAGTTTTAGCTATGGCGCTACCTCTTGGACACTACCTCAACCTAACTTTACTAACTGTAATCCTAACTAATATTATGAAAAAACTTATCTATATATTTTTAACAGTACTTATCGTTGCTTGTAGTGATGATGATGGTAATCCTTGTTTGTATAACCCAACACTTAC
>TARA_R110000765_G_scaffold391337_1_pt1 | contig 10564 bp, 6 predicted proteins | sample TARA_R110000765 | Tara Oceans TARA_R110000765 (sample SAMEA4398168) | marine metagenome | biome: Polar Biome; feature: [MES] marine water layer (ENVO:01000295) within the mesopelagic zone...; material: water (ENVO:00002006), including particulate matter (ENVO:01000060) such as...... | reverse complement strand
TACTTTGCCCATTTCCCCCATGGGCATTGTTTTAATTCCTTTTCCAAGCTTGATACCCAACAACAGTACCAGATTTCCGGTACCGTTACCGACAACTACGGCCCCATGCCCGGAGTGCACGTCCTTATCAAAGGCACCCAAACCGGCACCTTTACCGACCAGGAAGGGCAGTACTCCCTTCAAGTAAATAACGGGGACACCCTGGTCTTTACCTACCTGGGCTACCACAGCCGGGAACTGCCCGTACTGGGCAGGACTACCTTGGACGTAGAAATGCAGTCCGAAGTCACCGAACTGCAGGAAGTAGAGGTCAATGCCGGTTACTACACCGTAAAGGAAAAGGAACGCACTGGCAGCATTGCCAGGGTCACCGCCAAGGAAATAGAGCTACAGCCCATCGTAAGTCCGTTGCAGACATTGGAGGGAAGGATGCCAGGGGTGGAAGTGGAGCAAGGGGTAGGTATTACCGGCCTGGCGCCCACCATACGTATACGGGGCACCAATAGTCTGAGAAGCGATGGCAATTATCCACTCTACATAGTTGATGGAATTCCCCTAAATTCTACACCTTTACAAAGTGGAGGTTCGCTGACCGTTTCCACAGGAATAGACCCCTTGAACACCTTAAACCTGTCCAACATTGAGAGTATAGAAGTGTTAAAGGATGCCGATGCTACGGCCATTTATGGTTCCCGTGGGGCCAATGGGGTAATATTGATCTCTACCAAAAAAGGACATGACAAGAAGGGTAGGACTTCCTTGGATCTTAATCTTTATTCCGGGATATCCGAGGTGTCCAACAAGGTTAAACTTTTGAACACCCAACAATATCTTGCCATAAGAAGACAGGCCATTGAAAATGATGGGTTTGCCCCAGGGGACGTATATGCCCCCGAACTAACCTTATGGGACCAGGATCGTTATACCGATTGGCAGGCAGCACTATTTGGGGGAACGGCCTCAATGACGGATGTGAATATGGCGGTTTCAGGGGGCAATGAATATACCTCGTACCGCATTGGGGGCTCCTTCCGTGCCCAGGGTTCCGTTTTTCCCGGGGATTTTGACTATAAGAGGACCACGGCCAATATAAACCTTAACCATAGATCCAAAGATAACAGGTTTAAATTGGATTTTTCCGCCAATTATGGGGTAGATGGAAACCGCATTTTTAACGGTTCCAATTTTATAAACTATGCCCTTACCGCACCCCCCAATGCGCCACCAATCTATAAGGAAGATGGCAGTCTCAATTGGGAGAATTGGGTGGTGGACAATCCCTTGGCGGTCTTGGAACAGCCACAGGACATAAGGGCAAATAATCTGCTTGCCAATATTGCCCTTTCCTATACCCTATTACGGGGGCTGGACCTTAAGGTCAATCTTGGGTATTCCAAACTGGACAGTGAGGATATGATCCGATATTATAGGGAGCGTTACAACCCTACAAGATGGGATAATATAGATTTGGGTACGGCCCAAAGTACTACCAATAGACTTTCATGGATCACCGAACCGCAGTTGATGTACCAACGGCATTGGGGTATATTGGACATGGATGTCCTATGGGGCGCCACTTTCCAGGACAATCGGAACAGCTATCTGAATATTTCAAGCTCGGGCTATGCCAACAAAAGCCTAATGGGAAATTTGAGCGCAGCCGACGAGGTCAGAGTTTTGGGCGATGATAATACGGATTATAGGTACGCGGCATTATTTGGGCGTGTGGGCCTCAATTGGGACGGGAAGTACTTCCTGAACATAACGGGCAGGAGGGACGGGTCCTCGCGTTTTGGACCTGATCGGCGGTTCTCGAACTTCTGGGCATTGGGAGGGGCCTGGATCTTCTCGGAAGAGAGAGGTGTCCAAGAAAATATTCCCTTCATGAGCTTTGGAAAACTCAGGGGGAGTTACGGGACCACCGGGAGCGACCAGATCCCGGACTATGGATTTTTGGATGCCTATGAGGCCACGGACGGGGTAGGGGGACTGTATCCCACCCAGTTGTTCAATCCAGACTACTCCTGGGAGGTGAACAAAAAACTGGAGGCTTCGCTACAGTTGGGACTTATGGACGACCGTATAAATCTGGAATTGAACTGGTATAGAAATCGTTCCTCCAACCAATTGGTAGGCTTTCCATTGCCTTCCATTACGGGCTTCGGATCGGTACAGGCCAACCTCCCGGCACTGGTACAGAACTCCGGTTGGGAGGTGCAAGCGGAAACCGTCAACATTAAGTCAAAAAACTTTTCTTGGCATACCTCCCTCAATGTTACCTTCCCTGACAACAAGCTTTTGGAATTCGATAATATTGAGCAGACCTCCTATAACAATCAATACAAGGTAGGTTACCCTTTGAACATATCAATGGTCTATCAATATGACGGCATCGATCCCGAAACCGGTTTTTATCGGGTAGTGGACATCAATGAAGATGGAAGGTACAATAGCGAGGACAGGCAAGTAATCATAAACAGGGGCAGGAAGCATTATGGCGGATTGGGCAATCATTTACGGTATAAGGGAGTGTCATTGCAGTTCCTTTTCGAATACGTGGAACAAAACAATCTGGGGCATGTATTCGGGGCCCCTTCACCAGGTCGTTACGGAAACGGCCCCGTGGATTTTTTGGAAACCTGGCAGGGACCTGGCAATAATGCCCATATTCAAAAATTATCCCAGTCAAGTGCGGCCCGTACAGCCTTTAGCAGGGCTGCCAGTAGTTCTTTTGGAATAGAGGATGCCTCTTTTTTAAGATTAAAGAACGTGTCCCTATCCTATACATTGCCCAAAGCGGTACTGCAACATATTCATATAAGTGCACTAAGTATGTATGTCCGGGCGCAGAACCTCCTGACCATTACCCCTTATCAAGGATTGGATCCGCAGGGGGGAAGAAGTACCGTACCCCCGTTAAGAACCATTACATGTGGTATTCAGTTAAACCTATAAAATCAAGGACATGAAAAATATATGGTATACCCTATTGATAGGTATCTGTTTTGCACAAACTTCCTGTGAGGATTTTGTGGAGGTGGATGTACCTGATAACAAAATAGTAAGCGAAACGGTATTTGGAAGCGATGAAACTGCCAATAGCGCGGTCATCGGCATCTATAACGAACTGTTCAAAGCTGAATTTTCAAACGGTGGGCTTCGTTCCGTTTCCCTCTTGGGGGGGCTGTCAGCGGATGAATTCCGGACTACGGCGCTGAACGAAGAACTGATGGAGTTTGGGGAAAATGAAATATTGGCAGAAAACTCGTCCAACCTTTCCCTTTGGTCCAGTGCCTACAATATTATCTATATGTGCAATGCCGTAATGGACGGTCTTGAAAAATATGATGGGGTTTCATCGGCAATGAAGGTCCAATTGTTGGGGGAAACGGCATTCGTCCGGGCATTTGTTTATCTCTACCTTGTTAATCTTTATGGGGAGGTACCCCTGATCCTATCTCCGGATTACAGGACAAATGCCCTGGCTTCACGTTCGGATGCCCAGGAAATCTATAAATCTATAATCTCCGATCTGGAAATGGCCATAACCAATCTAGGAGATACCTTTTTTGAGGGCCAAAGAATACGCCCCAATAAGTTTACCGCATTGGCCTTGCTGGCACGGGTACACCTGTACCGGGAAAATTGGGAAAAAGCAGAAGCGGCAAGTACCCAAGTTATTGGCAGTACCTCGAATTTTAGTCTCATTAATAATTTGGATGAAGTTTTTTTGGCCAATAGCAAGGAGGCTATTTGGCAGATAACCCCTGCCGGGGGAAGTCTAAGCTTTGCTACCAATGAGGGCCGGATCTTCATCTTGACAAGTCCTCCCCCAGATTCCCAAAAACCTGTTGCATTGACCAATGATCTGATAGGGTCATACGCCGATGTGGACATTAGAAAGGAAAATTGGATAGGGAGATTGGACACCGAGGATGAAGTGTACCACTATCCGTTCAAATATAAAGTAAATAGTGCGGATGAAATAACGGAGTACTCCATGGTACTGAGGTTGGCGGAACAATATCTGATAAGGGCCGAGGCCCGGGCACATCAGGATAAATTGGCCGGGGCCATTGCGGACCTGGATAAAATAAGGACACGTGCCCACCTTGCACCACTCTCGATAATTGCACCTGGAATAAATAAGGTAGCTCTATTGGATTCCATGCAATTGGAACGCCGCAGGGAATTGTTTACCGAATGGGGCCATCGATGGCTAGACCTTAAACGAACCGAAAGGGCATCGGATGTTTTGGGAAGTATAAAAACATCCTGGCAGCCTTCAGATCGGCTATACCCAATACCTGAAAGCGAAATAGACAAAAACCCAAACCTGGAACAAAATAATGGATACTAATATTCAGCAAGATACAATGAACGATAACAGAACACTAAAGGGCATTTTAATGTTACTTGTCAATGTTTTCCTATGGAGTACAATCTCTGTTTATTCCATAACCTTTAAGGACACAGTGCCCCTTGATCCCAGTATACGGTACGGAAAACTTTCCAATGGCCTTACCTATTACATAAAACCCACCGGTGATGGTAGCTCTGAATTGTCCCTACGCCTTTTGGTCAAGGCCGGTTCAGCGGTTCAGGATGCGGACCAATATGAACTGGACCATGTTATGGAACATCTCGCATTCAAGGCAGGGAAACATATGACCATGGCCAAAGCCAATGAATTGGGGTTTCGGACCGGTGAAATCAATGGTAATTCCCCCTTTGATTTTACACAGTATTATTTTAGCTCCGTAGACACTAAGGAGAAACTAAGAATTGCATTTCAGCTTTTTCAGGATATTATCTGGGATCTGGACCTTAAAAAGGAATATATCGATAGTGAACGTTCAGTAATACTCAATGAAAAAGGGATACGTGGTGGATTCGGTGCTCAATCCATATTAACCGATCTGGAAAGTACGATGATGGGCAGGGGGGCCGATAGACCTGCCGATTTTGTCCAATTTTTAAATACCTTTCCCTACGATGCGCTAAGGAGGTATTATGATGATTGGTACCGTCCAGAATTAATGGCCCTGGTCGTTGTGGGCGATATAATAGATGTGGATGCCCTGGAAAAAGAAATAAAGGACAAGTTCTCCCGGGTCAAACGCCTTAAAAATCCCCGTTCCCCAATCAGGGAATTCGGGGCTTACAGAAATTCCCCTCCCCAATTTATCAATAATGCCCATATCTTCACTTCAAAGGAATCCAAAAAACAAGCGGTAAATATGCGGATTTATATGCGTCAAAGGGAAGATCTGGATAAAAATGGCCTGGAATTATTGAAACAGGAACAAAAAGGAAACCTTTTAATCGACATGTTGAACAATAGGTTAAAGGAGAAACAGGATTATTACGTTAGCACTTATACCGTATCCCCCTATATGGCCCTGCCATCTTCCTTAGGTGTAAAATTGCATATTACCATGGAAGAAGGTACCGTAGAAGGGACACTGTCCAAAACGATCCAGCTTTTGAAGGAACTAAGGACCAATGGCTTTTCGGAACCCGAATTTACAAGATTCAAGAAAGAATACTTGGAGTCTTTGTCCAAAACTGATACTATGAAACAAATGTTTTGGGAAGATAATATTGTGGATCATTTTGTTTATGATAAAATATTGCCCGCCAATAGAATGGCCCTTTTACAAAATATGATGGACGGCCTAACATTGGACGAGCTGAACGTTTTTGTGAGGCAATATATCAAAACAGATCCTCAAGAACTGGATATTATTATGCTGTCACCATCTGGGCACAGGGCCTTGTCCTATTCTGAAAAGCAAATAAGGAGATGGATTTCTGAAGCCAATAATTTGCCCATTACCAAATATAGTCCTCCAAAAATACCCAAGGAGTTGATGGAAGCATCTTTCATAAAGACCCTAAAGCCAAGTACTCTTCAGAAAAATAAAGTGGACATTCCCGGAGCCTCGGAATACACATTGGGCAATGGGATAAAAGTAGTATTAAAACCATTTGATGCCGTACTTATACCACGCGAACGAAATAAACTGAGTTTTCACGGTTTTTCTTCCAAGGGTATAAGCTGCTATTCCGGAAGTGACTATTTTTCAGCAATGAACGCAGCGGACATTGTCTACAATTCGGGAGTAGGTGGAATGGACAGGTTTGAGTTGAAAAGATATTTTGCAAAAAACGGATACAACGCGCAGGTAGCGCCCTATATAGGGTATGATGAAGCCGGAATAAGGGGAAGTACGTCCGTAAAGGATCTGGAAACGGCGTTTCAATTGGTTTATCTGTATTTCACGGAGCCCAACAAGGATAGTCTGGCTTTTGAGGATTGGAAGCTTAGGACCCGGTCATCCCATGCATTGCATTCCATCAATTCCGAAGATTTTAAGAATTTCATTAAACTGAAGTTGGGGGAGAGTAACTTTTTGCCCAAAGGCTCCAAGGCATTGGAAGGGGTGTCAAAAACGGACTTGGATCGTGCCTATGGAATTTACAGGGTCTTGTATGCCAATGCCCAGGATTTCACTTTTATTTTTACAGGGGATTTTTCCGAAAAAGATGTATTGTCCCTTTGTCGGAAGTATTTGGGGAATTTACCAATAGGGAATGTATTGCCAAAAAGTGAAATTCCTAAAAATACAAAGAAGTTCAGATTGCCAAAACCGCGGAAAACAGTTGTGGTGGCCAGGGAATTTGACCGAGAAGTTAAGGTGCAATTGGAATATATTTCAAATTTGGCGGAAAGAGATTTGGATTGGAAACAAGATCTAAAACTAAAACTCTTACAGTCCATGATGAACTTTTCAATAATGCAGGAAATGCGATTTAATTCCATTGAAAATGAGGGCATTTATACAGTAAAAGTAGTGTGTAATTTTGATAAGGACCGTTTGTTCAATGAGGTCTATGTGGAATTTGGGGCCAGTCCGGAAGACGTAGAACAATTGATAAAGGCGGCCAAACAATTTATGCGGTCGATTAAAAACAATGGCGTGGATGTGGAAGTTTTGGAAAGGTTTAAGTTGGAAAGAGTGGATTATCTGGAAAGGGAAATAAACCATAGGAGAGAAATATCAAAAAAGCTATACGATTATTACAAGTATGGAATCCGATGGCCCCGGGGAGGTATAGAGCAGCAGCAAGCATATGTAAGATCCCTTTCACCTCTGGATATCGAAATCCTGGCAAAAAGATTGCTAAAGGGCAACCCCCTTGTATTTAAAATGCTCCCCGCCAAGAGAATACATTAATTTTCCTTTTTAATGAAAGTGCGAAGAAAGAAGGGGGGACATTCAATGCCCCCCTTCCCTTTAGTTTACATTATAGAATCAGTCAGGATCAGGTGCCGATCCATTTAATTCTATAATCTGGCCATCCCCCTCGGTTGGCTTAGAAGTATCCTTTTCATCATAAACCCTATACTTCGTTCCGGGTTCTTCAGAGAACTCAACCTCACATTTAGCATTGTCCGGGTTACAAAGAACATCTATTGTTGCCCATCCATTAGGTGCTTGAACCAAGATGTATTTGGTGTCATAGATATCCTTGTCTGTTGATTTGTTCGCAAACGCAAACGACAGTGCAATGGCAAAAACAAATGCCAACATCGGTAATATTAATTTCAACTTTTTCATGATACTATAAATTTAATTAATAATAAGTGCCTACTCTTTTCTACAGGTTTTCGGTCTTCCCCCTGCTCTTGCTGCGCAACAAAATATTTTTATTGTTTTCATTACTTTCATTATCCAGTTAAAGGTTAGCCGATGGTTTCCCGGTTTAGTTTTCTAAAACGTTGGCAATCCAAAGGTGATACAAAGCAATGGATTTTGTTTTTTGCTTTCTCCAGTAAAAAGGTCTCACCCGATAGATTCGGGATCTGCCCAATTTCAATAAATACACACCCCTAACCCCTCTCAAGAGGGGAATTTTAAACCTTTTTGCATACTTCTCACTGCTTACGGCCAACACATCATCCAGTCCTTAATTTCAATGCCCCCGATGGGATTGGTTAAGTTCGTTCCCAAAGCATATTTTTATGTTTGGGGGAAAACCATATGGCCAGTAGGGCCAATAGGAGCAATACTACATTGAGCACCAAATGCTGTTCCCAGGACAATAGGGAGATAACGCCTCCGCAGGAACAGGGTCTATAAGGGGCAATGAATACGATGGCCACGGTATAGCCGGTAAATAGCAGCATAAGGCCCAGGGCTCCATAAAGCCCTATCAACCGGGTTCTGGACTTTACCAATAACAGGGCTACGGCCAGCTCGGCCAGGGGAACCATCCAAGAGGCCAAAGAAGCCAAGGTCTCCCCACCAATGATGGGCGAGTTCCTGAGATTGTCATAGAACCTATGGCCTTCCAAAAATTTGGTGAGTCCTGCATAGGTTAATAGGACAATAAACAACAGGCAAATCACCTCAACAATTATTCCCCTATATCTTGCAACCCCTTTCATGTCCATTGGTTTGATATTCAATGGAATAAAGTTAAGAAGGTAGTTGGATCTATTATGAGCAATATTTATCTAAACAGGATTATTTTAGTAACTATATATAATAATAATTAAGATGTGAGGATAACAATCTTAGTTCGGTGGGTGTATACCCGTAGCGTTTTTTGAATTCCCTGGCTAAATGGTTGCCCTGCTTGAATCCTACCGATCTAGCGATATATCCGATTTTTTTATTGGTATTTTGGATAAGGGTGTGCGCTTTCCTAAGCCGCTGGTCCTTGATAAATTGAAAGACTGTCATCCCGTACAGTTCCTTGAATCCATTTTTTAATTTATATTCGTTGGTGCCCATAGTGTGTGCCAGATCCAAAATGTCAGGAATTGATTCGTTCAGGTGTGCTACAATATATTTTTTAATGGAATGTATCATCTCTATATCCAAGGTGTTCAGGATATATTTATGGCCCTTTTTATTCTTGGTTATTTGTGTTCGCCCTCCATGTGTTTTTTGGAGATCTAAATTTAAAATATCCTCAGGAGCCTCCCTTTGAAGGGAGACCTTAATTGATGTAACAATGATCTTTTGATTTAGGTACTGCTCATCGGGAAAGTACAATACCTTGCACTGTGCAGGGAACAAAAGACCGTAGTTGGTCAAAAAGCTCAATTGTAAGGTTGTTTCCCGTTCGGGTCCGCTGATAATTCCTTTCACCCCCTGGACCCAGACTTTATGGGAATCGGTATAGAGCAACTTTTTAAATGTAAGACCTAAAATGTCGTTTTCTTCATAATGCAACAACTTTTTTACTCCATTGTTCATTTTAATGATATTGCGGGATCTATCCAGGAAAAAGAGCATTTGCGTGACTACCGTATAGGAATAAAATGGCCTTGAAAACCCAAGACGCATTATGGACCCCCTTATTTGTTCCGTTATCATATTGACCAATACCGATAGAGCCTCCAAATGGTCTTTGCTATTGGTACGTTCAATCTGCTGAAAATAATCACCATTGAGCATTGCGAATAGTTGTTGGTACAGATTTTCCAATCTGTGGCTGTTCTCCAATTTGTCCATGATCCTTTATTTTGATGTTTGTAATAGTTTTTCTGTTTAACTACTAACGGGAAACAGCTTGGGCAAATGGGTGGAGGAATTCCAATGCCGACGTTTCATCCGTGAACATTTTTATTCGGAACGGGGAAATATCGTTGATATATATTTTGGTAAATATAGTAGACAATGGGGTCTTGGATACGAATGCCAGGGCGTTGATCAACAAAGTGCCTTCTACGGCAAAGTATCCTCGGGCTTCCTTGGAGATTTCCCTTAGACCCCTGATATTACACAATATGGGATAGACCTTTCCCTGTTGGAATGTCAGGCGTTGGGCAACTACTTTCATGGCGTCCCCTAGAAATAAGTTTACGTTCTCTTTGTAAACAATATGGAGGATACCGTTTTCTAGCCGAAAGGATGCAAATTCATTTTCTTCATACTTTTTCATGATATTCAAAAAAATCGGTTCAAATTACATATTTTTCTAATACATATAATAAGATAATTCTTATTAAACTTGTTAAATTAGTATCCATAATGGATAAAAAAGTATCTGAGAGGGATTATTTTTTATTTTATGGGATGGTGCACATGGCAAACGCATTTAATTTTTAGCTCATACCTATTTTAATGTCTATAGGGTTTAGAAATTGCCTCAAAGCCCCAAAAAACGTCATTGCGAAGAGGAAGAATGACGATGAAGCAATCTAAAAGCTATATTTATAGATTGCTTCGTCGTACCTCCTCGCAATGACGAAAAGGCACTTTATTGTGCAAATTATAAAGAAAATGATTTTTTAATATGTTTGCCCTGGGATGATTCACGGTTCTTGGTAGATGGTTCGGAAGCGTTTATCCCTTAAATAGGAGAGAGGACCTAAAGTGCTTTTGAACTCATCCATCACATTTTATAAAATCGATCCAAATCTTGGAACCTTCAACCTATCCGCATTACCTTCAGTATTCTTATTTACCGAAAACTGTGCAGATTTAATTTCCGATTACACCATTTCTAAACCATGCCAATTTTATGGTTTGAAACAAAAGAGCTT
>TARA_R110000765_G_scaffold6726_5_pt1 | contig 10571 bp, 10 predicted proteins | sample TARA_R110000765 | Tara Oceans TARA_R110000765 (sample SAMEA4398168) | marine metagenome | biome: Polar Biome; feature: [MES] marine water layer (ENVO:01000295) within the mesopelagic zone...; material: water (ENVO:00002006), including particulate matter (ENVO:01000060) such as...... | reverse complement strand
GAGCCAGAGCCAGAGCCAGAGCCAGAGCCAGAGCCAGAGCCAGAGCCCGTTCCGGAATTGCCGCCGGAGCCGCTGCCGGACATCGAGCCTGAACCTCTACCCGAACCAGATCCGGAACCGTTGCCTCAGCCGGACCCTGAGCCGGTCCCGGAAACGGAACTGGTCATGGAAGAGGCCCTGCCGCCGCCCGAAGCGCCCGTGGACCTCGTCATCGACGATCCCATTCCTGCGCCCGAGCCTCTGCCGCTTGCCGTGGAGGAGGAGGTGCTGCCGGACCCTCAGCCGGGCTTGCCGGTCGAAGACATCCCCGAAGAACCGGCCATGGAAGACCCGGAGGAGCTGCCAGAAGAACTTCCGGACACGCTGGAAGCCCCCCTTGAAAACGCTGAACCGGACCTTGAGACCGAAGCGCTGCCCGAGGAGGTGCCAGAAACGGCACCGGACGAACCCATTGAGGATCTGCCGGAAATAGTTCCCGAAGAAGAGTCTGAAGAGATTCCGGAAGATCTCACCGAGAACATTGAACCCGAAATCGAGCCAGTTGAGGAAACGCAGCCACTCATCCTCGACCCGGTAGTGGGGCCCGATCCTGAAACGGAGCCTGCTGAAGAGACGCCCATCGAAATGGAGCCTGAGCCTGAACCGGTGCCCGAGGTCGACCTCCCCGATGTCGCGGATCCGGAACCCGACCCGGACGAAGCGATCATCCTGCCGGACCCGTCTGATGCGCCGCTGCAGACCCTTGCACCGCCCGTGCAACAGCCTCCAACCACGGCGCAGCCCTTTGCCAGACCCGAACCCTTCGGGCGTCCGCCCCCCGTGCGCGTGCCGGGCATCGAATTTTCCCTGCCGCCAGCTACGGCTGGGGGAGGGGGCGGCGCGCTTGGCGCGCTGCTCTGCCACAAGCTGACCGAAGAACAGCGCCTCAAGGCCAATTGCGATCTCGATGCCACGAAACAGGCCTATCAGGACGCCGCGAATGCCGGCCTCGACCGGGACGAGCAGAACCGGCTCGACGGCGCCTATGACGGCCAGCTGCGCTCAACCCTGCCGGATGATTCCGCGTTTGAGAGCTTCCTGAAACGCAATGACGGCATTCCGAAAACCACATTGGACGGGATCGACAACACGATCTTCATGGACCGCAAGCCGGAGTCCGAGCGCCAGCACGATCAGCTGATGCGCGGCGACCGGATGGACTGGGAAGACGAGGTCTTCGAAGCGCATCAGGACGAGGAGTAGATGCGAAGTCTCGTTAGATTGCCTGCTCCATTCAGCAAATGGAGCTATCAATTACCAAATGACGCTTAATTTTAAGTGGTGTTCTTCACTCGCTACGGTTGTTTGGGGGGGTGATTATGTCGTTTTTTCCACGCGGGTGCGTTTGATGATTATCTCACTACGTTTTCGATCGGCTGTATGCGCTCTAGGCGGCCTGCTGGCTTTGTCTGTTGCCGCATGCGCGACGCAGGGGGATATGGTCACAGAGTCTGGCAGGGACATCACGATTCTAAAGCGAGTCAAATTCGACTGTGGACTACTCCCACCCAACAGGACGTCAGTCTCGCCTGATGGCGCACTCCTCTTGGTAGTTGGCAAATGCGCCGACCGCGGCGACGTCTTGGATATTTCGGTTTTTGATTTCAAAAAAGGGTCATTGCTGAACAGCTGGTCCCCGCGTCGCCCAGGCCTATTTTTACGTCAGGCTCCAGTCTTGCTTCGGAGTGATGCTGGTACCTTCATTGTAACATTACAAACTGACCAGCCTGGTCCTGGCGGGGATCACGACTTTATTTGTTTGGACACGGTGAAAGCGCCAAGTTTCACACCTATTGAACATGAGTGCGCTTTTGCGGGAAACCTGGGCAATTTTATGGGGGCCGATATCAGCCCGGATGGGAATAGCTTTCTGATCATGGATTCCTTTCGAATGGTTCGTCGAGTTTGGATATTGGAATTCGACAAAGGGAGTCGCCGTAGCCCTCGTTTGACTGAGTTGGAGTTGGGGGAATGGGAGGAGCAGGTTCGAGACGACGCAAGCTATGTCGTTACCGATGCAAAGTTTCTTCCCGACAGTTCCATTACTATCCACATGAGGTGGAGAGGTGGGCTTGATACGCCAGACTCAACGCAATGGCAGCTTGTTCACATTTCCGGTCGATCAGGATCAGTGCCAAATGGGTCGATCATATCTCGCGGCGATGAAATATCGTGCGCGGTATGGGAGACGTCCGGAGGACTGATAGGGACCCCTTGGTCTTATTCGAATTTTTCAGAACTGTGTGATTTGCTTTTGAATAGGGCGGATGGCGGCGCGGTTATCTCTACTCGTGTTTTGAGTAGGCCGCCGCCGAGAATACGCGGACATGGGATCATCGCGGCTACGAAATCTGATTGCTGCTTTCTCGTATATTCGAACCAGCGTGCTCTTCTTGAGCTATTCGATTCGGAAAGTGTTTCACCTGGTGAATTGATAGACTGCGGTGCGCTACCGAGAGGGCGGTGCGGAGACGTGTTTGCACTCAATTCGCCTGGCGAATTCATATCCGTGCATGGGGACATTGCGTTCAGGTTCAAGGTGGCTTGGGACTAATTGGGGAGCTTACCTCCAAAATCCCGGCTACTCCTGCCGACGCGCTGTCTGCTTGACTCGGTCCTGCGACTCCGCCAACGGATTTGGGCATGACCAAGGTTACTGTCTCCGTCCGCCCGCTGCCCCATTTCGAGGGGCTCGACCTGCCAGCCTATGAAACCATCGGCTCAGCCGGGATGGATGTCCGCGCGGCGGTCTCGCAGGAAGAACCGATCCTGCTGCAGGCCGGTGAGCGGGCGATGATCCCGACCGGGCTGTCGGTGGCCATTCCGCAAGGCTATGAAATCCAGGTGCGCCCGCGCTCCGGCCTTGCTGCCAAGCATGGCCTGACCTGTTTGAATACGCCCGGAACAATCGACAGCGACTATCGCGGCGAGATCAAGGTGATCCTGATCAATCTCGGGCAGGATGCCTTCACCATCCAGCGCGGCGAACGGATTGCCCAGCTGGTCCTTGCGCCGGTCACGCAACTGGCATGGGAAGAAGTGGATGCGCTGGACGAGACGGACCGCGGCGCCGGTGGATTTGGCTCAACGGGAAGATAATCCGGGTTTCTTCTTGAACATGTGTTCACCCCTCCTTACATATTGAATATCGATAAGTTCAGGAGAGCGGTGCATTCGCCGAATTGCGAATCCATCTAACAGACGGGGAGCTCCAAACGACTGACTTTCGTACCAACGTCTTGTCAGAAAAGGAGCCTCAACTTGTCTTTCCTAGTCTTCCTTGTTTTCGTTCTGGTGATTGTCTCACTCGCGCGGTCCGGGAAATCCCGCCCGCCTGAAGCGTCGCCAGATGCCGACCGGATCGCCAATCTGGCCGAGCGTGTGCGCACGCTGGAAGCCATCATTCTTGACCGGGATCGCCGCTTGCGCCGCGAAATCGACGGTCTCCAATAGGTCCGGGCCACGACAGGTGGCAAATTTTCTTGTAAGATCGAACCGAAGAATATATATCGAAAAACGATATAAATGGGAGTTGCCACATGGGCGTTTTTGAAATGGTCGTCATCATCGTGATGATTTCAGTCGGCGCGGGTGTGCTGAACAACTATCTCAAGATGAAGGCCGACCGCGTCTCCGATCAGGCCTCTGACCTCGAAGTGAAGCGCGTCCTGGATGAAGTGGCACAGTTAAAGCAGCGCGTAGGTGTGCTGGAAAAAATCGTGACCGATCAGGAGCGTCAGCTGTCCGACGAAATCCGCAAGCTGGCCTAGTTGCCGCCGCCACCAGGAATGCGCATCCTGCGGCGCTGGGCGGCGAGTTGGGCCTGTGTCTTCTTCGCAGGAGAGCTGCCTACGCCCAATCTCAGGATGGCTCTGCGCTGGCGGCGTTCGTTGATGGCTTGCATGGCAATCTGCCTTCCGAATCGTTTCTGTACGCTCATCTCACAGTAACAATGCGTCAGCTTTATGATTGTTTCGTTAACGCCTCGTTAGAGAATTTCATCCGTGTGCCCGGGAAATTTCACCGTTTGCGGGAAGGGGGTGTAAACCCCGACCTGATACACCTCACCAAAAGCGTGAGGGTATGGGATGACGGGTTTTGGCAAGCGTCCAGCGCCGGGGAATACGGCGACTTTCGGCAAGAAGCACACCACCAGCTACCGGCCTGCTGCGCCGCGCCCCACAGCTGGGGCAGACATGCCGGATTTCCTGAAAACGGAGTCCTCAGCGTCCCCCCCAAAACCGAGCGCCTCCATTGTCGCGGGAGAACCAATTTTCTGGCGCCGTATTCTGTCCAGACTGGTTGATGAGCTTTTGTGCTGGATGATCCTGCTGGTCCCGTTCGGATCTGGTATCCTTTCGGCAGCCGGAACATATATCGAGGCCCCGGCCGGAAGCGCGGAAGAGACACGCGCCGCTGTAGACCTGTTTGGCTACAGCATCCTGTTCTACTTCCTCTCCACGGCATATGGCACGATCATGGAGGCTTCCAGACTTCAGGCGACTGTCGGTAAGCTGATGATTGGCGCTGTGCTCGTGACGCCTACTGGCGAGAAGCCAAAAATCTGGCAGGCCCTGCTTCGCAACAGTATTGGTCGGCTGGTGGTCAATCTGCTGCCATTCTATGCCGGCTATGCCATGGGCATCTTCCGGAAAGACCGGCGCTGCCTGCATGATCTGATGTCGGGAACGATGGTCTGTTCGAAAGTGCCGGCAGCCACGTCCAGCTATTCCGAAGTGTTTGCCTGAGCTGTCAGGCTCGCCTCAAAGCAGCTGGTCCTCGCCAGTGGCAAAGCGCGCGAGCAAATAGGCATCTGTATCCTCGATTGTGTCGAGCTTGCCAAAGGCAAAGGCTTCGCGATCCAGCACCAGGTCCCGTGGGCGCAATTCGCGGCTGATTGACAGCCCCTCCAGAGAGCGGGCCCGTGAGAAGGCGACATAGGCTTGTCCGTGGGCGAACATGCCGGAGTCGAAATCAATGAAGACCTTGTCGAGTGTCAGGCCCTGCGCCTTGTGGATCGTCACGGCATAGGCGAGGCGCAAGGGCATCTGCTTGAACGTGCCAACGACTTCGCGCTTCACCTTCTTGGTTTCCGGGTCCAGCTCGTAGCGGTATTTTTCCCAGGCCGTCGGCTCGATCTCGTAGACATGATCCTCGATCTCCACCATTACGCGCGTGCCGGAGAAGCCTGCGACGGTGGCAAGCGTGCCATTCACCCAGCGCCCTTCGGGATCATTCTTAATCAGCATGACCCGCGCGCCTTCCTTTAGCTCAAGGTCGGCTTCGGTCGGATAGGCTTTCTCATCGAACTGGCCCTGCACATCGGCCTCAAACCTCTGGGACCGTGTGTTCAGGCCTTCGAGCCGCGCCTGGTTGATGCGGTAGGCATTCGCATTGTTGGGCGTCAGTACGACATGGGTTTCTGAGGCCTCGACCGCTGACCTTGTGCTGACCAGTCCGCGCAATACGGCCTCGTCATTCGGCGTAACCCGCCCCGTGCGCAGCGCGCCCAACAAGGCGAGAAAGCGGGGCTCGGCTTGTCGGAAGACATGTTTGAGGGCCAGCAGGGAGAATTCGGCATCCTTGAAGGCAGGTGCGTTGAAGAAATAGCTTCCGCCATAGCGCTCGCGCAGGATCGGCGCTTCCTGACCTGACACGACCGGGGGCAGCTGGTGCAGGTCGCCCGAGAGGATCATGCGCACGCCGCCAAAGGGACGCTTCGACGCGCGGTTCAATTTCAGGCTCTTGTCGATGGCATCCAGCATGTCCGAGCGGACCATCGAGATCTCGTCGATGATCATCGTATCAATCGCCTTCACAAGACGTGTCGAGCGCAGGCGCTTGATGTCCGTCGGCTCGATCAGGCGCGGCGGGAATTTAAAGAAGGAATGGATCGTCTGCCCGCCGGCATTCATCGCCGCCACACCGGTGGGCGCCAGCACGATGGCCTTCTCGCCAGCGCCTGCAAGGAATTTGCGCAACATCGTGGTCTTGCCGGTGCCTGCGCGGCCGGTGAGGAACAAATTGCCTTGCGCGCCGGTGCCGGTGGCGACCCAATTTGCGGGCGTGGCATAGATGGTGTCGGGGGTGGTTTCGGTGGTCACGTGTCTGGCTTAACGGCGTTTTGCATGGAAGGCGAGGGCGGCCCTGCCGGGAATGAAAAAGCCCCCGAAGAATGACTTCGGGGGCTTTCTGTCAGCCATAAAGGTGCGTGCCGGACTTAGCCAGCGATACGGCGGACATAATCATAGGCGCCTTTGCGGCTGTCGCGCTTGCGAGCCGGCTGGAAGGCCACTTTCGCATGTTCGGAACAGTATGGCCCGCAATCGGACTTGCGACCGCAAAAGGCGAATTTCGGATCCGCAGGATCACCGATCGGCCATTTGCACATGGAGTCCCGCAGCGTGAGGATCGAGGCGGGTTCGCCATCGGCCTGTTGCAGCGGAGGCAGAGGCGCCATCACTTCGGTGCGCTCCACGGGGCGCGGCTCGACCGTTTCCGGCGTGGCCGGTGTTGCCACCTTGACGCTGCCATCGGGCAACACGCGCGGCTTCGGCCGGGCGAGGCGTGGCGGGCGTTTTACCGGGCGGGACGGTGTCGCACGGCCGGACAGGCCGAGGCGATGGACCTTCCCGATCACAGCATTGCGGGTGACCCCCCCCAGCTGTTTGGCAATCTGGGAAGCCGAATGGCCTTCCGCCCAGAGTTTCTTCAGCACGCTTACCCGTTCTTCGGTCCAGGACATGGTTGATGTCTCCCAGCTCGGTTCAAGATCGTTAACACTTACGATCTATCAGCCCCTATATATTGAGATGACTTGTACACGTCATCCGCTCAGCACCTAGATATCGTATCAGCAGCGAAACGAAACACAACATGCTGCGCAGTCTTTCCACAGGCTTTCTACATATTGTGGTTAACTGCATCAGGCTGTGGACAAAATTCAGGCATCGAAATTTCCGTGATTTTTCCGAGTCTTGCCCCTCGCAGACTCGGGCAAGGACCCCTAGATACAGCGGATGACCGATACAGCTGCTGATCAGACCTCCGCCCACCGCCTCGTCCGCCAATATGGCAAAGTGAACGGTTTGGGGCTCTGGACCCTGTTCAAGCGCGAAATCGGGCGCTTCCTCAAAGTCTGGATGCAAACCGTATTCGCCCCGGTTGTCACGACGCTTCTCTTCATGACGGTATTCAAACTGGCATTCGGGGATCGCGGACGTCTGATGGGGGATTTCGAGGGGCTGAACTATATCGAGTTCCTGGCCCCCGGCCTGATCGTGATGGCGATCCTGCAGAACGCCTTCCAGAATACGAGTTCCAGCCTGGTCCAGGCCAAGTTCAATTCCACCTATGTCGACTTCCTGATGCCGCCCCTGTCCCCCATGGAGCTGACCGTCGGATTCATTGGGGGCTCGGTCGTGCGCGGCCTGATGGTGGCCTTCATTTCCGCGATCGGAATCCAGCTGAGCGGACTGGCCGATCTGACCATTGTGCACCTCTGGCCGATCCTCTGGTTCAGCATCACGTCAGCCATCGCCCTCGGCGCGCTTGGCGCCATCGGCGGAATCTGGGCGGACAAGTTTGACCATTTGTCTGCGGTGACCAATTTCGTGATCGTGCCGCTCACATTCCTGTCCGGCACATTCTACGACATCAAGGTGATGTCCGAGCCCTTCTACACGATGGCCCGCTTGGACCCCTTCTTCTACATGATTGATGGGTTTCGCTATGGTTTCCTCGGGGTTGCCAACAGCTCCGTCATTGTCGGGGTTTGGGTAACGGGATGTCTGTCTGTTGCGGGCATATTCTCTGTCTGGCTCATGTTTCGGTCGGGCTACAAGCTGAAAGCCTAAGACTCCCCTCAGGCGGGAGCAGCATTGACGCTCCAGTCCCGTCCCCTTTGAATGCCGGAAATCCCGGCTGGGGCAGAATTGGAGAAGACTATGGGTAGTGGGAAATTCCTCGCAGCCGCGATCGCGGCGACGGCAATTCTGGCGGGGTGTCAGATGATACCAGCCGAGCAGACGGTCGCGGAATATTGCGCCAATCCGGACAAGGCCGATGAGGCGGTCTGCAAGCTGAAAATGGAAATCGACGGCAACACGACGGCGCTGGCCGATACTGACATGCGCCTGTCGCAGGCGCGGTCCATGGCCAATAACGCCACTGAAGCGGCTGCGCGGGCACAAGCCAGCGCCGACGCCGCGAGAGCCCGGGCCGATGCGGCCATGGCGCTGGCTGAGGAAGCCAATGGCAAGGAAGTCCAGTGCGAGACTCGCACCATCCAGAATTCCGATACGGGCTCCTGCCGGCCGGGCTATGCGCTGACCAGCTGCACCCAGACCCGCTACACCTATCGGGCAGGGGGCATGTCCATCCTGCGCGAGATCAATGACGAGCAGTGCCGCTTCAACAGCCGCGTGCTGGAAATGCAGGTCCGCTGCTGTGCCGTGTCAGGATCGGCACCAATGCCGGAAGATATGCTGATCGAGAATGAGGTGCCGCCACAGCCGCCGCGCCAGGAAGCGCCGAAAGAGCCGGTCCCGGTCAGCCCGTAACCTGAAAAGTTACCCATCAGACTTGAGCCGCCGAAACCCTGTTTCGGCGGTTTCTTTTTGTTTCAGGGCGTGTCTCAGTCGCCCGCCTGCACGAAATAGAAGTCGCCGCCCGTCGTGCCGTCCGTGTAAACAGGGCGCTGTTTCTGGCCCGTGCGCGCGGCGACCGCATCCTGCACGCGCTTGAACACGACATTGGCCGGATCCTCGAGCGTTCTGATCAGGCTGGAGAGTTCTTCGGAATAGACGCCATCATCGGCGGCGGTCTTGCCGGGCTCGGTGGCGAAGGCCTGGAACACGCCGGACGCCCAGCCGACGGGGCTGTAGGCCCGCATCAGGCCTCGGCTCTGATCGTCCATCACGGTCCGGCAGGCATCGAACACAATGAAGGAGGTCGGGGCGACGGTGGATGAGACGCGGTTGAAGATCTGTTCGAAGCTGACGCCGAAATCCCGGATGGTGTCCGGCGACGCGCCGGGGATGTCGGTCGGCAGGATGAAATTGGTGCCGTCCACATTCACGCCATGACCGGAATAGTAGAAGAAGGTCACCGGATAGGCGCCGGCATCCTTGCGGGCCTTGGCCATGCGGCCGAGCAGGCTCAGGGCGCGCACGGTCTGGCGCTGGCCAAGATCTTCGCAGTGCAGGACCGAGAAGCCGACTTCGGTCAGGGCAGCCGTAATCCGGTTGCCATCCTCATGTGTGACGGACAGGCGGCTGACGGGCGGCGAATAGGCGAGGTTGCTGAGCACCATCGCCTGACGATCCGGGTTCGGGCCGGTGATCCAGGCACAACCGGCGATCTCGGTGTCGGGCAAGAGGCCGGTTGCGGCATTGGCCATGTTGGCTGGGCTCATCACCGAAGACATGGATGCCGTGTCCGTGGGCGTCATCAGCGTGTTTGTGCTGGCAAATGTGGACGCCATGTCGCTCTCAGGTGTCGGGGTGCGATTGGCGCTCATCGTATCGTTTGCAGCCGGTCCCGGATCTGCGAGCAAGTCTTCCAGCGGCGTGACCCGGATCGACATCGGAATGGTTTTCACGGCGCGCTCAAAGCGTTCGCCGTTCACTTCCACCGTTTCCGACACGGTGAAGGTCAGGCTCGGCGTTCCGGCCTGGCGCGGCGTGACCTGCCATTGCCAGAGGGTTGGTGAGCCCGGCAGGACAGGCTGCTCGGACGGCGTTGTCGCGACCAGGTCATAACCATCCCCCTTGGCGGTAGCGGTCATCACCTGACTGGCGCGGACCGTGTCAAAGGTAAGCGACATGGCGCTCTCCGCACTGCCGGGCGCGAGGCCAGTACCCATGATGCCGCGCAGGGACTCGTCGACTTCGGCCTCACTTGTGTCGCGCTGGATAGGTTGGATGGCCACTTCGAGGAAATAGGGTTGGCCGAGCACCATTTGTTCCGGCGCATGGTGCGCGATGCGGCCGCTGTCGAAATCGGAGGCGGCTTCGACGGCAAGGTCGGAATAGCGATAGTCCCAGTCGGGACAATGGCGGATGAGTTGCGCGCCTTCGATTTCAACTGTCTCGCTCCAGAAGCAGAGTGGCTTGTCGACATAGCCGACTTCATAGCCCTCCCCGGCAAGTTCAATGGCGAGGGCATCAAGTGTGGCAACGAGATCGCCGTCGATACGGTGGGTCGCTTGTGAGTAGGTCTCGGCATCCAGGTTTGCACATGTGACCAGCAATGTGCGGGGTGGAGAAATCTCTGCCTGGCAGGTTTCGGAATAGCCCGGGCCCGCAGCCGTCGCTTCGAGCCCGGAGAAGTCTCCTTCTTCCAGCGCTGCAAGCAGCTCCAGCATGGCGGGATCATCGGCATAGAATTCGCGCATGTCTTCGATGTCGTCAGCCGATGCGGTGGCTTCATTTTCGTAGGCATATTCCTCTTCGGAATAGCCCCATTCGGATCCGGTATTCGCGTGGCCGCCAAATCCTATTGACCCGTCAGGTTCGTCCTCGACCATCGCC
>TARA_R110000765_G_scaffold21904_2_pt1 | contig 10578 bp, 5 predicted proteins | sample TARA_R110000765 | Tara Oceans TARA_R110000765 (sample SAMEA4398168) | marine metagenome | biome: Polar Biome; feature: [MES] marine water layer (ENVO:01000295) within the mesopelagic zone...; material: water (ENVO:00002006), including particulate matter (ENVO:01000060) such as...... | reverse complement strand
ACCGGTCACTTATGCCTATGATGGTCAGTAAGTTTATGTACAGACCAAGAAAGGAATGAAGATTGATTTGATGCATAAAAATCCAATGGTCTGTTTTGAAGTTGATGTAATAGAAAATATGAGTAATTGGTGAAGTGTGATCGCCTGGTGGAAATTCGAGGAATTAAAATAGCCCGAGGTGTGTCGAATCGGCATGCAAAAACTAATGGATTGTGTAATGCCACTAATTACTGGCGAAACCACAGTTCATAATGCAATAACCGATGCGCACGGAAATTTTATAGAAGTAACGCAAGGCATTGTTTATTGAATTAAACTAACCGAAAAAACGGGAAGGTTTAAAAAAAAATGAATTTAACTAGAAGAGCCTTTTACTAATAAGATTTCTTAGAGTGTTACTTTTTAGAAATAATTACTATAGAACCACTGTTTCTTTTTTTGTATTGGTTTTAGATATGGCGGCGTTAAAGGGATATTCTATTGGTCAATCAATTAATTTAGGGGATAATGTAGGAGTATGGAGTATTTATTTGAACAAGAATGGCTAGTAACCAACGGACTTGGCGGTTATGCATCTGGAGCGGTTAGTGGGGCAAATACCAGGCGTTATCATGGTCTGCTAGTAGCAGCATTGAACCCACCAACGGATAGATGGGTGGTGGTCGCCAAAATTGAGGAACGTGTTTTTATCAATGGAACGTACCATGACCTTTCTACTAATCAATATTCAGGAATCGTTTATCCTAACGGGTCAAAGTATTTAAATGATTTCGGTAACCTTCCCTTTCCAACTTGGCAGTATGCAATGGACAATTGGAAACTAGAAAAAAATATTTTTATGGTGCAGGACTCCAATACCGTTTTGGTGAGCTATAAGAATGACGGGAAAACGTCCTTTTTTTTAGAACTCCATCCGCTCTATGAAAATAGCGATTACCATGCTACCTTTCATGAAAATCAGTTCACTGATTTTTATACGGAAATCTCCCCGACTCATCTAAAAACATATGCTCATTATGGTAGTAAACCCGTTTTTACAGGATGGAGCGTAGGAGAATTTACCGAGGCACGCTCATGGTACAAGAATATTGAATTGCCTAAAGAGCATGAGCAGGGTTATGATTTTGTATGTGATTATTATAGGATAGGCTATGTAAAATATGAGTTGAAGCCAAACGAACAATTGACGCTAGTGTTTAGCTTAGAAGAAGATGTAATTACAAGTGATATCGAAAAATTATATTCGAAAGAAAAGAGAAAATCGGAGGGAAGTAAAATAAAGAAAGAGCAAGGTTTTTATGGGAATCTACTACATTCAGGAAAACAGTTTTTGGTCAAAAGGAATTCAACCGATAGCATGTCAATTATTGCAGGCTACCATTGGTTCGGAGATTGGGGTAGAGACACCATGATTTCGATGCGCGGATTGACCATAGCTACCGGTAATAAAGCAGTCTCCAAATCAATTCTTTCGACTTTTTATAGAAGTATCGATCAAGGTTTGATACCCAATAAATTTCCGGACCAAAGTCAAGATTATATTGATTATAATACCATCGATGCAACATTATGGCTTTTTATAGCATCCTACGAGTATGTACTTAAATTTAATGATCTTCCCTTCGTAAAAAAACATATAAATATCTTAAAAGGGCTATTGGATGGTCATATATCCGGTACACGGTACAACATTCATGTAACTGAAGAAGGTTTTTTATTCGGTGGGCAAGAAAGTGAACAACTCACGTGGATGGATGCCATTGTAGCTGGGAAAGTAATTACACCGCGCATCGGTTGCCCTGTTGAGGTCAATGCCTTGTGGTACAATGCCTTAAAGATTTATGAAGCATTCTGCAAGGACCTCCAAATCGAATTTGGGGCTGAATACGAAGATATTTGTAATCGATTTGAGACTAATTTTTCTAAGATGTTCACAAATCCCGAAGGAACTCTTTTTGATGTTCTTATTCCGAATGTAACCTATGACAATTATTTTAGACCCAACCAATTGTTTTGTCTGAGTTTGCCATTTTCAGTACTGGAAAAAGTACAGCAGATTAAAATTTTCGAAGCCATACGCGAAAAGCTTTATACTCCTTATGGTCTTAGGACTCTTGACAAAGAGAATACTAATTATCATGGCAAATTTGAAGGAAACCGATTGGAGCGTGACCAGGCCTATCATCAAGGTACAGTATGGCCGTATTTATTATTTGATTACTATCATGTATTTTTTAAATTATACGGAGCCACCATTAAAAACAAAAAAAAGGTGGTAAGAGAGTTGGCCTTATTGAAAGACCATTTCTATAACCAACAAGGAATACATTGTATCTCCGAAGTTTTTGATGGAGACGACCCCAAGGAGGGGAAAGGGTGTATACACCAGGCATGGTCTGTAGCTGCACTGATTCGTTTATATACGGATTATGAACTTTTTAATGTTGAGTAAAACGAACTGACTTGACAAACTACAAATGGTAGAATTCGTAAATAAAACAAAAACTCAAAGTTTTTTGGTAATGACATTGATTTGTTAGTTAAAGATGTCTTTTTAAAAAACTTCTTAAGGCATATGAAAATATAGTTAGCAAGCAATTCGATATTTTTAATTAAAGTTAGACATCAAATTTTTAATTTCTTCTGCCAAAATATAAGTTAAGTCAATTGCATTGGAGGCATGCGGAATCGTATTGCAAGTAACAATTTCAGCAACTTCTGCATCCTTTAGTTCTTGATACGCATTCCCAGAAAAAACAGCATGTATACCAATGCAAATGGGAGGTTTCATGCCTTCCTTTTTAAGATGACCGATGGTTTCCAACATGGTATGTGCCGTTGAAATAATATCATCTACCAAAACAGGAGTCGCATCTTTATATTTTTCAAAGTAGGGGATGGAAACTTCCACATCATTGTCACCATGCCTAATTTTAGTCAATATCGTAAAAGGAGCGTCCGCATATTTTGCAACAACGGACACCCATTGTGCACTTTCTGCATCTGGGCCAATAAGAATAGGATCTTTTATGTTCTCCTTAATCCATTTAGAAATTGCGTTCGCTGCATGAATAACTTTATTGGGGATGTGGTACACTTTTGAAAGTGATTTAATTCTATGTAGATGTGGGTCTATGGTTATGATACCATCCGCAAATTCGGAAATGAGCTTACCAAATAAGGTAGAAGTAACCGCTTCTCCAGGATTGAATATCTTATCCTGTCGCATATAGGCGAGATAGGGTGCTACCAAACACACCTTTTTAGCACCTAAAGACTTTACTGTCTTGCTCAAAAAATAAAGAGGCAAAAGTTTTTCATCGGGTTCGTGCAGGGTACAGACTAATACAACGCTTTTGCCTTTCACATCCGACAGGATTCTAATATATGATTCTCCATCTGGAAATCTTCGCAAGTTTGCCGCTCCAATTTCTGCATGCAACTTATTCGCCAATTGTGCAGTCAACTTTTCGTTTCCGGGAAGACTAAAAAATATCGTTTTTTCCATTCTTTTTAAATAATGGTCATAATATCTGTATGCATTTTCAAGTAATCCAAGGCATATTTTAATTCACCTTCTGCCTGGGTATAAATGGTATATAAAAGTTGTCCTTTACTTATAGTGTTGCCCAAATGGACATGTAATAATATGCCGGCGGCCTTGAATTCAGGGGCACCGGACAGTTTGGCCAATTTTGCAATCTTCCGATTGTCTATTCGTATCAAGGTTCCATTATTTTCTGAATGTACTTCATGGAAAAAAGGCGCAATTATTGGTTCTGTAAATCTGCCCTGGGCCATGCATATTGCTTTGAACTTTGTATAAGCCTTCCCAGATTCTAACAAGTCATTTGCAGTTTTAACTCCATCACCGGCAGTAACCTTTCCAGATAATTCCAAAAGTGCTCCTGCAAGTAGTAGTGCGCGCTCTCTGAGATCAAAGGGTGCATTTGGTTCCCTTCGTAATATGCTCAAAACATCTATGGCCTCAAGAACGGGACCAATGCCATTACCTATGGGTTGGCTTCCATCGGTAATTATGACTTTGGTATTCAAACCTACTTCCTTCCCTACAACTTCGATATGTGTTTTAAGTTGTTCAGCTTTTTTTCTATTTCTGACTTTAGCCGTTTCGCCAATGGGCATATCAATAATAACATGTGTCGATCCAGCAGCTGCTTTTTTTGAAAGTACCGATGCAATAAGTTGCCCTTCACTATCGATATCCAAAGCTTTTTCAATCTTGATCAAAATATCATCCGCAGGACTTAACCGGGCAGCATCACCCCATACAAAACAACCCCCTTCTTTTTCCACCACCTTTTTTATTTGTTCTGGTGAGAGGGATACATCGGTCAAAACTTCCATGGTATCAGCAGTTCCGGCAGAGGAGGTAATGGCCCTCGATGAGGTTTTTGGCATGGTAAGTCCAAAAGCGGTGATAATCGCGACTATTAAAGGAGTGGTCCTATTTCCTGGTAATCCTCCAATACAATGCTTATCCATGACCATTTCTTTATTCCACTTCATTTGCACACCTGAAACAATCATCGCTTTCGTAAGGTCTGCAATCTCATTGATATCCATTCTGTCACCCGCGCAGGCCGTGATAAATGCTGAAAGATGAATATTGGAATAATCGCCCTTTACAACATCATTAATAATTTCTTGATAAGCATTATAATCGAGTGTGTGATTATAGATTTTGGACCTTAAATGATCCAAAGAGTTTATGGTTTCCAAATGAGAAACGGAAAGGGTGTCGCCCTCCGATATTGACAATTTTTCGGCGGCGGTATCCGACAATCCGATTTCATCAGGAAGCAATATATTGGATGTGACAACATTAAGACTTGCCACAATGGATGTATTTTTTGTGGACACCCTTATACGCGTAAGTGCCGTGAATCCCTCAGAAATACAAACATGGCTATCGTTCTTTAAAAATACCACATTGGCATATTGGGTTAGAACACCTAGATGTTTATATCGTAATATACTTGGTTCTTTTTTCATTTAAAAAAGGTTAAGGAAATGAATGTCATGGGTTTCTTGCTATTCGTTTAAATTGATTTCAGAAATGTCATACAATTGGGGTATTTGGCAATCCCAACCGTAGGTTTCCTTAATTCCCTTTTTTAAAGCTTGGGCACCCTCTTTTTCGCCATGAATAATGAATATTTTCTTTGGACTTTCTATGATGTCGCTTAACAAATCAAATAGTTCGGTTTGGTCGGCGTGGGCCGAAAGGCCTTCAATTTCCTCCACCTGCATATTAAATGGAATCCATTTACCGTAGGATTTAAATTCTTTTTCCCCATTCAATAATTTTCTTCCTCTGGTACCTTCTGCCTGATAGCCAACAAATAATAAGGTATTATTAGGGTTTGATGCTTCTGTCTCTAAATAACTTAACATCCTACCTCCAGTAAGCATTCCACTACCTGCAATCACAATTTTAGGTTTTTTATCGTCCCGTAGTTTCATTGTTTCGCTATAGCTACTAACGATATTAAAATGGGAGCACATCTCGGTATATTCCTTTGTATCCAATCGGTGCCAATCTCTTGTTGTGTGAAACAGCTGCAACATATTGGCTCCCATTGGGCTATCCATTATCATAGGTACCTTCGGAATTTTATTTTCTTTAAATAATCGCCATAGAATCAACATCATGAGTTGGGCCCTTTCCACAGCAAAACTTGGAATAAAGAACATGCCACCACGGGATATGGTATCGTTTACCAGTTTTTCAATTATCGGCAAGGTTTCTATTTCATCAGGGTGGAACCTTCCGCCATAAGTAGATTCGATAAAAAGAACGTCCGCTTTTTTTGGTTTTAAAGGAGGGTACAAGAGCAAATCGTGTTTTCTGCCAATATCCCCTGAAAAAACTAAACGTTTTCCGCGTATATCCAATTCTATAAAAGTCGCACCAAGTATGTGGCCGTTGTATTGGAACCGGACTTTTATTCCATCAAAAAGTTGCAGCCAATGGGCCTGAGGCACACCTTTGAAGTGGGGAACTGTATTTTCAACATCTATTAGGTCGTACAATGGTTTTGCAGGACTGTGTTTGGAATACCCTTCGTTGTTAGCACGTTCCGCCTCCTGTTCCTGTATTTTAGCGCTATCCGTCAAAATTATTTTTGCAATATCCAAGGTAGGGTAGGTACCATAAATCGTTTTGTTGAAACCCGATTTCACTAATAGAGGTAGATAACCGGTATGGTCCATATGGCCATGGGTAAGAAGCACTACATCGATACTCGGAATATCTACAGGGGGATAGTTCCAATTTAGTAAACGGAGTTCCTTAAGCCCTTGAAAAAGACCGCAGTCTACCAATATTTTTTTATCGCCGGTATCCACTAAATATTTGGAACCCGTCACCGTGCCTGCAGCTCCTAAAAAATGGATTTTAATTTTTGAATCGTTCATTTTTTATTGCACTTTGATTAAAAGTCTTTTCTTTTTAAATTCCCTGTAATTCTTTCAAACTTATTTTTTGTTTTATTACAATAGAATGATATAGGTCATGCATGATGCTAGAAGTAGATAATACCTTTAACATATATGGAATAGAAGTATTTATAATACCCCTTAGGTTCAATATTAATTGAAGATTTAAATGCCCAAAATCAACTTTTTAAATCACAAATGTCAAAAAAATTAAAGGAACTATCCGCCACGGCAATCTGTGGAAATGATATTAGTTCATCATGTCTCTATGTGTCCGCCTTATCGATCGCTTATGCTGGTCAGTATGCTTGGGTTTCGTTGTTAATGGTTGCCCTTGTTCTTTTTTTGTTCAGGAAAATATATGGAGAAGTTGTGGGAGCACTGCCCCTTAACGGAGGGGCGTATAATGCTTTGTTGAATACGACCAGTAAATCTACTGCTTCGGTTGCGGCAACCTTAACCATTTTGTCATATATGGCAACTGCCGTAATTTCTGCCAGCGAAGGCATGCATTATGTGCATAATCTTTGGGATGCTTGGCCAATTGTCATTGCAACCATTATTTTATTGGTATTTTTTATGGTACTTACCATCGTTGGAATACGGGAGTCCTCACTGGTAGCTACTGTAATTTTTATTTTTCATATGGTTTCTTTAGTGGTTTTATCGTTGTTCTGTGGCTATTATATTTACACTAACGGGTTGGAAGTATTAACTGCGAATTTCAATAGACCAGTGGAAGGTGGAATAAAAACAGCACTTTTTTTTGGTTTTGCAGCCGCTATGTTAGGTATTAGTGGTTTTGAGAGCTCTGCAAATTTCGTTGAAGAACAGGAAAAGGGGGTCTTTCGGAAAACACTTCGGAATATGTGGGTCGTGGTAAGTGTTTTCAATCCATTAATGGCGTTTTTGGCATTGTCATTGGTTCCAATTCCATTAGTGGCGGATCATAAGGAAACGTTACTGTCGTATATGGGCGAGATTTCGGGTGGTGGCTGGCTCTCTACATTAATTTCGGTCGATGCCGCTTTAGTGCTTAGCGGCGCTGTCTTAACCTCATTTGTAGGGGTAACGGGGTTGGTGGAACGAATGACTTTAGATCGCATATTACCACAGTTCATGTTACGCAAAAATAAACGCGGAAGCTCCTTTCGTATTCCTATTCTCTTCTTTTTACTCTGTGTTTCGGTTTTGTTGATTACCAAAGGAGAATTAGATGCTTTGGCCGGGGTCTATACCATTGCTTTTTTATCTGTGATGACCTTGTTCGGCTTTGGAAATTTTCTCCTAAAAATTAAACGTAAAAATTTACGAAGACCAGAAAAATCTACTTGGCTAGCTTTAATACTTGCGGTGGGAGCCGTAATTGCGGCCTTAGTAGGAAATATAGTTATGAACCCATATTATTTGGGCGTATTTTTGGAATATTTGATTCCCACATTACTCGTCGTAACTTTTATGCTGAACAGAACAATCATTTTGAGGTTCGGTTTAAAGGCAATTAAATATTTATTCAATCCCATAGAGTTATTTGTAGAACGTGCGAATAAGAAGATTGTGGATACTATAGATGATATAAACTCGCAAGAGTTCGTTTTTTTTACCCACGAAGATGATGTAGCCGCCTTAAATAAAGTGATGCTCTACATTACGAAAAATGAGCATACCAGAAAACTTAAAGTAGTAACCATAGTCAAAGACGGAGAAAAGGTACCAGCCCGCTTAGAAAGCGATATTGAAGTTCTTGATAGAGAATATCCGGAAATTAAAATCGAGTACATAAAAATGTCAGGTACATTTGGGCCAAAAATTATTCAAAAGTTATCGAAACAATGGAACATACCCGTAAACTTTATGTTTATTGGTTCTCCAGGAGACGATTTCCCATATGAAGTTTCAGAATTGGGAGGTGTTAGATTGATAATATAAGGGGGGTGAAGGTCATATTTAAATACTTCGAACTAGCCTTTAATTTGTATTAGAAAATTAAAACAAGTATTTTAAATAAGTATAAGTTCAGTTGGTAGTATTACATTATGTTTTTTACCACAACAAAATATTTCAAACCCTAGAGCGATAAAAATTCAATTTTAATATGTTGTACTTTGCTGTTAATTAAAATAGTACATATGGATTACGGGAATAATTGGTGCCTAGTTAATAATTAGCTTATTAATTCTATATGTTAAATTTTATAATAAAATAGTAACTTTAAAGTATATGAATTTATATACTACGATACTCATAGAGTTTTTACTTATATCTTCAAGTATACTTTTATTGTTTAAGTATAGAACTAAACTTGGTTTAGCACCACTTTACATTCTTTTGGGTTCTGTACAATATTTGCAAGCCCTTTCAGGTACCATGGTTAGTTTTAAATTATTTGGGGAATATCCCATCTATCCTAGTTCTGTTATTGTCTTTAGCGCTGTATTATTTGCATTATTATTAATCTATATAAAAGAAGGTGTTACTAGTGCAAGAACGCTTATGATTGGCATTATTATTTCAAATGTTATTTTATCGGCATTGTTTGGTATTACTTATGTTCAAGAGCATGCTAACCAAATCATTAGTGTTCAAGATTCATCGTCTATTTTTCAAATAAATTATAAATACTTTATTACAGGTACTATAGTATTATTCATAGATTTTATATTGCTGGTAATTATATACCAGTTTTTAATTTCACAACTTAATAAACTATTTTTTTTTTTAATTCTCTTTATTTCATTGTTTTCTGTTTTACTTTTTGACGCTCTTGCATTTAATTTCATTCTCAAGTTTGGTACACCAATTTTCACAACTTCATTAATTGGTCATTTAATAGGTAAAACTTTTTCAGCAATAATATTTTCTTTTATACTTTACATTTATTTGAAGTTTATAGATAAAGAGGAAGATAATGTTAGTTTTATTGCTGCTCAAAACAGAGATATTTTTTCAATTTTCATCTATAAAAAAAAATACTTAAATCTTAAGGAAGAGAAACAAGAAATAGAGAAAAAATTTATTTCACAAATCGAATCTACGTTAAATCAAATTTCTGATGGTTTCGTGTCATTAGATAGCGATTGGTGCTATACCTATGTAAATGATAAAGCAGGAGAGTTTTTAGGGCGGTCTCCCGAAAGTTTAATAGGAAAGTATATTTGGACTGAATTCCCAGATGGTGTGAACTTACCTTTTTACAATGCCTATTATGAGGCTGTTAAAACCCAACAAACTCAGTATTTTATAGATTATAATGAGCCTTTTGATAAATGGATTAAAAATACCATTTATCCTTCCTCTGATGGCTTATCTATTTATTTTACAGATTTCACTGAACGCAAAAAAGCAGAAATCGCTCTAAAAGAAAGCGAAAAGTATCTTGAAAACATTATAGACAACATTGGTGATCCCGTATTTGTAAAAGATAGTGAAAGTCATTTATTACTTATAAATGATGCTTTTTGCAAAATTTTTAATGTTACAAAAAAAGATGTTATTGGTAAAACTTTAGCAGAAAACGTACCACCTGAAGAAAGAGAGAGCTTTCTAAGAATAGATAAACAAGTTATTTTAACAGGCGTTGAAAACATTAATGAAGAAACTTTAACCTTACATGGAAAAGAAGCACGTATAATTTCAACAAAAAAAACACGATTGGTAGATAGTAAGGGTAATAAATTTCTAATTGGAGTTATAAGAGATATTACCGAACGCAAAAATGCAGAAATCGCTTTAGTTGAAAATGAAAAAAAATACCGGTCATTAATTGAACAGGCTTCCGATGGTATAATTATTTCAGATTTACAAACAAATATTTTAGAGGTAAATAATAATTTAGCAAAATTACTTGGGTATTCAGCTTCCGAATTTATAGGAATGAATATCAATCAATTAGTTGCTGACAATGAACTCAATGATTTATCTGTACGGTTAAAACAATTGAATGCAGGTCTCAATCCTGTTTATGAAAGAGTAATGAAAAGAAAAGATGGGACCGAATTTATTGCAGAGGTCAATTCAAGCAAAACTGATTCGGGGCTGTTAGTTGCATTTATAAGAGATATCACTGAACGTAAAAAAGCGGAAGAAATAATAAAGGAAAGCGAAGAAAGATTTGCT
>TARA_R110000765_G_scaffold138634_2_pt1 | contig 10589 bp, 11 predicted proteins | sample TARA_R110000765 | Tara Oceans TARA_R110000765 (sample SAMEA4398168) | marine metagenome | biome: Polar Biome; feature: [MES] marine water layer (ENVO:01000295) within the mesopelagic zone...; material: water (ENVO:00002006), including particulate matter (ENVO:01000060) such... | reverse complement strand
CCTGTCCAGATGCGATCTCACCTTTGCCTCAAATCTACTATTAACTCAAATCTTTCTAATACTTCAAGCAAAGTCCCTGCCATAGTTGATAGTGTATTCATATCCTTTTTAAAACAGGACCGAGAAAACAAGAAACAGTTTAACAATACCAGTCTTGAAAAAATACCAAGTCTTGATGTGGTACGGTTTATGTTTAATGACTCTACATCTAAATATATTTCTTATGAAATTAAGAAAGTAAGCGAGATGGTTATGGAAGGAATTAAGGCTGTTAATAAAGCAAATCCATCTCAGTCAGCCGTAACTCTGTCTAAATTAGATGCCTCAAAGTCATTTATGATAGGCTTAGATATGGGAGCACCCATCAATCTTGCAAACCAGAAGTTTAATGTTCAGATAGAAAGTGGTGCAACAAGCACCACACAGTTCCTTATGTTTGCCTACTTTTCCAGTCTTCTTTCCGTTTAAGAACACTTGGCTTGTTCGTTAGCACTTGTGTTTTTTTAACATAGTTTTTGTTTTAAATTCTTTAGAACATTTTTCACAAATATTAAGTTTTGATTTTTCTAATTCATATAATGCTGTATCTATAATAGTTAGTTGTTGTTGTAGATATTGTTTAAGGTTAAGTAATGTGTCTAATTCATTATCTTTTTTAAATTTAGGCATATATTATATCTTTACATAGTATTTATATTTAAATTAAAGTATTCTACTGCATGGTCCGTCAATTCATCATCACTATCTGTTTCTTCCATATCACTAAATAAATAATTACTAGTCATACCTCTTACATCTTCTATATAGGATGTATCGTTTCCATACATTAAGAAACATCTGGACAATCCATAAATACAAGTTAATAGTTTATAGATTTCTAAATATTTTTTTTTTAATTTTTTTATTTCTTTTTCTTTTTTATCATAAACTTCTTTAAATTGTAAAGACATCTCATTATATTCTTGGGAATTCATAAAATACTTTGTAAAGTTTTATATTATTATTATATTATGAAACTAACGAACTCTCAAAAAGAAAAGATTAAAAAGCATTCTACTAAACATGGTGGTATGATGTCTAAACATATTAAGAACATGCAACGATTTATGAGAAGTGGAGATAGTTTTGCTACAGCACATAAAAAAGCAACTGAAATTGATAAAAAAACAAAAAAAAATAATAGTTCATATTAAATGAGTTTACAAAAAGCCCCAGCAGATTTTAAAACTAAAAAACCATTATATAAACCATATAAAAGTGATAAGAAAATGAAAGTTGGTATGGTTTATACCAAGAACGGTTTAATACATTTCGGTGCATCTGATTATAGACAAAACTATTCGGCTGCAGCAAAAAAGAGTTATTGTGCTAGGTCAGCAGGTATTAAAGATGGTAAAGGCAATCTAACTAAAGATGATAAAGAGAGTGCAAACTATTATTCACGCAAGTATCTCTGGAGTTGTTAAAATGATTAAAATGATATAAACTATAATTTATATCAAAAAATATAAAAATAAAAAATAAAAATATTTAATTCAAAAATAAAAAAGTAAATTATAAAATAAAAATAAAATATAAAATATAAAATATAAAAATGGTATAAATGATTAAAAATTGAATTTATATCAATATGCACGGAATCTACTTCCTTTTGTAGTAGAGAAAGCATTATAACGAGATAGTGGTTCTTTTACTTCTTGGGATATTTCTTGTTTTAGTTCGGCTTTCCTTTCTGTTATAAAGTCTTTTTCTTCTTTCTTTTCTATAACTGCATCTTTCCTTAGTTGAGCCTGGCTACGCAATTCTTTAACCTCATTCCGAAGATCTTCCAGTTCCTTTTTTTTCCTTCTTTCTTCAACCTCTTTAGCAAGACGGTCCATAATCTTTTTTTCTATTCTTTTTTCCATTTCTTCTGCTGTTTCATCTTCCACTTCAATTGTTTTCATTTTCTTTTTTCGTACCGGTTTAGGCTTAGGTTCTGACTCAGGTTCTAAAATTTCTTTTACTTCTTCTTCTTTAATTGTTTCTATAGTTTTACCTTTGTTTTTTGCATCTCTCTTTGCTTTACCAACCTCTCTGGCTTTTTTAAGTGTTTCTCTCAACTGGGCTTTTCTCTCATCCGACATAGGTTTCTTTTCTTTTTTTGGCTTTTCAACTTCTGGAACTTCAAATATATCAGACATTATATATATATATACTAGAAAAAAATTATTGGACCTTTGACCGCGTGAGTATCCCACATCGTACACTTTCTATTTCTTTATCAGATTCACTATCTTTCAATTTAGTATCAATTTTAAATTGTCTTTGTTTTTCATTACGAATACATACTTTCTCTAGCACATCTTTGATCTCAACAAACCCATATATATTTCCTATATTCTTTATTTTTCTACAGTCTTCACAAAAATATCCAAACCAGTTTTCAGCAGTTGCATCTTCACAAAAATAACATCGACCCATTAATATTTTATCAGATAAAAATTTTATGTAAAATCTAAACAAACAGTTTCTTTAAATTTAGTCAATTCGACAGTCTTTATTTGGATGCCTCTATCATACGTTTTTTTCTGTTTCACATTAACTACATGTTTTATCCATTTATCACGGTGATATATCAATAAATACTCGGAGTCAGTCTCGTCAACTAAGCCAGTATTTCTTATTAAGGTAACAATATCCCATTTATTCGTATGGTATATTTTTACTGTAGAATAATTATAATTATGAAAACTTATAAATTTATATATTTCTTTAAGATTTTTCAAATTAATTTTTTCTAATTGAACCATCTACTTTCTATAATAATAATATAAAAAAAAAACACATAGAACGCTACATTTGTGTCCTTATACTGTATCATTTACAAATAAAACAAGACTGGATAACCCCCTTGTTTGTATAATAGAATAGTCCTGTCTTACAATTCTAGCCCTAATATTAGTCAGTTTAATCGGACTTGCATTATTTAATTCTATAAAGTATAAACCATTTGCTTCATAAATAACCCTAAGATCTTCGTCATCTTGTGGTATAACAGCCAGTATATTTTCTCTACCCTGTTTTGATGGTAGTGTATCATATGCTTCTACTGGAAGATTAAGAAGTTGTACTAAAAATGCATCAGCAACTATTTTACTACCGAAAAGATTATCGGCTTTAAATTTTGCCTCACCATTGCTGGATTGTGATATGTTTTGTTGACCTACTTTGTATCCTAACCATTCATATAAACTTTCATCAACAAAATTAATACTATGATTTGTATTACGATTTCTTGGTGGGGATGGTTTTACACTTGAAGATAGATCATCAACATAAGGAACTGCATCCAGATGTGATGTTGGTGTTTGTTTAAGTAAAAATGGGTCTGCTGTAAATCTTGGAGTCATAAGTCTACAATTAAATTGACCAACAAGAGTTGACCCTACTGCAAATGTTCCACCATGTATAAAAGCATATGCATATAAATCGTCTGGTGTTTCCCCATTAGCCGCATATGTTGTTCGTCCCAGTTCAATTTTGTCCCACTCTGTATTCGCACCATTCCTTCTATACACATTACAAACCAAATCCCTACCATTTTGTGTGAGGTTTTGGTCAACAGCAATTTCTATATAATCATTTTTAGTGTCTTGGGCAGCGTAAAGTCCATCCTCAACTACAGTTGTACTATCGATTTCTACATCTCCACCAAATTTTATACTGTATACAGATGTTGCTTGTGCGGTTTGACTCATAACCTGAATTCTTGCTGCCATGTTGTTGTCGGTAAAGAAGCCTGGTCCAGCCGCTGCTCCTGGATCTCCTTTTGCTAAACAAATAGTAAAACCACCGCCGACTGCCTTACCAGCACCATCAGTCAGCAATTTAAATCTAGCAATTTGCATTCTAAAAAGGGCTGCCCCCTTTGATATTGGAGTGCTGTAGTGTGTAAAAAAATTATATTTTGTTGCTCCAGTTAAATTATCATCAAAGGAATTAGACCCTATTATATTTCCACCAGTAATCGCAAGAGATGGTGTTTTTTGTGCACCACCATTTACTATTGTAGGGTTAATATTCTTTGATAAATCATCATTCGTTGATGTGTATGCAGACGTTTTAAAAACGGCTTCCACCTTACCATCATTCACAGTTTTACTACTGTCTGATATTCTAAACTGTTTACCAATCTGATCTGGGCGTGTTAGACTAAAAGATTGATTAATTTTGTTATTCATATCATCAAACAACAGTTGGAGATTATTACTATCATAAGTAGTTGATGTAGATGCATCTAGTCTAATAGTTTGAACACCTCCACTATCTGTAGTCTGGAAGTCTACTTGGTTATTATTAGAATCAATAGTCAGTTCACGTTCCGTTGTTTCAAATATAGCCGACTGTAGAGCAATCTGGGCTTTGGGTTTAAGGTCTATTTCCTGATTTAAAAAGCAATCAAACGATCCATCTTGTTCTGAACTAGTTAATCTTAATAGTTTCATATATAATATTAAAATAAAATAAAATAAATAAAATAAGAAAAAAATTAAACTAATGTATTCAAAATTTCCTTTTTATCTAAAGTAATTGTTTCTCTTTTACCTAGAATTCTATATATCTTTTTTAAATCTTTTATCTTTAGTTGATAGTTAGATAATCTTTCATTCATTATATCATTATTTAAAAACTCTTGGTTTCCATCATAGGCACAGTTAGAATTACATTTAAATTTTCTACATAGCCACTTTAAAAGTCCCATATCTTTACAAAGTATTATATAATATTATTATTTTTAAAATATCTAAGTTGAAATAAATGCGGATGCAGTGTAGTCAGATGAAGAACCCCCAGTATTATTGATTTTTAATTTGATGAATTTGTATGCAGTATTTTTTAATCCAGCAAGAGAAAGCCGACCTGAACCAAAAGATCCGGTGTCCACTGTGAAATAAGTTCCACTACTACTATCAGACGCTGATAGTTCAACAGTTCCAGAACTGCCGGTGTCCATACCACCAAAATCAACATGTTTTGCTAAGGTTATATCTACCGCAGAACTGGTGCTATTTCCCCCATCAGCAATAGTTACATTATTAAACAAGACCGACGCAGTCTTGACTGGAGTGAGTTTTGCTAAAATACTTGTATTCAACACTTCAATTGCAGCCATATCTACTTTAATAGCATTTGTATCAGCATCAATATCGGTAAGCAAGACCTCTATAGCAGCAGCATCAACCCTTATTGCATCTGTATCTTCATCAATTCCAGTTAATTTTGTAAGTATATTATCCTGTACCCCATCAAGAGTTGTAAGCAAACTGTTTGTAGAAGTTTGTAAGACTTCAAGTGCTGCTAAATCTACTTTCATGGCGTTTGTGTCTGCATCAATTCCAGTTAGTAAAACCTCATTGGCTGCGTGGTCTACATTTGCAGCAGTTAAAAGTACTTCTATAGCAGCCATATCTGTTTTAATATCGTTCGTATCAGAGTCTATTCCTGTGAGGAGAACTTCTATGGCAGCAGCATCCACTTTTATAGCATTTGTATCTGCGTCAATTCCTGTAAGCAAACTATTTGTAGATGTCTGTAAGACCTCCAACGCCGCTAAATCAACAACCATCGCATCTAACACAGCATTATCAGTTGCCGAGAGATTAGCCGTGACTGTACCATCTACCGTTATAGTTCCCTGAACCGCTGTTTCAATATCTCCTAACTTTTGGTCTACTGATGTGAGTAGCACCTCATTTGCCGCGTGGTCCGTATTCGCAGCATCCATTTTTCCTTCCATACTGGTTAAACTTGCTTCAAGTGAAAGTAAATCTGTATGGTTTGCGACTATAAGAGCATCCGCACTTGTTTCAATCTCCCCAAGTTTTGTTAGTTGATTATCATATACAACATTATCTGTATCCATCTTTCCTTCCATACTGGTTAAACTTGCTTCAATAACAACTAAATCTGTATGGTTTGCGGCTATGAGAGCATCAGCACTTGTTTCAATCTCCCCAAGTTTTGTTAGTGCATTATCCTGAACCCCATCAAGAGTTGTAAGTAAACTGTTTGTGGATGTCTGTAATACTTCCAGAGCAGCCAAATCAACCACCATAGCATCTAATACTGCATTATCTGTTCCAGAAAGATTAGCCGTCACCGTACCATCTACCGTTATAGTCCCTTGAACCGCTGTTTCAATATCTCCTAACTTTTGGTCTACTGATGTGAGTAGAACCTCATTCGCCGCATGGTCCACATTGGCTGCTGTAAGAAGTGTTTCTAAATTTGTTTGTTTTACTAAACTTGCATCAAGCACAGAATCAATCGTATCAATTGCTGTATCTATCTCCCCAAGTTTTGTTAGTGCATTGTCTTGCACCCCATCTAAAGTCGTAAGTAAACTGTTTGTAGATGTCTGTAAAACTTCAAGTGCTGCTAAATCAGTATTTGCAGCATCCATTTTACCTTCCATACTCGTTAAACTTGCTTCAATTACATCCTGTTTTGCTTCAGTTGCAGCACCAGCACCTAAAGCACTAGACACAATATCTACCTGTTGATGCCCTGCCGCATCCACTAAAAAACTTACGGCTTTACCATTTGTTCTATCATAACCAAGACCAACAGATCTTAACTGACTTGAACCATCACCAAGCCCAGATATAGTAGAACTAACAGCACCGATGCTGTTGTCTAATCTTGTGTCTATTGACTGAATTTTTGCTTCTAAAGTATCTGTATTGAGATTAACATTTTGCATGGTGACTTCTAAATCTGAAACAGAGCATTCTAATTTTCCTCCAGAATCAACTAGAAGACTTCTGGCTTTGTTATTACTTCTATCATAACCAAGCATAAGTGATCTTAATTGATTTGACCCATCACCTATTTCAGTGGTGTTATTTGTATGACCAATACATTCCTCTAATCTATCATCTATAGATGTTAGTTTAACATTTGCTGCTGTTTGTAAAGTTTCTAAACCGTCTACATGGATTGTTGCTTCTGATAAGTTAGAAATATGAACTTGTTGATGACCTCTGTTAGTTTTGACTACAGGCATATTTTATATTATAGAAGAAGAAAAAAAAACCGTTAAAAAACTTTTTTTTTTATAAATATATATTATAATATGGATAATGTTATACAGATAGAAATTGCACAACGAGATAGTGAATCTGTATTTAGTAATGGTGATTTTATAAACGATCTTGCAGTTCCGGTTGTTCTAGAAGAAGGTGACCAGATTGTACTTAATAAGACCTTTATTGATACAACAGCCGAAGATTCTGGTTTGATTGATATAGACGCTAATATTACAGTAAAACTAGGTGTGTTGCCCTATGTTACGGCAGACACTGACGAGAAATTTGAAGAATTAAGACAAACAGGAACAAATATACCAAAGGACAATGTGGATTATTTTCCTCTACGAATTCAAAGTAATAAAACTGATCCTGATTCAACACATAATTTGGAGAATGCAATTCTAATATCAGAAATTGCATTTTATTTTGATAATGGGGCAAGAAAGTATAAAAATTTTGGAGCAGATAATAACCCCCTGATATTATACTATTATGATATAAACGACCATTTAACAGAAATGGCTTTTAATATACCAAGGAGTAAAATTGATACGGACGGTCAACGAGCCCAGTTGTTCCCTGTAAGTATAGTTGCAATTGATAAATTTAAACAAACTGGATTGTCTAAATTTAAAAGTGATGCATATCGTGATGGAATAGGTGTTTTGTATGACGGCGGCTCAACAGATCAGGATAAGCAACCAAAATACCTTACGGATTTATGGGCAGCCAATGGGTGTAGGGCTGAAACGATGACCCACGACCAACAGAACGCTTATAATAGTGAGGGTACGGATAATGGTGGATTTGGTGTGAGTAAATTTGGTACATTGGGAGATGAAATTGATGTTGCTTGTTCATTAGAACAAGATTTATTTTCCCTTGATATAAAACAAGGGCAGTATACACCTCTGGAAATGACTACCCTTTTAAATAATGCTTTCGTGCAAAATTATACAAATAATCAGTTTTCTTATGGTAGTATATTAGAAAGTGTTTTTTTAAAATACTCTATACCGTATACTGCACCAGGTAATACAAAACCAGCAACAAAAAGTGGGCTTGTTTTTTCAGGTACTTTTATTTTTACGCCAGGTACTGGGAACAATAGAACCAAAAATCACATGCTGGTGTCTAACAATGGATTCCCAAATGCGGCAATTGATGTAGATAATTCAGGACGCTCCTTTGGTTATAATCCAAACCTATTTACATCATTAAGTAATAATTATGTTTGTGGAACAGACAGCATAGAAATTGAATATGATGATGAAACTAGCCTTTTTTATTGGAAACAATTACACAATCCTATTTATAGTGTTGCAGGAGGAACGCCTGTGACGCAAGTTGCTAGAAGGATAATAGGTGATGGACCAAATCCATACACCTATTTCATAAGAAGTAAAGCAGGGGGGGTTTGTTTTACCAGTATGTATGCCTGTCTGCAAAGTAATCCTGAAACTGGCTATGATTTTTGGAGTGGAAAACTAGGATTTAATGTACCAAAAATGACCGTTTCGGATACAAATGGAGGAATTGCTGACTACAAAACAGTTACAATAGGCACTACTGTAGTAACGTTTAGTAGTCCTAGTATTATAGATGGAATACATACCACAAACGCCGTTCATACTATAGATGGTCTAACAAATAAAACTGGTAATAAATACCGTGCAATACCATCAGAACCAGACAACGCTGGGAATGATGAAGATACGATATTTCCAGAGGTTCAATCTAATAATAATATGGTAATTTTTGCTGAGAGATCCACGGTAAATAATAACCAAGTCATTAGGACTGATACAAACAGTGGCTATTATTTAATAGAAATGATTGCTGGATTTAATAATACGATGGTCGGAAGTAATAAAACCGAAAAAAATATTCATGGAATAGTTAATAGATACTTTAATAGAAATTCTTATACTTCCAGCACAGAGCAAGATAGTCTGGTATATACGCACAAAGGTGCTCCACTCATTCTATCAAGTATTAGGACTAGAATTCTACTTCCTAACAGAACTGTTCCATCAAATATTGGAGAGGATAATACCATATTTTTACAAGTAGTAAAAGCACAACCACCCCCACAGATTTTACAGAAAAAAAAATGAATTTCTGAAAAAATATTAAATTAAAATATTTATCTATATTATAAAATGTCTTCAGAATATTCTAATGATTTAAAGATCCATGAAATAGAGCCAGTCTACTTCTCTGCAAATAACCGTGCGGAATTCCGTTTGCCCCCAAATCGTCTATACACTAATACGATGAACCTTATGAATCTTGGGGTCACTAAATCTGCTGATGGGGGCTTCCTAAATCGTCTTGTAGGTGTCTACGGATCACTTAATCGTATTGCATTAATGGATGGAAATGTTGAACTACAGAGTTTAACTCGTGCAAACGAATGGCTGGGTATTAAACAACATCTTCACTCTAACCGTTATAATGAGAATCTCGGATATAATTATTCTGGGAATCACAACTCAGTTCGTATTGGTTTAAGAGATGTTAGTTCAAAGCAAATTCCATTTACTGGTACTGCTGAAGATGTTGCTAAAAAAAGGGCAGGGGCTAATGGTCGTAAAATTATTGAGGGTGGTGTAAGGGACTTTAATGGTGCAGTGACTGATTCGGCATCTACTACATATAAAGGACAACTAGATATAAGTGAATGTTTGAACTTTATCCAGTCTATTCCGTATGTAGATACAAGTATTTTTAAAAATCTTAAACTTGTTATTGAATTTAATGTTAATATGGTTAATGTTGTAGCAAGTAACCAGGACACCGGAACTTTAACTCAGTTGCGACCATATCTTGTCGTAGAAGAAATTGTTGCTCCTGATATTCTTGCTGGTAGTCTTGGTAAAACGCCACCTGCTATTTCCTATAATGTTATAGAAAGCGATGTCTTTACTGTTCCGGCTATTATACCAAATAATGCAGATAAAAACCCAGTCCAGCCCCTCACTTTTCATGTAAGTTCTTTTAATAACAAAAGGGTAAACCGTCTAATTATGGCTACACGATGTAATGTTGCTACTGCCGCAACGCCTGTAGCACAGCAAAACAAGGCTGATTGTGGAATGGGCATCTATAACTCCCACGCTATGTTTAGACAGAAAAATCAGATCCGCTTAAACGGTCGGAATGTTTTTGCACGAAATGGTATAGAACGTGATATGCAACGACTTGCACTTATGGCTGACGTTTGGGGTGGAAATGTCGGTATTGCTCCTTTCTATGCTGGGATTGCACCTCTGGCTGAGGATGAAAATATACGACAGGATATTTTGCAAGTCGGTAATGAAGTTATAGGCACACAGGACTACTTTGGCTGCACTCTTGCTGGTGTTAAAGTGGAAGATTTACAACTTGATTATGAACGGACTGGAACTGCAAATGACGATGGTAGTGTACAGACTAAAGCAAGTAAATACAACGCTGACCTATCACTTCATATCTTCGCAGAAGTAAAAAAGGCTGTTGTGTTCGGAAAGAGTG
>TARA_R110000765_G_scaffold232835_3_pt1 | contig 10597 bp, 24 predicted proteins | sample TARA_R110000765 | Tara Oceans TARA_R110000765 (sample SAMEA4398168) | marine metagenome | biome: Polar Biome; feature: [MES] marine water layer (ENVO:01000295) within the mesopelagic zone...; material: water (ENVO:00002006), including particulate matter (ENVO:01000060) such... | reverse complement strand
TGATGGAAGTTCATATCTACCAAGTCGTTAATAATTGCCTTACCTTCCGCACCAACTTCAATAAAATAAAATGGTATTTCGTCTGACACTGAGCCGTTAATTGTTACCGGCAAAACAGCTTCGGTTAGTTCGCCGCCATCATTGTATAGGGATTGGTGATATACGCCTTCAATTAACTCTAAGACCCGATACTGCTTTTCAGTTTCAACTTTGAACCCGTTGCGCTTCGTTGTTAACTCACACAATACGACGAGGGATAGTTTTTCGACATTATTAACAACGGTATAATCCCAGTTAATAATATCCTCGAATTTGTACGATAGAATCTTAGGTCGTAGGTTGTTTAGCTCTACAGTCGCAACGCTTGACCCTTCTGGCGTGGATGGCCTAGCAACTAGCAACCCAGAGCGGGGTGAAATCATAGCCTCAGTTGATGCCTTTTTAGCTAAGTCCCTAAGTGAATTGCCTTTGCTGTCCGCGTTTTCACCCAGGTATTCAATTAATGATGGTAGTTCTGATACTGGTTTCTTTGAGAATATCAACCCAACTAAACCGTCAACAGTGCGACCCGTTGCGCCATAAAAAGAGGATAGCGCCAAGTACTTATTGTAAGCCGCTTGACCTTCAAGAGTAAGAGATACATTTTGTCTAAACTGCTGCTCACCGCTGTCATTGTATGTAATGGAGCAACACATTGACGCGAGGGGAGGAAGGAACACCACGCCGCCACGTTTGACTGATCGCTCGCCAGCAACAGCCGCCCGATTTCGTTGAACGTCTATTAGCTGATCGGTGTATTCTATTCTTGGTTCGGTAACTGTTGTCATATTAAGCCTGTGGTTGAGTTGGTTATCGGCTTAACCGATTGTGTGGGTATTATACAATAATAGATAAAATATTACACTATCATGCGCTGGGCTGTTGTGCCTCTGCTGATTTGGTTCTCTGTTACTGCTAAGTATCTAAATGAATCCGCGCCATCTGATGCCCAGTCATGTAAGGGTGTATCACGCCAACAGCCTAATTTATCATTCCATTGCTTCTTGTAGCTTTCTAACGCAAGAATGCCCTCCTCACATGATTCATCAAATACGCATCGTTGCAGGATTGACCTCGCTAGCTGTATACCGTCATCAACTCCGAGCTTGGGGACGATGTTAAATTGCGCTCGATATGTCTTGCCCATATATTCAACGCCTTCACTTGCTAACTGTTTCCTTGTCTTGCCGTTGCTTCCAAACTCACGGTTATTCATATCATGTGGGCCGTATAACTTTCCTAGCTTCCATTTCATGCTGATCATCTTTTCTTCGATGTACTTCAGGTAATATCCTAAACCCTCACCTGAATTAGTATGGTAGTGCAGCAAGTGAACCTCTTTTCCAACCAGCCTATAAAACCATAATGCTGTTGAGTCGCCAACCCCGATATCAGACTGTACATGAACATCGCCTTTGTTGTCGTATCCGCTTATATCTAATATTCGACCATCTTTGTATATATCTAGAAATTGTTTTGCATAATAAGCGCCCTCGATGGACTGCTCGAAAGCTTCCTTTGGCGTTGACGGGTATTCCCTGCGCATATCATCGCCCAACACTTTCCATTTAGCAGAGTACCAAGCCTTCTGTCCGTCACTTAGTTTTATACCGTGTTTAAATTCTAACTCATTGAAGTATTTTATTAGTGCCGATGATATCTCGCCAATGATTGAGTATTCAGGTCTTAGCCACCAGCTAAAAAAGTGAAATTTAAAATCCAATACTGACAGGTCTTTTTTTAAATCGTCCAACCTTTTTGCGTCTGTGCAGTACTTGAAAAAATACCCTTCTTTGCCTTCTGCTGTTGATTCTAAAGTGATTATGCCGCCGTCAGTTGGTACGGATTCAAATGCGCCTGTTACAATCTCGGTTGCTTTATCAGGATACTTTTTACATATCTTTCCGAACTCTGAAACATGCAAAGATTGCAGTGTATCGCCCCTGTATGATGTACCCACTTTTATAGATGAGCCATTACTGAAGACGTAAGCGTTGCCTTTATCGCTTACTGGGGTTGGTATTTCATAGCCTATCTCTGAGATTAAAAGCCGCTGATCTTCGGTGATGCTGTTGTATGCGAATTTTATTTTGTTTCTGAATATGTCTTTTGCGCTGTCTAAGTTGTGGCATATACACCCCGCACTAAAGTTTTCAATAAACAAGCAGTCGTCAAGGTCGCTAATCATTTTAAATGTAGTAAAGCCGAGCTGTCTGGCCTTTAATATTATATCCCTATTATGCTGACCACAATAAAACGACTCTTGCTCCTGATTGGGCTGAAATAATACTTTTTTGCCTGATTTGTCTTTGATGTGATACATGACATTGAGCCTAAACCACTTATATGTCATGGCATCGGCTAAATCATCATGCGTAAGGCTATCTATGCTTTTGAGGTATGACTTAGCTTTTATATGGTTATCGCTTACTAGCATTCGTTAATCGTTCCGCTAGTGACTTCTCGACTTTTATTGTTGACGTGCTTTCAGTCGGTGCGTTATGTCCCATCATTAAGTTGTGTTCTTTAATAGCCGATATTACAGCTGTGGCGTTTATTACGCCTTTTTCCACGTCATCCTCTTTACAAGCATTCATAACCGCTTCAAGTATTTTAAGTTTCTTGTCTTTGCTGTATGTGAATTCAGAATTTGTTTTAATTTGATGCTCTTCGATTGCTCTGGCTATATCGGGTTTTGTCAAGTTTTCAGATCCAATGTGTCCAGCGGTCTTTTCACTATAACCTGCCTCTATTGCCGCCTCTGTTGCATTTCTTTTTAGTATGTAAGCTTTTACAAAAGCATCTTGTTTAGCTGTCAAACATGGCTTTGCCATTTCATCCCCTTTAGGAATAAGCCGGTAATATCCGGCTGTTATTTTATTACATTATACAGCAAAAGTGATTGCATTGTTATTCAAGCGTTTTGCCACTATCAATCCTGATTTGAATGCCATTCAGCAATGTCATCAGATAATGCAGTGATAAGCGCCTGCAGTGACATAACCTCAATTTTCCTATCGCTAACACCAAACCAGTTTAGATCTGGCTGTTTCAATGCGTATTTGCAACATCTTAAAAGATATGTGTGATTTCTTTTAATGAATGTCGATGAATACTCTTTTGGTATGTCGCGCGCTTCGCATAATCCAATGGCTACCTCTGAAACCAATTCTAACGTTGATTTTATTTTACTTCGAGCTATCAAATAATCAAATATAAAAACAGCGATTAACCCCGTTGCAGCATACGTTAATATTTCAATCACTTGACTCGCTCCTTTAGTTCTTTAATCTGCTTTGATTCAATAGATTTTATGCACTTCCTTGAAAGCTCCATGTAAGCGGGTATTTCATCATGATTGTGCTCCCATGCAATTTTAGAAAGGCATCGAGTAACATCTATATTGAAATACAAAGCTGATTCAAGTTCTTTCTTAAGCTCTGCAATTTTAGCTTGTTGTTTATCACTTACCGCTAATAATTCTGCGTAGTTCACTTGACTTGCTCCTTTAGTGCTTGCTTGTGTTGGTGTCTTATATTTACAGCCCTAACGCCATTTCGACTGAGCATGTTAGCGAATGTTGAAAATGACATGTCGAGGTCTTCAGCTATCTTTTTGATAGTCACCCTATCGATCATTTTAGCTATTATGATCGGCTTGATAGTGCTGAAATATCCACTGCCGTATTTTTTGTAGGGTCGAGTCATTACGCCGCCTTTCTATCTACAAACAATTCGATATCGCTTTTTCTTCTGTTGTCAGTCATGCCGCTTCTGCTCCAGTTAAACGGCATATCCTTTGCGAACTCATGACGCCACCGGATTAAGCTAATCTCACGTCTATGTAAGACTGTGCGTATTGAGTTTGCGCTTGTTTCATAATACTCGGCCAGTTCTTTAGCTCTGAAGCCTCGCGTGACTACAAGGTTGTACATTCGTTCAATTCGCTTGTCCCATACTGCCGACTGTTGTTTAATTGTTAGTTTCACTTGCTTAATTTCCTTTTAATAAAATTGATAGCTCTGTGTGTGCGGCTAAAGCGTCTAACTAAATCAGATAGCGGTATGTTGGTTAGTGTCACATGCTGCGGGCAATAACTTCTCAAACACACCTTATCACCTTCCACTCTCACAACAATATACTCACGACTGCGTCGGATTAGGTTGCTAAAACAAACAGTATCGCCGGTTTCAATTGTATTCATTTATCTAACCCTTTTGGTGGTAGTGGTAGTGGCATCCATACTTCGGGCACTCCCGCGCTTGTTCCCCACCTTCCATGTCTATTACTGTTATTAAATTTTAGATATAGAGCTGTTGTTACCCTATCCCCGTATGCAACTAATACATGGCCGCTAACCTTGGGCAATCCATCCTCAACACTAATCCAATCATTCATTTATCTAACTCCTATCTAGCTCAGCTAATAAAGCAACTGCGTATCTGACAGCTGCTTCAGCCACTGTTGCAGCGTCATGCGCCCACGTACCTTGAGAATCTATTGCATGGCAAAGCCCTTGCATTGCTAATCCTGCAAAGTGTTCGCGTTTTGTTAATCCCATCTCGCTAGCGTCGCCGCCGTACATGTCGCCGCTCTCTGTAACTACCAAACCCAATGGCATTGCTGGCATCTCTGAATTATTCACCTGCTCACCTCCCGACTAAACTTGCCAATCCACACATAAACTTTACATAAAACACTTTCGCCATCCCGATCCACTGTCGCCCCGTCTTGGTAGCGAAAAACATTGCCTTCTCGATCAACTAAAGCGCCCATCTCAATCCATCGATAAAGCTGTGTAGTGTATTGCCCTGTTGCCTTGCTTGCTGCAGGTACTTTGCCGTATTTTTCTTTTATTACTACTGAAACTAGATTCATTTTATTTCCTTACTGTTATTGGTTAGCCCCGAAGGGCTGGTTTGATTTAGATAACCGTGAAAAGTTTCTGATTAAACACATTTTCCATTGTTACGCCGTCAAGCAAATCAAGAACATTTTCAAAATCAGAATTTTTAAATTGAATCTTAAAGAATGCTTGCTCGCCTGCTTCAATGTTTAATGTAATTGTCATTGTGTTCATAATATTCTCGCTTGGTTGGTGTGTTTCGTTTCAGTAACCAAACTATAAACAACGATGATTATTATGTCAACACAATTGTTTACTTATTCTCGTTTAATTGTAAATCATATCTAATTCTGCGTATCGAAAAACCTCTCGCTTTCATAGCCAGTGACACGTTTACTGGGCTGCAGTCGTAATGCTCGCCTATTTCTCTTAGATTCAATCCATACTCAATCATCTGTAATACGTTGGGCATTCTTTTTTTCCATACATTCCGATAGCCTATTTCTAGGCCTAATGGTATTCCGCGTTTGCGTCTGTATGATTTTATTTGATGATTCATTGATTGCTTGCCTTTAACGGGTTAAGAAGCTGCCACGCTGCCAATTTTGCAGTGTTTATCTCTTCCTGCGTAACAAACTTCAAATACTCATTTTGTGTGTATGTGCGCCTATCGTCCATACTTAGCGATCGATATTTCCACCCATTAAAATCAAAGCAGTGTTGGTAAGTTCGTTTACGCTTGCCGCATGTATAAACGTAAATATCATATTCTGGGCGAGTGGCATTAAGCCAAAAGCTAACTGTAATTTTAACTCTTGATCCATCATCTCTTTTTATTATTTGTTCGTGATTCATTTCTTATTTACCCTCGTTACGTTATCGCCCTGTAAGGCGCTGTGATTGATTTAATTACTTACCCGCTAGACTTTTACTCCACAACCCATCTTTTGAGCCTGACGTTGATTGTGTTGGCTCTGGTGCTGCTTTGGCTCGTTGCTTTAGCCTGTACAATTGCGAATCGAGCTTTTTTGCATAGGTTTCTTCAGTAACTAGTCCAGCCTTTAGGTATCTTCTGACCCTTGCTTGCATGTCCTGAATTTCAGGTATGATTTGAGCCTCTTCAGCATCTTGCACCCATTCACCGCCAAATTGCCTTGCTATTTCAATCTTACATTGATCGTTGGTCATCTTTCGGGTCATTACCCTGTAAGCCCACATTGATGCTTGCAGGTCTAGGTTTTCAGATAGCTGTTGTTCGGGTGTGATGTTGTAGGTCATTGGCGCGGCCTTTTTATTTGCTGTCTTTTGCTATTTCCTTATCTTTTAGATTAATAACTGCTTTTATTGCGTTATGCTCCGACATTGGGCCAGCTACGCAATAACAATCTTCGTTATCAAAAACAAACCACTCACCGCTTTTGCTTTGATCTGCTTGAAATCTTTCATCGACATTCATTTTCTGCACTCCTCAATTCTTCAACTTCAACCATTAATTCATCACGCTCACTGGCGACTTGCTGTATAGCCATTTCAAAATTTGCGTGCATTGCTTGGATTGCCTTTTGTACTTCATCTGCATCCAATAACGTTATACCATCAAAAGTTACGCCGTGACTTTTAAATGTAATTTCTGCTTTGTTGCTGATCATTATTAAATGACCCCTTCATTCAAACAAACCGCCGCATACATTTTTATTATTTCAATTTTTTGTGCTTTGTTAAATTCCTCAAGGTTAACTCCGTCATTTTCAATTCTGTTTAATATTTCAATTCTGTTTGCTTGGGTGTTTAAATTATTCATAATATTCTCACTTGTTTGGCCTTGGCTGATTCCTAAACCGTAAAGCCATCTTAAACACTAGTGACTATACTGTCAACACTATTGTATAATTATATTAAATAAACCATGAATATTTACCATACACAGCCGCAACTATGTACATGGCTATTATGATGTACAGTGATGTAGTGATGTAGTTGTGTTTTCTTTTCATTGTTTAATCACCTTTTATCTAGTGCTGCTAAATATTCACCAAACGCATCTTCTAGCCAGTCCTTATCAACGCTTTCAAATGATTGGCACCCATGATCTACAACTGACTGCTTGTACCCTTCCAAGTACGAGGCTTTAATAAGCTTTTTTTTGCACTTGCCCTATCTATCATTAACGAATCTTGATTTAACAAATAAGATGAAACTATCGAGTTATATTCTATCAACTCACGCCTTGACATTTTGCGCTCTATACCAGCTATAAACCTAATCAGTTCCTCTATTAATATTTCCTCGTTCATTGTTTATTCACCTTTTAATAAATCCAATAGAGATTTAGTACGCTGAGTTATGTAAAACTTACTCTCAAAACACCATTGATCGCCGCTTTTTAATTTGATAGAAAGTGAAGTTTTATCGTATCCACTGCACACCTCTTTACTCGCATGTAATACCATCAAATCAAAAGTTTTAACATCAACTTCTTTTTCAATATCTCCTTCATCATCGCACCCAAGCTCATCATTTATATGATTGCTTTCTGACCAGTGCACTTTTATTTTTTCAATATCATTCAAAGTAATCATTATTTATTCACCTTAGTATTTTTCAGAACTATGTCATATTCAGAATTCTTAGTGATGCCATCGATCTTTTTGCGCCATGCTTCATTGTTGTTAGTTATGTAAATAGGCATATCAGGCATTTTTATTTCTCCAAAAGTCTTTGTGTATCCCCAAATATCCATATGATTGCGTTTTTCATATGTGCCTATTCCACCCCTATTTGTGGTGCATCTAATGCCACCATCAAATCTAAAATCGTTAGCTACTTCACTCATTATTTATTCACCTTCAAATTGTCTAATTGCGTTAATATCGTCGCAAATTCACTTAATTGTTTTACGCCTTCCAAGCCTTGTATATTGTTTGGCAGTTGATCAAACGGCTTCTTGCTAAAGTTCTGGTAATGCTCGACAAATTCCTTTTGCTTCCAGACCGTATCTTTATCAGTCATTGAGCAAAGTTGCTTCCAACCCATAACGCTTACACATGCCGTTGTTACGGGGTCTTTGAATTTGGGTGTGCGATATGCCCCACAACCTGATATCGCCTTTGGTATGCTTAACCAAGCCGCCTCTGCGTTAAATTGTTCGGCTTGCTCGGTTTGTTTTTTAGAGCCATGTATCTGCGCGGTAATATCTGCAACTTTCGGGAAAAACTTTGATTCTATGCCTGTGCCTTTGCAGTGAGCTTTCACCGCGACTTTGATTTGCTCAACTGAATAGTCTTCAAGAAGTTCAAAATAAGCCCTTAGCATTGGCTGGTCGCAATCTCTGTCATATGCAATGGCGGCGAGTTTCATTGTTTGCGCAAACTCTTTTTTATCAGATTCAATCATGATTGTGATCCTCTTGAAAATTCCTCAATATCCTGGTTGTGCTTTGACATTCTAATGTCACCTTTACTCATTGGCATAGCGTCACGATATTTCTCAAGATTGGTATCGCTTCTGCAAATCATCTCAATGTCAGTGTGTCCACCAGCCACTAGAAAAGAATCTTTTGCAACATTGTCGATGGCTTGTTTAATTTCGTGTGATGGATAGCCTTCTTTCAGTCTTGAGTCTATTTTAGATTTGCGTAGAGATGTTAGAGATGTTCGAGAGCTTTTATTCATAGTGATAACCCAATACTGAAATATCTCATCAATCAAAAACAAATTAGCGCTGACCTTGGGAGGCAAGTCTTTTTCTTTTAAAGATGGTTTATGGTTCTTGGTTAATGGTTCTTGGTTAATGGTTACTGGTTTATAGTTAGCTTTCAATCCGGTTTCGTCTGGGTTAGCTAAATTAACCGACTGGGTTATTTTGGGTTCATTCTGGGTTTTAGGTGGTCTACCGCCCTTCTTCCCGTTAGCCCTTGCCACGCCTGCCTTTGACTTATATGATTCAATTTCTTCGTCAGCTTTTTTCTGTAAAAAACCTAATTCAGTCTCAGTAAAGAAATCATTAAGAACATTGTTGATTTCGTCTAAATGGTCAGACATGCCAGCAATTCTAGCCAGTTGCTTAACGTTGCTAGTTAAAGGTTTTTCAGTGTCGTAATAGATGTCCAATAGCCGTCTATATGCCAGGTCTTCGAGCAAGGTTAAGTGCTTAGTCGATTTAGCGTAATCGCCTATATTGAACTGATAATAATGCATTGTTTTTGTACCTCGCTTATATTGTTGTCTAGTTATATGTCCTTCTCCTTCCAAGAGATTGCCCTGCCAGTTGGAAGCCAGCAGGGCGTAGACATATAAGCTTGTAATCGGGGAGACTACGCTTAGTATTATACTATTGTTTTAATTTGATATCACGTTTAATTAAAGTGCCGTTAAAACAGAAAACCAGCTCTCAAATTCTTCCTCAAAATAATCCTCGATTGAGTGCATTTGGTATTTTTCATGCTGCTGCAAAAAATCCTGCTCACCACTGTCCTTACTTACAATTCCTTTTATGTAGCGGCCAAAGCCTTTTTGCTTCAGTAAGATATTCAGCACACAAACCCTTACTATCTCTTCAGGCATTAGATATGCTTTGCCGAATTGCTTGTGATTTATTACAGCTATATCCTTCAAATAGCACTGTTTAAATATCTCGCCCATTTTTCCAGATGTAAAATCGCCTGCCCTATATTCTTTAATCACTTTAATCTCCTAGTTAATGAATATTTATGATAACTAAACTAACCAAACTTATCAATATATTAATTAAACCCTAAATAAACATTAACAGCTATCAGTGCAAATATAGCGATTGTGTATAAAGCTTTGTGTGCTTGGATTTGGCCTTGTGTTCGTGTTGGTTTCATCCTATTGCCCTCTTAACGTACTCGTACATGAAATACCAATTAGCTGTAACAACACACATTAATATACATGATAGGAAGAGTTCGGTTACTGGTCGTTTATTGATCGTGTTGTGTAGAATGTGGTAAATCGGGAATGCTGTCGCGTAAAGTGTTAAGTACACCCATACGATAAGGCCGATTACTTCAAGAATATTGTTCATAGCGCATAAGCCGTAGGGGCAAATTCTATTTTCATCCGATTAACTCCAATTCTTCATTTGAATTTTTAACGTTTTCATTGTGGCATTCAAACGCTACATTTCTTATGTAATCACATGCCTCAGCCTCGTCTAGTTCACATTGCACGATACATAGTGCCATTTCTTCTAGCTTTTCTAGTGTTAGTTCGATTTTCATTATTTAAATCCTACTCTAAAGTCGTGGTAAACATCTCTGATCGGCATATTCAAACCCTGCGGCGTAAATATGTAAACGCATACTGGGAATTTTGGCCCTTGCTTTTTGCCTTTTTTGTCAAGAAATTCGGTGCCGCCTGGACGTAAAAAGTTAAGTCTAAACGGCATATGGATCACAGTATCAGCGTGTTGACGTGCTAGCCTTGTGTAACCCAATTCTGGCTTGTCTGGTATTAGCATTAGTGTAATTGAACCGCTTATAGCCTCGCTGAGTGCCTTTTTTATCCATGGCGTAATGTCAGAATAGGGAGGGTTGCACCAGTTAATATCTCCCCAGCATTGCTTAAAAGCGTCATCGCCTTCTTCTAACGATAAATAAGTTTCACTCTTGGCAGTTTTTGGAGAGGCGCATACATCTAAAAATACTTCTAAGTTTGTAAAATCTTCAAGTGATTTAATGAACCACCATGGC
>TARA_R110000765_G_scaffold88636_5_pt1 | contig 10599 bp, 12 predicted proteins | sample TARA_R110000765 | Tara Oceans TARA_R110000765 (sample SAMEA4398168) | marine metagenome | biome: Polar Biome; feature: [MES] marine water layer (ENVO:01000295) within the mesopelagic zone...; material: water (ENVO:00002006), including particulate matter (ENVO:01000060) such as...... | reverse complement strand
ACTCAGCCATCATTATGGTTGAGTTTAGAGGAGGTAAGAAAGGATAAATATGGATAATCAAAAATTTTACGATATCTGCGCTCAAAAGGAATTGCTCCTAGCCGAAGTAAAAAAGAAGATATCTGCTTGTAATGATATTGAGAAATTAAAAATAATATATGAAAAATTACTAAACATTGCCGAAAATCCGTGTGATATGGAAACAAAAGGCAGTTTAACCTGTAAATGTGAAAAATGTAAGGCTGATGAATTATTATATCAAGCCTATGATATGAGAAATATTAGTGGATTGTAAATATATACAATAATGTATATTTATTAATTAAAATTTTTATAAAATAGAATAGTTAAATTATTACTTTCTATCTACTCAGCCATCTTATGGTTGAGTTTAGAGGAGGTAAGAAAGGATTGTCCCCTTGTAAAAAAAAGGCAAATAAAACACATAAAATGGCTCTATCAAAACCGATGAAACCGACTTACTCTAATCCTATCCCGAGCGGATGGACAGAAGGAGGCACAATGCCTGGTGGAGGCGACTTTCACTGTTGGGTGGAAAATGATGCTGGGACCGTAGTATTTGACCCACATTTCAGTAGCTACAATATGATTTGTGATCTCCGTGGATTGGATATTGACAAACCTGTATATAAGGCTTGGCCTAACCAATCAAAATGGGTCAAAAAGAAGGGTAAAGATCAACAATTATGGTTGGCGTTATTACACAATAAAACCCCTGAAAAAGCCCTAAAAATTATGAAAACCAAAGTAATCACTCGGGGAATGGGTGGAATGTCCTTTATGACCAATAAAACGATGAGTGATTGGTATAACAATCCAATGGATCATATGTGCCCTCATAACGCCTGGGCCTGGTATCTAAACCAAACATTGGTCAAACATCGTAGTGATCTTCATATCAGGGTCGGCTCTATGGGCTGGAGAACTCTTAAGGATGATAAACAAGTATTTTATGAATTTGGTTAATAAATATACAATAATGTATATATTTTAGTAAAATTATTTAAAAAATAGATTAGTTAAAATTAATTACTTTCTATCTTACTCAGCCATCATTATGGTTGAGTTTAGAGGAGGTAAGAAAGGATAATATATACAATATTGTTAATATTTAAACATAAAAATATATAATAAAGAATATATAATGAATAAATTTGACAATAGAATTAAATTTGATAAAGATTTATTGGATAAAGTTGGTTTAGGCACAAATGACCGAAGTGATTGTTTAAAAGATGAAATCAACATTTTAGACAAAACCAAAATCCAACAACACAAATCTCATACCCTTAAATTTACTCATCAATATTATACTGAAAAACATAATTGGACAATCTATCACTCTCGGATTAGAAAACAATTACTGGTTTATATTAATAAACCTGATATGAAATATGATAAATGCTCTGCGCCATTAAAAGCATTTATAGCGTGGGATTTAAAAAATAGATCATCTCATAAGGCCTGTTATATTGCCCGAAAATGTAATCCTGATGGTATTGATGAATTAGAAAAAATTAATGTATCAGCTGTCAAAAAAGTAAATGAATTGACAGATCAATTAAAAATAAAAAATAAAATAAAAGTAATGGCTGATGCCGAAACCAATACAGATAAACCAAAAAATAGTAGATACAGCAGTTTAGAAAAATATTCTAAACGTGAAGCATCTACCCAAACAGAATATAACCCTCCGTTTGATGAACCAGATGATATTAGTGATGTATGCTTTAATGTTGTAAATGAATTTGATTTGGTTGATGAATTAATGACTAAATATGATATAGAGAAATATTGTAAGCAATCCAAAGGCAGACATAGATTTAAAATTAATTGTATTGTCAATTTATGTAAAATTATAAAAGATCCAGAAGATAATGATAAACTATTTAAATCATTACAATTATCTTGTAATAGAAAATAAAAATATACTAAATTGTATATTTTAACTTCTATCTACTCAGCCATCTTATGGTTGAGTTTAGAGGAGGTAAGAAAGGATCGCAAGACCCCAATTAAAAGAAATTTAATACGTCCAAAAGCATTTAAAGTTATATATTTAATTATATAAAAAGAATGGCTGACATCAAACCACCTGTAAAAAAATGGACTCATACATTATATTACGGCACTGGACAATTAATCAAAGCACCTGATAGAATTAAAGATGGTAAAAAGGGTCAAGTAAGGATCAGGTTTCCGTCCGTCAAGGATGCCTGGGCTATTATTAATGATCTTAAAGAAAGAGATACTGAAAATAAATTATACATACCTGTGAGAAAGGATGGTGTATCAACTTTTAAACCTGATCATAAAGAAGCAGACATCTCTGCTTGGCCAATCAAATTTAAGGACATCCCTGATTTTGGCTTTAATGATGAGGATTGGTGCCTCATAATTGTAATGTTTGATAGTGTCAAAAATGAAGAGGCATTTTGGACCCATATTAAAAATAATCCTGCCTCAGGGATTAATTACATACCTAATGAAATAACTAAATCATTTTGGTTGCCTGAAAAAGCACCTAAACCAACTACTCATCACAGATGGGTGAGTGATTTACCATTAGAACAACAATTACCACAATATCCCATTTATGTATTGAGTAAGGGTCGTTATGAAAAGAGATTAACGGCCGATGCTCTAAATGAAATGGGATGTCCATTTAAAATGATAATTGAGGATTGTGAAAAAGAACTCTATAAAGGCTCTGAAAAATACCCTACTGATTACCTCATTATGCCTCCTGAATTGGATAATGCTGGTAAAGGATCAATTACAGCCAGAAATTTTGCTTGGGCACATAGCATTGATAATGGATTTGATAAGCATTGGGTAATGGATGATAATATGAATGGATTTTTCAGGTTTCATAAAAACCAAAGGATCAAATGTGTATCACCCATTGCTATTAAACAATGCGAAATAATTACATCCCAATACGATAATGTATTTTTATCTGGTCTCCAATATAAATCATTTTGTCCTGAGATCTGTAAAAATAAAGCAAATGTAATTATAAATACAAGGATCTACTCCTGTATCCTCATCCGTAATGATTTGGATACTAAATTAAATACTGAAAGATGGAGAGGCAAATATAATGAAGATACCGACTTATCTTTAAGGGTCCTTAAATCAGGAGGATGTAATTTACTACTCCAAAATTTTCTGTGTGATAAACAAACAACTATGTCCTGTAAAGGAGGCAATACAGATGAAATTTATAGTGAAAAAATTGATGGATTAAAATTAAAATATGACAGCTTGTATGCTCAACATCCTGATGTTGTGAAACCAAGTAAAAAATTTAGTAAAACACTTCATCATCAAGTGGATTACTCTAAATGGTCTAATAATCCATTAAAATTAAATGAATGTGAAATAGTATCAGGATCACAAACTCTTGCTGATATTAATGAATATGGTTTAAAAATTATAGAATTAGAAGGCAAACCAACTAAAATGAAAAAACCTCGTGTGAAAGAAATGATTGAGGATGATATGGAAGTAGTCTCACCTGAACAAAAAGCATTCGGTGAAGCCCTCGGTGCTCATTATGATATGAGTGATGAAGATATTATTGATGAAATAGTAAAAGAAGTTAAAATGACAAATGAAATACAAACACAAACGGATCCTATTATTGAGGAGGCCGTGCCTGATATGAAACATATTATAGCATTAAAAGATAGACATATTCTAAATCAAGCAAATAAAATTAAAAAGTTAGAAGCACTATTAGAATTATATATGAACCAATAAATATACAATATTATATACTTTTAGATTATTTAAAAATTAATTAATAATAATATAAAATGAAAAAAAAACTATCCTCTGGTGAAATTGATAGCTATGCGAGTGATATTTATAAAGTGCTCAGAGATGTGCCACTTTTTTATTTAACCGAAGTATTAGAATTGGCCTCAGAGGGCAGAATGAGGGATGGAGATGATCCTGATTTAGATGTATCCTCTGAGGAGGAGAGCAGTGATGAAGAGCCTGAACCTGAAACTACTGAGGATGAAGAGGAGAGCAGTGAAGGCAGTAGTGAAGAAGATGATTGATTAACTATAATTTTTATTAAATGTTTCTGCCAGGTTTGTCCTGTATAACTTAAATATAATAAGCTCATTTATATTATTTAAGATAATATTAATTCGTATAAAACTTAAATATAAAATATACAATATTGTATATATTATGGATTATAATTTAATTATTCATAAAAGTCATACTAAAAATTATTTAATAAAGATAATACAATTATTAAATTTACCTATTAAATATAATACATTGACAAAAGAGAAATTATTGGAGGAGATTGATACATGGATATTTTTAAATATTGATATAGAATTTAATGATAACTTGCTTGAGCTAACAAATATGGCCGATTTCTGTGAATTTTTAGCAACGCCAACTGAAAAAAATACAAATTATAAAACAATAAAAGATAAGCAATTATTAATGTTAAAAGCAAGAAAAGTATTATGCTTTGTTAATAATGGCCAATCATTAGATAGATCATTTTATAAAAATAGAAGTGATGTGATTAGTGATGGTTTATTATTATCACAGCAGGGCGCTGAAATACCTTCTTGCCGAAGAGCAGTATATAAATTAAATAGTATATTACCACCAAAGGATCATATAGAATTGATATTACAAAAATATACGATGGAGGAGATGACATTTAAATTAAAAGAAAAAAAGGCAAAACAGCCCATATTTAGTAAGGCTGAGGGTAATTATAAATTAGATTTTAGTTAGCTATACCAGTATATATATTGGCTATTACACCCATACTTGTGCCTCTTTTTGTGGCGGCCATAGATAATGCCTGTAATGTTTCATTATCCACTTTATCTCTGGTTGTTATTTTAGCCAATAATGTAGTTGATATTTTTTTACCTAAATATAATGTGAAAAATCTATTTAAATTTTTAGTTAAATTTAATTCTGCTGTTGATGATGTAGAACCCTTTTTAGCTTGTAAATCAGGAAATATAAAATTAGGCTCATCTAATACAATTTTTTTGCTAACATTTCTATATTTTATCCAAGTCCTTAATAATTGTGTTAATGGTTTTTCTAACTTTATTGTAATAGGGCCGTGCTTAGCTACTGTTTTATATTTATATCTAATGATCTCTGCTCCTTCTTTACCATTATCAATAAAATAATTTTGTCTATCATCCATAGGCACAGCATTCATATCCCTTTTAGTAATATGAATTAATGATGCTAATTCATTTCTTAAAGGTAATTCTAAATATAATGATACTAACACATAAGCCATAAATGTATCACTTTCACTTTTATTAACAGAGCCAGGGCCTGTGCTCCAATCAAGTCCTGCTCTATATGATCTAATATTAGGTGTTAATTTATTTAGGACAGCTACTATTTCACTTACATCAACTATATTTTCGGCTTGTGATTCAGTCAAACCATTATTACTATTAACTTTATTATTATAATCCTTATTTAATTCATCTGTTTTATTGCTAAAATGTAAATATTCAGGTAAATTCTCCCATTTATTACTATATTTGCCTCCATTATAACCCTCTGTAATAATCATTAATGCTACATAATAATTTCTCTCGGTTGTAGGTTTTAAATTTAATGAATTAATTTTTTCATCTATCCATTCTATATCTTGGACCCATTCTTGATCATATGAATTCTCATCAAAATTTTTATGATCCATAAATTTTTTAATTATCCTGCTATATGCGGCCACAGAGCTATCAGCACTTTTAGGGCGAGCAGATCTTATGTAAAAATCCATTGAGGGCATATTATTTACTTCGGCCATTACTTTATTATTCATTATATATTTAGCCTTAAATATTATTTTATACTTTATTAAATTAGCTTTCAAATTTTATATCTTTATTTTTATAATAATTTTTTTTCATTCTATCCAAAACTTGTGGTTTATTATTATTATAATATCGTTTATGATTATCAGCATTTAATTTTTTTCTTTCATCTGTGCCATTATATTCGGCCATTTTTAATCGTATCATATCTTTATTTTTTTGATAATAAGCTTTTTGATAAGCTCTTTTATAATCACTTGATTTATAATTTCTATTCATTATATATTAATTATTAATATATGTTTAAATAGCATCTAAAAATATACTAAATTGTATATAAAATAAATATACAATAAAGTATATAAAATGAAAGAGTTTAATATTAATGAGCTAATGTTATTTATTGTTGGTGTTGTTTCTGCTTTGGGTGGTTTATGTTTAATTATCCAAAGGAGTAAATGTGAAGATATTGATTTATGTTTTCTTAAATGTAAAAGAAATGTTAAAGCAGTAATAGATAGTGAAAAAATAAAAAGTGGTATTGCTATACCTCCTACTCCTGTGCCGAGGGCATCCGAGCCAGAGCCAGAAACAATACCTTTACCTTAATAAAGCATATGAGCACCTCTTGCTCCTTTTCTTATATTTCTTTTTAATATTGATTTATCAGGTGTTGGCGCAGCCATACCATATCTCGGGATACCTATACCCTGACCTAACATTTCATATAAAGCATTGCCAGTCCGTCCAGTTTTCATATCATAACTTGCTATTTTTTGTGGAGCAGTTTGAGCATTTTTAACAGGAGCAGATTTACGTGCTCTGGCTCTGGTTGGTTGTTTGGTTGTGGATACAACGCGTGCCTTAACAGCGCCAGGTTTTTTGCCTACAATGCCAGTGCCCTGTTTCATAGGGCCAGAGCCAACTCTATAACTAACATTAATTTTTCTTGCTGCTTTGGCACGTGCTTGTGGTTTAGCTACTGTTTTGGCAGTAGTTGCTGGTCTTACTTCATCTTCTTTTTTAGCATATACACCAACACCTGCTTTTCTATCCTTCATCATTTTTCTAAATGTAGCATAATCTTTGTGCCAATCCTTAATAGCCGTATTTAATTCAGCAGAATTATGTGTTTTAGCATATGCTTCTAACTCAGGGATCCTTCTAACACCTATTAAATGTGTTCTCTGTGCTTTACCTGTTTTAGAAACATTATGACCGAATAAATCTTTTGCTAAATCCTCAGGTATTAATGATCTAATCCTTTGACCTAATTTAATCTGTGCTTCATTCCAAAATTGATGTGGCGAATCCGCCCTAGCAGTCCCATCTATAATTTTTTTTGATGTCCCTTTTGGATATTTCTTCGGTGGCATTTTATTATTAGCTTCATTTTTTTCCTGAGCTCCTTTATTACAAGTTGTATAACTGCTCCCATCTTTTCTTGTTCTATTATAGCATTTTAAAGTCATTTATTATATATTTTTATTTTATTTTATTAACAATATTGTATATATTTATGTTGATGCCTTACGAATATGAAACATAACAATAGTCTTGCCAGTTATATTTTCTGCTAAGGTTTCATCACTATTAACCAAAGATACAGAAAATTCATTTCTACGGATTTTTTCTGTATTATGTAATTTAATATAAACCCTTTCACTCGGCTCAAAAAAGAGCCCACCAAATTCATTACCTCCATTATCAAATCTTGGCACGTGATATACAATTTTACTTATACCATTTGTTTGGCCATTTATAGTTCTTTGTAAAAAATTATTTAATCTAATAAAAATAGAATTGGTTGATATTTGTTGTGGCACATTAATGGATAAATATGTTTCACTTGTTGGTGTATTTGAGTCTGGCACTTGGACAAATGGAGTGCCCTGAAATCCTAATACGGCACCAGCATTAGATCCTTCTGTTGGCCAAAATGATCCTGTCTCAAAATCAGGGCTATCATCAATAGCAGTATTTGGTTTTAATACTAAACCGACACCATAACTCTGTGCTGCCACGCCTGCTGTAAATAATCCACCAGAAGCATTTAAACCAATTTGTGTATAAGGTGTATCGGCTTCTATATCATAATTAAACATAGTTCTACAATCTAATTCTTTGGCATATGAGCTATCCCCGTATGTTGCCATAGTAAAATAATCATAATACTGAGTGCCGAGTGCTAATGTGCCAGCAGCTATACCACCTGCTCCCATATTACCACCATATAAAAAGCCAGCAGGGATTGATAATTGTGCTTGAAGCACAGTTAAATATGCTCCATCTAATGCTAAGAAGCATTTAGGATATAAATATTTTGTATTTGTTGATGTAGGTTTTAAATTTAATGTTTTACTGGCATTAGCACCAGTAAATAAAGCACGAGTGGTAGGAGAAATATTATTATCTTTAACTGATATTGATACTCTTTCATTTTGTATATTAAATATTACTTTTCTTGGTATTAAAGCCGTATATGATGCTGATGTGGCAAATACTTCTATTTGTGGATCTGGATAGGCTATTTCTTCTAAATATAAACTTGTTTGTTCAGGTGATCCCTCAGGGTAATCACCACTCATTACAGCATGAAAGACCTTTAACATATATTTACCAGCCGCGGGAGGTCCAACTTCGGGATTATTCGGTGGCACCCATATAGATTTTACAACGTAATCATAATACGACTCTCCATCTTCTTTAAACCAACCAAAATTCTGCTCTGCGTGATCACTTGCCTCTTCATTTAAATATCTTGTTAAGCCTATTTCCCATAAGGGTCCTCCATTATAAAACTCTAACTCCATTGATCCCGATACTTGACTAAGTGGGCCACCACCACCAATCATTTCACATTCTTTGCCTGCTATTTTAGTGATCCTATGATTAGTTTTATTCCAGCTACCATTAACTTCATCATATTTTAATGAATCAATAAAGCCCATATCTGTCTTTCTATCACTTAAATCTGTTGTTTTAAGCGAATTCATAACCATAGAATATCCACTAAATTTACCATCACTATCTCGCGTGACCGTGACCACAGCACCCGAAGCAGTAGGTGGAGTAGATGGTGTTAAATCAGGATGGCACATACCATTATTAAGCCCATCTTGTATAAGTTTTGCTAATGATTCATTATTAAATTGCTGATATTTAATATTTCTATCACCTATGGTTGTATGGACTGCCAGGGATGTTGTATCCGACGGCACTTTATCAGCATGCTTTTCGCCAACATTTACATAAAATTGGTTATTTTGTCTATTTACCTCAACATTACCTTCTTTATTATATTTTATGGATTGGACAGCTATCTCTGAGTTTGCCTCAATCTCAAATGTATCCGTTGTAAAATTTCTATAATCATATGGTCTATTAATACCTGTATTTAAAGCCGAATTATTATCATTCTCACTCGTATTTGTGGTTAAAATTAATGACATTTATAATATTATTATATAAAAAATATAAAAAAAATATACATTATTATTAATAAAATGGATAATAAAAATAGATTAAAAGGCTGGGGTGAGCATCCTAAACCACAGAAACAAAAATTGCCTAAACAATATCGTGAGAAAAAGTTAATAAAGCCAGTAGTAGATCCTTACGGCATATCAACAATAGATCATTTACAATTTCAGGTTCGCACTGATGTTGAGAAAGATAAAAAAGTCAAACCAATCAAAGTCTTTAAAGACTATAACCCTCCTGCTCTTAAGGCCAAAAAGGTTAAATCTAAATAATATATAATGAAAGTAATTTATAAATGTATATAAATCAAAAAGTATACAATTTTGTATACTTTTTAGTAAAAAATATTAAATAACTATCTAATAAAAAAAAAAATAAAAGCTAAGGATAAAAGTTTAATATTAATATAATTTTAGTTATCACAGCAATAATCATCATTGATATCCACCCCATCTATTCATATTTCCTTGGCTGACATTCCAATTATGTCGCCATAAATCGCCAGGCGGTGGGCTACTCATAGGTGCTTTGGTGTGCATTGTTTTAAATCTTTCTTTTGCCCATTCACTATCCAATCTCCATATTTTTTTATCTACATTCGCTTTTCGTGATGCTAAAGTTCTGTTTAGCATATCTACTAAATCACTATAATAACCAATATTAGCACCCTGTGGATATTTGGCAAATTTCAGTTGTCCTTGTGCTTCTATGGCCTCTGCTAATTCTTTTTCTGTTTCTGTTAATAATCCTTTTACCATTTTTCTTCTTTTTTTCTTTATTTTTGCTTTTCGCATAGCCTCTACATCCTGCTCTTTTTGCTCTACCTGTGATATTACATTATTTAATGTAATATTTAATATGTTAGAAGCCGCATCGTTAGCCTCTTTTACTCTGGCTTTTGCTTCTTCTTTTTGTTTTTTAATATAGTCTGAGGCTACTGTGCTGGTTTTAGGATCTATCCATTTTCGCCCTTTAATAATATGTCCAAGGCCACCCGTGCCAGTCCAAGGAGCAGTAGGTGTTGTTTTGCCAGGACCTTTTGCTTTTATAGTTCTGCCAGTATAACTTACACCACCACCACCACCACCTTTACCACCTGATTTACTTGGACCAGTCTTCTTAGATTGCTCCCTTAATTCATCATAATCTTTAACAAAATTTGCCATACCTGCCGTTTTTGATCGGGCTAATTTATTTAATATTTTTACTTTTTCAGCAAGAGGCATTTTACCAAAACCAGCTGGCACAGTTAATATGGATT
>TARA_R110000765_G_scaffold11889_5_pt1 | contig 10602 bp, 15 predicted proteins | sample TARA_R110000765 | Tara Oceans TARA_R110000765 (sample SAMEA4398168) | marine metagenome | biome: Polar Biome; feature: [MES] marine water layer (ENVO:01000295) within the mesopelagic zone...; material: water (ENVO:00002006), including particulate matter (ENVO:01000060) such as...... | reverse complement strand
GCTGAGCTAGCTGAAGCCGTAGCTGAGTTAGCAGAGTTTGTTGCCGAAGTAGCCGCATTAGTTTCAGAAGTACCTGCCGCAGAAGCTGAAGTTACTGCTGTGTTAGCCGAGCTAGTTGCACTTGTAGCAGAACTGGAAGCTGATGTGGCACTACCTGCCGCCGCTGTCTCTGAGCTAGCCGCATTAGTAGCGCTTGTAGCCGCTTCGCTTGCTTTAGTTGTTGCTGTTGCCGCATCTGCCGCTGTTGTAGAAGCAGAGGTAGCCGCACTGGTTGCAGAAGTTGCGGCATTAGTAGCTGAAGTTGAAGCACTAGTTGCACTTGCACCTGCGTTAGTTTCGCTGGTAGCCGCATTAGTAGCGCTAGTTGCTGCTCCAGTGGCTGATGTTTCGGCATTAGTAGCCGCAGTTTCAGCACGAGCAACGTCAGCACCTACAATATCAGGAATACCATCAATTAGTGTGTCTGTAAACAAACCACCACTAGCGGCATTATCTGTTGCCCCTGTGAAGGAGCCAGGTCTTGCTGGTGTAGTCATTATATTAACCCTCGTCCATTAAAGTTTACTTGTAGATTACCACCTGAGGCATTCCGTTTAGCATCTTCATCATTAATTTCTGCAATCTCTGCTAAGAATGCTTGATTATACTTAGCTGCTTGCGTGTCTTCTTGTACGTATGCAAACACTTCTGCAAGTGCTCCAAACAATAAAATACGTTGATTCTCATCACGAAGCCAGTTAGGTGTAGGATTACCAACGTAATATACACTAGTAATTGTTCCACCTTGTGCTGTAGCTTCTGCTTGTGTTGCATAAGCTGTAGTACCTGTGTTAGAAGAGAACCAAAGCTGTGCAGCACCTTCTACACCTGAGCTTGAAACTGTTAAGAATCCTGCATTATAGTTTAACACAGTTATAGCGTATGTGGCGTTTAGTGCTGGTAATCTACGATAATAATACAATTCAATTGAATTAGCTTGATTACCTGTAGAACCATTACCAAACCCTGGTGTTAAGTACACAACGTTTTGCTGTCTTGTCCAATAGTTTAAATTAGAATATTTCTCTGCTAATGTATCATTAAATGTACGAACATCTAACTTCTCATTAAACACCCTTGTTGTTAACCCACTAGCGTCTACTTCTTTTATTTGAATAAACTCTATTAGATCATAAGGTAGTTGTATTTCTGTGATACTTCCTTGATTATTGTTTGCTGCTGTAGTTGCAGCTGTAAGCAAGGAACTCTCATAAATAGCAACGTTCTCTAATGGTGGGACCCTAAGGGTTCTATACGCTTTGTCTGCAGCATATTTAAGAGCATCTTGAATAATAGAATCACTTACTACTTCTTCATCTCTGTTACACCATGATCGAACAAGTGCTACTAGTTGCGTATAAGTTAACGCCATGTAAGCCTCCTGTTAAGTATTAACTAGCAGATCACGATACTCACTCATCAAGATAGTCCTTAGTTTCTTCATGTTATTAGGATCACTCATAAATGCAGGATCATGTAAATCCAAATGGTGTTCCTGAAGAATCTTAATAGCTACAATGTCAGGGATAGTTGCCATCTTACGATAGCCACTTTTAGATTTACCAAAGTATGATTCTCTGTCTCTATCTAATTTTGCTTGATCCTTAAATTGTGTTATATCTTGTTGTGCTTGCCAATCCCCTGTTTTAAGGTCAAAGCCAGCATGAATAGCTTCATCTGCTCCCACAGTTGAGCTGTGGAATTTAAAGTCTGTTTCTTTAGACATGTCCTCGTGTCTCCTTATGGTGTTTGTGTATACGGTGCAAAGCGTCCTGCTTTGATATAACCTAATCGCGCTCCAGTGGAGCCAACAACTGCTGGTGCAGTCCCTACGGCTACTGAGCCAGCGTTAGGTGTAAAATGTGTAATCTTGTTTGTTGTCTCATTGACACGCCATACGCATCTATCTGCTGGGTAAGTATTCCCATTAGCTATTTGTATTACTAGCATTTACTTATCTCCTTTTGATTTATTTGTTTTTCATTGGGTTATTCATAGCTGGAGCACATCCATCTACCTTCCCACCTTTATTGTAGTAGCTAGATACATTACCGCCCATTGCTTTATACTCTATACTTTGTCCAGTCTTGTTAGCATAGTCTTTAGCAGCTTTTTTTCCGTATGTGGTATAGTTAAATTCTTTATCACCAACTTTTGGCATAATTATCTCCTATATAAAAATAAAGGGGAAGCCCGAAGACCTCCCCTAAATTATTTAGTTTAGTCCGTAGACTGCACCACAACCAAGTGGGTTGCGTACTTCAAGAGTACACTCTTCAACCATCATACCTTTGGTTGAGTCACCCTGCTGGCCCACATCTACTTCCTGCATAGGACGTAGTGTAGCAACAGCGAACCACATTGGATCATAGATCAATGCTGCAAAGTCAGCAACGTCAGGAATACCTGCGCCTGAGAAAGCGGCACCATCGTCACCCTTAAGAGCAACAGAATTTGACAGACCCATGATGTAGTTAGGAACTACCATTAGATCGCCAAAGTCTGACATGTATACGTCTACTGACTGGCGAAGCTTTCCACCTGCGTCAATGTTACGTACAACACCTGTGTCTGAAACCATAAGGTCTGAGAAATCGCGGCGCAGCTTTGGTGACAACATAACTTTAGTTGCCTTACCACCTTGCTCATAGATCTTCTGCATAACAGCATCAATGTCTGTAAGTGCAAGAGAACCACGTGCAGGAGCAGTAGTGCTACCGTTAATTGATCCACGTACAGTAGCTGTACCATCTGCATCAACACCAGCATTTGTAGTAGAAGCTGAAGGAGCTTCAAACTCACCTACAAAGTTACAAGTAGTTGCTGAGTTAATAAATGACTGAAAGCCACCAGCTGAACGTGCGTTAGCGTTTTGTACGCCAATAGCGTTTGCAGTGTTGTATGAGTGAACCATGTCAAACTCAACGTCACGGCGTAGCTCAGTGCCACGCTTCTTTAGCTGGTATGCATACTCGTCTGCAACACCTGCCTGGTCTACTGCGCGGCGTGTGCCTGATACAGCAATTGTCTTACCGTTGATCTGAGTGTAGTTACCCAAACGTGTACGATAAGGACCTGCTACTGCGAACTTGTTGCCAGTTGCTGGAGTTGCGCCTGTACCACCAGAACCATCAGTAGTTGGTGCGATAAAGTCTGTACCTTCACCAATACGTGAGTTGCCTGGAGCTTCCAACTGATCTGTCTGCCATTCGTGGTAGATTGCAGTTGCTTTTGATTTGCCAATTGATGACATGAAAGGAGTTTCATCACGAGTAATCATCGTGATAAAGTTTGCTAGATCTTCCCGCTGAGAAACATCTTTGCCAGTTCCACGTGCTGGTCCCTGTGGGCCACCAGTTCCGCGAACACCAAGATTATTAGCCATATTAATTATACCTCCGAGGTATTATAAATTTAAAGAGCGTTCAGCAAGTCCTCTCAGAAAATCCATTTGGTCTTCACTTGAAGAGTCTGGATTCATAGCTCGTGCTTTTGCTGCTGAAGCTGCATCTTGTTTTTTACGAGATGTAGTCTTAGCTTTCTTAAGCGGAGCCTTTTTAGCAGGTGTGTTCTTTCTTTTAGCAGTACCTTTAGAGATACCTTGTTTTAGTCTACGATAGTCATCAACAAACTTAACAATAACAGGATCAGCAATTGAGTCTAGCACCTCTGGTGAGACACCTTCTTCAATAGCAAATTCTCTAATAGCAACAGCTGTCTCTTCATTAAAGTCAGGAATCAGATCAGGAATAGATTGGTTAAAGTATTCAATTTGACTTTGCCATTCTTTTTCATTCTGTTCTTGTTCTTGCTTTTGAAGATTCTCTACTAAGCCTTCACGTTGATTACGTGCAGCCCAATAGTTTTTCTGTGCTTGTTCTCGTTTATCTTTGAGTTCGTTGACCTCATATGTATCACCATCTTCACGAGCTTTTTCAATAGCTGATTCGATCTTGTGGTACTCTTTAGAAAGAGCCTGTTCATTTGAGTACAGTATAGCAGCAGATGCCTTAGACATAGTTTGAATCTCTTCAACCTTTCCTTGGTATTCTTCTTCTAACTGTTTTCTTGCGTCACCGAGTTCACGACCCTTTTGAGAAAGATGTTGTTCAGTAGAGTAACCTTTAATAAGATCACCAAAAGATACTTCAGTGTGTTCGCCATCAATCTTGACAACAACTTTAGCATCCAGATCTAAATCATCAGTAGCATACACATCAGGTTCATTGGTAGCGGATTCATCATCAGCATCGTCATCTTCTGTGCCTTCTTCTAATTCTTCAGTCTCTTCTTCATCATCTTCGTTATCGGCTTCTTCAGATGCATCTGGGTCTTCTTCATCTAATTCTTCCGTGTCTAACTCAGGTACTTGCTCATTGGGTAGAGTATCTACAAAATCAGAGTTTTGTATAATGTCAGCCAGCAAAGCCTCTTCAGTTTGACTATCCGTTGCTACAGGGTCATCCATTTGGGTAGAATCTGCGGGTGCTTCGGTATTGTTATCCATTTGCTACCTCCTTCTTTTTGGTAGGTTGCTTTGGAATAATTTCATTCACCTTTTGTGAATTTAGTTTTTCAGTATAATGAAGAACAAGAGCGTGTAAGTGTAATAGCTTATCAGAATTTAATTTTGCCTTACCTGCGCTACGCATAGAGTCATACTCTAATGTGTTAATCATTTCCTTGTAATTCGTTAATAAGTCCTCGATATTAATCGGTCTCATTACTGTCCTCCTGTAGGTGGGGAATGTTTTTCCCGTACATCTCAAAGTTCATCATTTTCTCTTTGACACTTCCTAGTGCCATAGCAGAAGAGTAGAGAAACTCACGAGACTTAGTTTCATGCGGCTCCGTCTTGAGCCATTCTATGAAAAAGTCAACTAAGACTTCACCATATACTTCGTCAAAGAATCCATCCCTTTCCTTAGCAGCAAAATGCCCTCTTACGTGGGCTTGTCTTGCTAGTTCTTCGGGATGGATCTTTTGATTTCCGTATGATTTATTATTACCCAGCTTCGTCTCAGCTGTCTTGCGGTATTTGTCCATAATGTTATTTACATCATCTCCTGTGTAGGTCCTTGAGGTGCCATGTTTTGTTGTGGCTGAGGTTGAGGTGGGTTTAGAATCTGCCTAGCTAACATAATGATCTGGTCATACGCAGGGTGTTCTGGTAGTGTTGCACCCTCTTTAGTTGCTTTGATTCCTAACTCAGCCCACTCCTGGAAGTGTTTATCAATAGACACTGCAAGTTGTTTAGCATTATCGTCTTGTGTGTTCTTAGCCTGAGCATCAGTATATATTACATTAGATTCTGATAGAGAGGCTTCTGCTTCAGCTTTACGTTGAGCCAATGCACGTTCTGCCTGAGCAGCTTGTGCTTGACCTTGCATAGCTTGCATTGCCTTTTCCTTAAACTCTTCTGTATTGTAATCTTCTAAGAAGTCATTACTATCTATATCCATAGCTTCTATTAATTTAGTAGCAAGTACTGCAGCAGCTTCTGGTTTAATAACCATACCCGCACCCTGTGCATTAAGAGCAGGGAGAATCTCTGCAGCAATACGACTATACTTACCTATCAAAGAGCTATTAGAGTTTTCACCAATATCCAGCATAACTTCTACATCCATGTTAGAAGGTAGCTTTGAAACATTAATAGACTTAAGAGCACCATTCATGTTGTAGTTCATATCTTCTTTCATGTTCTTGTGCATAGTAGAATACACACCACTAAGTAGGCGTTTAAACCCAGTTTCAGCAAACCGTCTTGCAATATGTTGAATGCGTTTCTGTGCTGCTGATTGAACAGCAGATAGTTTTTGCTCAGAGTTGCCTGATACATAAAGTGTATCATTAAGACCTTGTGCAGCTTTAGACATACCAGTAGCTTGTTCCTTAATCATCTGTAGATGCTCAAGTAGAGGCACTGTACCTGTAGAGATAGTCTCTGGTGGTAATGCTGCTACTGCGCCTACAGGAGATCCATTAGTTGGTATGATCTGCTTTGGCTTCATGTTCTGCAATGCAGAGAAGTCTACCACGTTAGGATCAGCCAGCTTAGGCGAATAGTTAGTGAGGTATGTATTCTCTACAAAGCCACGTAGGATAGCTGTCGATGCTAATGTAGAACTACGTGTGAAATCTGCCATTGATAGGCCATAGTATTCAAATGGAATATCAATAGGTACAATAGATGCTAGTGGTACTTGTTCACAATCTTCTTCAAAGAGGATATGAGAACCTGCAATAATAAAGTGTTTTAGCTCTGCAATTCCATCACCATCACGATCAACATGCATCCAGCACTCTGTAACAGCAACTTCAATGTTTGCTTCTAATGGGGTTAGTTCTTGCTGCATAGATCCTTGAGTATACTCTTGACCTGTAATCTGTTTACGAGCAGCAATATCCTGAGAGTATTTTAAACTACCAGACCATGACTCGTCACCAAGCTCGTCCCATGCATCAATGTTCTCAGCCATTTCAGGATAGAACTTACGAATCTCTGAGCGTGTCATCTCTGTCTGTGTTCCAACAAAAGATGCATCATCAATATGTGTAGCATCACGAGAGATACGAAAGTTCTCTGGTGGGATTAACTCAAGCTTAACTTTTGATTTATTAATACGCTTACGAATACGTACATCGATATACATCAACTCTGCTTCAGGTTGTTCCTGGAATGTATCTGAAGATTCAAACACATTCTCAAACTGAAGATCACCTACAATCTCGACACCATCTTCTGATAGTAGATCATCTAGGTTTGGTTGACTAATCTTTTCGTATTCTTCAAATACATAATCAAAATCTTCAATATAGCCCCAACGAATAACAGCATTCTTCCATAACAGAGCAGATTTCATCCACTGCTGCATGATTTCCCAACCATTGTTCTTTTTAAAAATACAATAATTAGTAATATCTGAAGCATCCTTTGCAGACTGAATTGCTGCAGGTGTGCTATCGTAAGGTACAAATCGTGCTAATTTCTTGTTTGTTAGAAACAAATCTGATAATACTGCTGTATATGCTTCAACTACTTCTGTCGTAGATGTATCTACAATAGTACTAACACCCTGTGGTGCTAGGTGGTAGTCAGCGACACCAGCATATTCATACGTTGCTTTAAGTCGTTCTCGTGCTAGCTCTGATGAGTTTAACCAATCACCAGTAGAGTTCTGTACACCAGATTCTACCATGTTAATTAGTTGCTCATCACTAACAACTTCTTTATAGCCCTGAGGGGAATCCATTATCGTTTACCTCCAGTGCCAGAATAGATAGGCTTAGCCTTCTCTAGTTCCTTTAAAGTGTAAGAACCAGCTTTTGGCAACGGAGCCTGTGGCTTCTTAACTTCTTTTTGTTTGTGTGTTGTTTCTACAAATCTAGACATTACCACTCCTGGGTTCTCAATCTAATTATTATGTTCTATACTTTTTAATTTTCTTTGCAATCTTTTTTGGTTGGCTACTATGTTGTATTCCCGCTTTAGTATCTTTTCTCTTAGCCCTAGTAGTAGCGGCCCTTTCTTTTGCTGAGAGACCTCCCACAGCTTCAGCTGGCATATAACGCTCTCCAGTCGCCAACGGACCTTGAGTAGAAGGTCTACCACTTGGTGTCCTCCATTTCTGCTTTCCCCATTTCTTTAGACTTATTTGAGGTGCTCTTGGTGCCATTAGTCTCTATAGCCTCCACCATTCGCTTTATACTGCTTAGCAAGCATTTGCGCCTTTCGTGCCGACCATTGGCCTGGACGACCTCCCTTACCACCCGCTTTAATCCTATTAAACAGGTTTTTACGCATGGTCGGTTTTGTATAGTTTCCCGCCTCATTAACTGCCATCTCCTTCTCCTACCATTTAACCTTGTTTGCCCAATACGCAGCACTCAATGGGCCACGTGCAATATTCTTAGCATGTCTAGCCTTGAATGATTTCCTTTTCATTTTCATACGTCTAGATTCACCAGCCTTAGGTTTACCCGCAGTGCTTGCACCCTTCTCACCAAATCGGATTAACTTTCCTTTTGGTGGGTTACCATTCTGTCTAGCTAAAACTGCATGAGACTTCTTTGGATGGCTGGGAGTACGCTTAGGTTTGTTATAGCCGCTAAATCTTTCACCGCCTTTTTCTATCATTTCCCGCCTCCTTAATTTCTTCTAATGTTCTATTGCAACCAATACAATATGTCTTTGTAGGGTCTAACTTGCATATCTTTACACAAGGACTACTTTTGCTCATGACCCATCCATATACCAAATACGCCTGTCATGACTCCCATGACAACAGATACAAAAGCTGACTGTGCCCCTGTAGGGTCTGGTAGATCCATAAACCATTCTGCACAACGCCAAGACATTAATGTACTAGCTAGCATCATGAAACGAGGAAGTATCTTCCATTTAAGAAATGTCTCTACTGACATATTGTTCTCCATAAGTAGGGCGAGGGCAGTAGTTAATACCTAACTGCTCCTCGACCTGACACCTGCCCAGCGGCCTAACTGTTACGAACCTAAGGTAGCGAATCTTCTGCACGAATGACGACTTCGGGGGTGTATTCTAAAATAAAGTGGTGGTATTCCGCTACGTACCACCGAACGCATGAGGACAACGCGGAACCCTTAAGGACCTATAAGATCCTTAGTATCCTGTATGTTCTATAAGGGGTATATACAATTACTGTTAAAATAGGGTTTAGATTAAAATGCTATTTGGCTTCCACTAAGGGTTTGAGGGCTGTTTATCCGTGTGTGTAGTGGTACAGTAGGTTCCTTAGTTATAACCAGTGTTATAACCAGTTAGTCTCTGTCTGTTCTATCTCTGATAGCTTCTGTCTCCAAGAAACATTGTTAGTTACTAGTTTATCCCAATGGGTTCTAAGTACTTCACAGGCTATAGCTAAGGCAATAACAGAGTCATCATAACAACCAGGAGCAGCTTCTGTCTTACCAGTATCAGTAGATATATAATCTTTTAGTTCCTTAATGATCTGAACAGACGGTATAAGTAACTCCTCATTCTCTATAAGGTTCTTTAGATTGGCTATGATAGCTGGTTTAGTAGCAGATGTAGTCCTGAATCCTAGTCGTACTCCTTCTTCTGAGGAGACGTTAGCGATCTTAGTCTGTCGATACAAGTTGATGTATCCCATAGCATCTAGCTTCTGTAGTGTAGCAATACCCATACTATTTGATTCTACTGCTAAGAGAGCGTTGTTGTAGTAACGACCTAGATAGAACAACAACTCACCCCACATAGATGGATCAATCTTGTTGTTTCTATAGTGTGCAACTACCTCGTGGTTCTTGTTGATGACGACACAAGCAGAGTAATCCTGCCCTACACCTAGTGCTACATCAGCAGCAATGACGTAAGGTTCATCCCAATCAGGGTACTGATAGGTATACAAAGAACCCTCTCTGTTCTCATCAAACATCTTAGAAAGTATGTCCCACTCAGACCTACGCTGATAGGATTGTGGTACTAGTGAGTCCAGACGCTCCAGGTTGAAGACGTTAGATCCTGACATAATAAACGCTTCGTCAGGGCTGCTTGGGTACTCTTGCTTGAACTTGAGTTCTCCACCTTCTGCAATCTTAAGTCTTCTCCAGTAGAGTTGTCCTTCTGTGAGACTGTATTTGTCTTGTAACTTCTCTTCATCTATGGTTAACTCCATGTTGTCTGGTGGGTCCCTAGTGTATTCTGTAGTAATATACCACGGTAGAAATATAGGGATGTACTCGTTCTCACCATTCTCAGCACCCTTCCAGAGCCTGTAGAACTCTCCCTGGGCACCATTAGCAGTGGACTCTAGGATTACCTCAGTGCCATCAGCACTAGAGATACCCTGGAAGAGACCTGCTAGGATCTTCTCATCATGCTGCCAGAAGGCTACCTCAGAGCAATGTGCTATAGTTGGAGTAGTACCTCTTCCAGCTTCTGGAGAACCAGCTGTATAAAGCCTGTAAGACGCTGTAGCATCCTTGTCAGCCATAGCAGGACTGTTAATAATGATTTCCTTAGCATTACTACGGAGTTCGCTAGGAGCAAGATCACCTTCCATATTACGGATAAGGTTCTTTGACATAGAGAATAGAGCATCTGACGTAGCTGAATCATGAGCCATGACAACTGATCTCGCATAGGGAGTATAGTAACTCTTCCAGAAGACTCGTCCAGCGCAGTATGTCGAGATACCTTGCTGACGAGCTTTAAGTATAATTGCTCTAACCTTTCCAGTATCATTCTTTTGTTTCTCCAATTTCTCTGTAATTATTCTTTGAGCTTCATTGAAAGTAAAAGGTACGAACCCCTGGCTTACATCCTTGGTAACGATCTGTATCTGCTCTTCTGCAAACTTAGTAAAGTTTTCCTGATATGCCTTGAGTCGAGTACGCCTCTGCTTTTCCTTGAGTAGCTTACCTAATTCTTTTTTATTCATGTATTGTCCTCTGTTTTCTTTAGTAGCCCCCTGGAGTGTCCCTGAGTAAGCCTGATTAAAGTACCAATATATATAAGTACCCTTATCACTTCCAGTACCCCCTCAGTGCTCTTCAGGG
>TARA_R110000765_G_scaffold360974_1_pt1 | contig 10624 bp, 5 predicted proteins | sample TARA_R110000765 | Tara Oceans TARA_R110000765 (sample SAMEA4398168) | marine metagenome | biome: Polar Biome; feature: [MES] marine water layer (ENVO:01000295) within the mesopelagic zone...; material: water (ENVO:00002006), including particulate matter (ENVO:01000060) such as...... | reverse complement strand
CAGCTGTCAAGCGGCGCAAGATTATCAACAGCGACGCAGAGTTCGTGGTGATCAACTACGACGGCGTGAAGATTATGGCAGACGACATCGCCAACGGCGGCTTCGATCTGATCATTGTCGATGAGGCGAGCGCACTGCAAAACGCCCAAACAGCTCGCTGGAAGGCTCTGAACAAGATCGCGGGACCCGATGTATGGCTCTGGCTCATGACGGGCACCCCTGCAGCCCAAGGGCCGGACAAAGCGTACGGTTTGGCAAAGCTGGTGAACCCCGATGGCGTGCCGCGCTACTTTGGTTCGTACCGAGACATGGTGATGCGCAAAATCACGCAGTTCAAATGGGCGCCGAAAGAGAACGCTGCCGAAACTGTGCACCGCGTGCTGCAGCCGGCCATACGCCACACCAAAGAAGAATGCCTAGACCTGCCCGATATGGTCTACGTGTCTCGTACGGTTGAGATGACGCCTCAGCAAAAGAAGTTCTACGGAAAGATGCGCAAGGATCTGCTGCTCGAAGCTGCGGGCGAGAACGTCACTGCAGGTAACGCGGCGGGCGTCATGACAAAGCTCCTGCAGATAAGCTCGGGGTCCGTCATCACCGACGATGATAACAATCTGCAGTTCGATATCAGCACGCGCTACAAGGTGTTGACGGAGGTTCTGGCCGAGACGCCGAACAAGGTGATCGTGTTTGTCCCGTTCCGCAGCGCCATTGCCCTACTGGCCGAAAAGCTAACAGCCGACAAAATCACCTGCGAAGTTATCAGTGGATCAGTCAGCGCAAGCGACCGCACCGACATATTCCGCGCGTTCCAGAACGAAGACGACCCACGCGTGTTGGTGGTTCAGCCTCAAGCTGCTGCCCATGGTCTGACTCTGACGGCCGCCGATACGATCGTTTGGTGGGGCCCAACGGCATCGCTTGAGATATACGAGCAAGCCAACGCCCGCATCCACCGCAAAGGGCAGATGAACAAATGCACAATCGTGCAGCTAGTGGGATCACCTGTGGAGCAACGGGTCTACACGCTATTGGATGGCAAGATGGACCTTCACAGGCAAGTAATTGATCTTTACAACATCTAGCTTGACTATACGAGCGTGAGAATATAACAGTGTACAAGACAGCGTCAAAGGAGAATGACATGACAGCGCCAGACACCCCGATTGAGAAACTGACACGTATCTTTATTAAGATGCGCGATGCAAAAGCCAAACTCGCCGCCGAGTTCAAAGAAGAAGAGAGCAAGCTCACGGCGCAGATGGATCAAATTAAGGCCGCTTTGCTTGACTACTGCAAAGAGCACGAAGTTGAAAGTGTTCGCACAGCGTCCGGCCTAGTGTACCGCAGCATGAAAACGCGGTACTGGACAAGCGATTGGGAGTCGATGGGCAAGTTTGTTGTGGAGAACAACTTGCCCGAGTTTCTTGAGAAGCGCCTGAACCAAACAGTGGTCAAGTCGTTCCTTGAGGATAACCCTGAAACCGTACCACCGGGCATCAATACAACCTCGGAGTACACAATTACCGTGAGGAAATCATGACCACTTCCAAATACTCCACCACTGCCGAGACTGCTGCGCACTTTAGCGTTTCAAACGCAACGATCATGGCAATGATGAAGACTGGCGAGATCCCGATTGGAACGTACGGCCGCTTTGGTCGTGTGTTTCGCTACGACATCGAAAAGATCGAAGCCCACATCTTGACTATAGGTGTGAAAGAAGACGAACCTGTCAGCCCTGCGATGGATGAAGATCCGGTGCAGAGCGAAATTGACTTTTCAGACGGCGACGAAGCCGAAACCCCAGACGCTAAAGGAGAACCAGCGTGAGCGATCTTGAAATCTTTAAGGGCAATGCCCTCGTAAACAGTGAACGCTTCAAGTCCCTCTTGGACTCGAACAAGAAAATGGCTGGCGGCGGTTCCGCTGGCAAACGCCTCAGCATCAAGGGCGGCAAATTCCGCAAGTTTGTCGACGGCGCGCAGGTTAGCGTAAGCCGGTCTGACACTATGAACATGGTTATACTCAACGCTGCCGACGTTTCCCGCACCTACTATGCAGGGTCGTTTGATGAGAACAACACCTCACCACCACTGTGCTGGTCTTTGGACACGCGCGCACCGGCACCTGAAGTTCTGGAAGAAAACCGGCAGGCTGCGCGCTGCGGCGACTGCCCGATGAATGTCAAAGGTTCGGGCCAAGGCGAGACACGTGCGTGCCGGTTTGCACAACGTCTGGCCATTTCGTTGGAAGGTGAGCTTGATACGGTTTATCAGCTGCAGCTGCCCGCAACATCTCTGTTCGGCGATGCCAACGGTAGCGACATGGGACTGCAGGCTTACGTGAAGTTTCTGTCGGGCCACGACACTCCCGCAGTTGCTGTAGTTACCGAGATGCGGTTCGACGATGAGTCTGCCACACCGAAGCTGTACTTCAAAGCCACACGCGCTCTGGACGAAGACGAGTTGACAGAGGTTCTTGAGGCACGCGACAGCGAGGAAGCTCAGCGGGCTATTGAGTTCACCGTGGGCTCACAGGAGAAAAAGCCGGTCGAAGATAAGCCGAAGCCAAAACCAACGGCCAAGAAGGTCGAGGAAGAGGTCGAGAAGGAAGAGGTCGAGGAGGAAGAAGAGAAACCGAAGCCAAAACCGAAGCCAAAACCGAAGCCCAAGAAGGAAGAGGTTGAGGAAGAGGAGGAGGAAGAGATCGAGGAGCCCAAGAAAGTCGGCAAGGCCAAGCCAGCGGCACCTGACTCAAACACAGCGGATAAGCTGGCGTCCATCATCGACAGCTGGGACGACTAATCTGCCATCCAACAATGCAGCCCCAGCGTGTCTGGGGCTGCGCACAATAACAAAAGTGGCGGATCATGGAGACTTCAAAATTCCTTAAGCGGGTGCTCGCGGACGGGGGCAACTATTGCCTCTTCGCTGCGAAGATCGGCTCACCAAAAAGACAGACATTTCATAACACAGTTGAGCGCCTGCTGAGCGCGTCTTCAAAGTTGGACAACGACGGCTTCGACGTCTACTTCGGGCTGGGTGCATTCGACGACACTGGCAACCGCAAAGCTGCGAGCGTTATGCTCATGGGTAGCCTATTTCTCGATCTCGATTGTGGCGAGGGTAAGGCGTATGCTGATGCCAGCGAGGCCCTCTCGGCTCTGAATACGTTCTGCAAAGCCGTCGGTATGCCGCAGCCTTTGATGGTACATAGCGGCTATGGCGTGCACGTGTACTGGCCCCTGACCGAACCTATGGCAGTTGCCGAGTGGCGGCCTGTGGCGATCGCTCTTAAGCGGGCATGCGCAGAGCACGGGTTGATGATCGATAACGCGGTGCCCGCGGACGCTGCGCGCGTGCTGCGCATACCCGGATCAAACAACTACAAATTCAACACGAGTGCACCGGTTCACGTTCTAGGCGTGGCCAAAGGTGTCAAGCAAGACCTGTCGTGGTTCTCGGATCTTCTGGATGCCGACGCCCCAGCACCGGCAGCAATGGTTTCCCCGTCGCTGTTTGCGAACGTTAAGATGCGCATTGAAGACGACCCTGTGATGCAGAAGCTGCTTCGCAACAGGGAGAACTCGTTCAAGAAGATCGCGCAGAAATCCTGCGCCGGCAATGGTTGTGCGCAGCTTGCGTTTATCATGACAGAGCAAGAAAAAGTGGACGAGCCGCTGTGGCGTGCAGGTCTGTCGATCGCCAAGTTTTGCAACGACGGTGCGAAGGCCGCGCATGTTATTTCGAGAGGGCACCCTGAGTATAACGCAGAGACCACAGCCTCCAAATTAGAGGTCATCGTTGGTCCATACATCTGCGATACTTTCGATGATCTCCGGCCCGGCGTTTGTGGGGATTGCCCGTTTAGGGGAAAGATTAAGTCTCCGATCCAATTGGGCGCGGTGGTGGCAGAAGCTGACACATGGGAAGTCGAGGACGAAGTTACCGGCGAACCAACGGTCGTCTACAAAAACGAAAGTGGCGATATACCTCGCTTCCCGTTCCCGTTTAAGCGTGGCAAAAACGGTGGCATATACGTTGAAGAAGACAACGAAGATGGCCTCCCCGAAGATGTAGAGGTTTACTCCAACGATCTGTATTACACGCAACGCGTGCTAGATTCTGAGATCGGCGAGTGCGTTCTGGGCAAGGTGCAGTTGCCAAACGATACAATTCGGGAGTTTCTGTTACCGCTGGTTGCAGCAACTTCAAAAGAAGAACTGCGCAAAATACTGTCGAAACATGGCGTCGTTGTAAGCGCCAAAAAGTGGGATATTATTATGGCTTATACACAGAGATGGATCGAAGAACTGCAGACAACCACGGTTGCAGACACCGCCCGCACACAATTCGGATGGACCGACGACGACTTCACCTCCTACGTGATTGGCAGCCGCGAGATATTCGCGGACAGCATTGGGTACAACCCACCGTCCTCAAAGACGGCGTACCTGTTTCCTGCATTCAAACCTGTCGGCACTCTCGAAGGGTGGGTTGATCAGGCCAATTTCTACAACCGCGAGGGTCTTGAGCCGTATCAATTTCTTTTGTGCCAAGCGTTGGCTGCACCTCTGATGCGTCTCACGCCGGTTCACGCCGCGATCTTTGACTTCTACAGCGACGGATCTGGACACGGTAAATCAACGACACAAAAGTTTGCGTGCACCGTGTACGGCGATCCCGGCGAACTTATCGTTGGGCCCAAAGACACGCTCAATATGCGCTTGAACCGCATGGAAATAATGATGGACGTGAACCTGCAGTTTGATGAGTTCACCGAGTTTCCGGCGGCGGACACGTCCGACCTGATATATGGCATAACCGACGGCCGTCAGAAGGGCCGCATGTCATCCGGCAGCAACGAGGAAAGATTTCGCGGCAAGCCTTGGCATACCACCGTCACGTCATCGTCAAACCATTCGATGTTGGCCAAAGTGTACGCGGTCAAGTCAAAGCCTGAAGCGGAAGAGCAGCGTCTTCTGCGTTACCACGTGCAACCTCACAACTTCACCGACAAGAGCGAGACCGACATGTTCGCCAAGGGTGTGGGTAAAAACGCGGGGCACGCGGCCGAGGTGTTTGTGCAGCACATGATGCGCGATTTAGACACCGCCAAACAGTTGTTGGAAAGCGTTCAACGTAAGCTGGATGTTGCCTGCGGTCTCACCATGCAAAACCGCATGTGGTCTGTGCAGGGTGCCGTAACAATCACGGCGTTGATCTTGGCGCGCGAGGCTGGGCTGTTAACGTATGATCCGGCAAAGTTGTTTAAGTGGGTCGTGCAGCTGATCAATGCAAACAAGACAGACGCTGTGGAGGCAAAGATCTCGGTCGAAGCCATAATCAACGACTTTGTGCACGAGCACTACGGGAGCATTCTTTGGATCAAGAGCACCGACGATCTGCGCGGATTGGCAAACGGCAACGGGCTCGACAGTCTGGTTGTCCCGGAAATGCAGCCAAAGATGAAACTTGTCGCACGTTACGAAACAGACGTTAAGTTTCTCTACATTACCATGCGCTCCTTTAAGGTGTGGTGCACAAAGCAGCGGCTGAACTACGACTCTGTGGTATCCGAGCTTGGCGAAAAGATGGGCGCGCGCAAGCAGAAGATTAGGATGTCCAAAGGCACAAAGTTGAACTTGCCCGCTGCCACCGTGCTTTCTATTGACTGCGCATCGTTGGATTTACCGGAGACGCCGAATGGAGGTTCTACGACTTGACGATATCGGGCCCGACGGGGTTCGGATGATCATCGATTGGGACAAGATGCTACCCAAGGACTCGGTGTTCATCCCCTGCCTAAACGTGGCAAAGGCCCACAAGCAGGTGCGCCCCATATTCGCACGGCGCGGGTGGAACCTGAGAGTTCACGTTAGAGTGGAAAACAACATTTTGGGGCTTCGCATCTGGCGATACACATGATATAGAGAACGGGCTGTCACTTAGTTAGAGTTGGTTCTCCACTGATCTCTACGACCCCGCGCTTCGGCGCGGGGTTTTCTTTTATTGCGATATGGTGGCAGGGCTCCAAGCATCCAACATCCCCTGTATCCTGCTGCGGTTTGCAGGAGAGGTGTAAAGCCCGTGTGTGGTTTCGGCAGTCACCCGCAGGGAAGCCCGATACGACTGCCTCCTTGTTTCTGGGAGGATTTGGTTCCGCGGGTTCCGGGCGTTGAACTCCTGAATGTCCACTTCAATGTCGCGCATTTGCTCGAAATCACCCTCACTGCGAGCTCTGTTCAGACGTTGGAGCAGTCGGCTCTTGCCCCTGTTGATCGCGTTGTTAACATTTGTGCCGAACGAGTTCATGTCCAGCTTCTGCGCGTAGGATGTTGGCATGAAGCCGAACGCTTGCGCTGCGATGTTGAACCGGCCGACGTCATCGACAATGTCCCCGCGGCGCGTTGCGGCGCCCTCACTGGAATACCGCATGGCACGCAAGGCGTTGGCAATGGACGACGGCGCGACACCCTCAAAGAAGCGCCCAACGTCACCTTCGGCGAGGTCTTGGAACGGACGCTCAGACAGATACTTTAGACCCATGCCGAGCACAGGGCCGCCGACACCTTCGGCTATCTGGAACAAGGGCGGGGAGTTCTGCGATGCAAAGCCGGGGCGGTAGATAGGCGCGCCCAAACCGATACGTTCCGACACCTTAAGTCCTGACAGGTAGTCGACAAGGCCGAACGTTCCCGCTTCACCCAAGGTCATGCGTAGCATTGTCTCGAAGTCGGGCTCGTCATCGTCTTGGAACAACAGGTCATAGGCCCAGCCAAACTGCTGCGCGAGCGGCATGCCCATGGCACCCGCCATAACCGCCATGCCACCAAACATGCGCACAATTTGACGTTGGGCAATGCGGCGATCCTCGGGGTCAGCGCCTGCACTGCGTTTGGTTGTCTGCGCAATCAGGTTCATCATCGAGATCGGGTGGCGTTTGAACATGTAAACAAGAGAGGTGAAGTTGCCCATGGAGGCGATGGGACCGGCGGCCGCGTAGATCGGGCCGTTTGACTTCTCAGACACGTTGACCGCAGTTTCAGCAGCGGCACGCGCCTGCTCTTGCGTGAACGTGATATCGCCGTCTTCCAGTCCTTTGACAAAATCTTTGACAGACATGTCCTGCCTGCCAGTGAGATCCTGCATCTCAAGAATATATGCAGCGTTCAGTGCGGTCTCACGAGAGTAGCGTTCCGCTTGGTGCTGCATGATACCGGTGCTGGCCGCCACCTTTTCCCACAGGTTCGCCTGCTCGCCGAGCAACTCATCCTGCATGAGAGAGCGGTTAAATACGCCGTTGGCTTTGGCAAATTCGATCAGCGGCGCCAGATACGCTGCGTCGTTGTACTCCGTGGAGTATTCAAAGAACGGAACCTTTTCCGTCACGGTTTCCACTTTACCATCTGGCCCGACGCGATTGACGGTACGCTCCCGCCCGGCGGCCGCTAGTATTCTGTTGGCAGCGCCCAATGCACCGACAGCGCGCATATCGCTGTATGAGCCGGCAAGCACAGGGTACACGAAGAGCGGTATCTGCGACAACGTCACAAGGGCGGTGGACGCGTTGAAGCCCAGCGTCAACATATACGTCCCCGCCCCGAAGCCGCGCGAAACTTTCGATCGGACTTTGAACGGTGCCTCAGTGAAGTTCACCAACGTATCGGTGTACTGCGCAGCCTCGGCGCGCTGCCTGCTCAAGATCTCGGGAGACAGGCTGTTCGGGTTTGTTCCTTGGAACGTTTCGTTCTCCTGCCGTATGAGCGCGCGCGCTCTTGCGAACTCCGCACCATACTTCAGGTCCGCCGTTTTGCGTGCGATTGTCATTGCGCTGGATCGCAGGTTCTTGAGCACATCCCCAGACGCTTTGGGTGCAGTGATTGGAGTAGCGTCGCCTTTGAAACCACGGATACCCTGACGTCGCTTGAACGAGTTGATGAACGACGACTCCGGAGAAGCGTCCAACATCAGATTGATTATCTGCTGGCGTGTATCGCTGACCATCTGCTTGCGCAAATCGCTGGCGATCTTTTGGCTTTCACTAAGGGGTTGCCCTGTAACGGAGTCGTCGGGTTCGACAAGGGCACCGGACGTATCGATGGCGTCAAGCACCTTGCCCACGAAGTCCAGTGGAACGTCTTGGCTAGTGAATCCCGATGATGCCTGCTGGTACGGGTTAATGTTGGTCACACGCTGCTCGGCAGGGAGGGCTTGGAGAACACGTATCGCGTCGGCCCGTTCCGCCTCAGTCTCAAACGAATGCTTAAACTGCTCAACTTGCACGTTTACCATGTCGGCCTGACCGGTCACTGGATCAAAGGTGACAGACAGCGGATCGATGCCGCCGTACGACAGCCAAAACTCGCCCGAACGCGCCATGTTGAGGTACGGGTCAAGCAGTTGCTCAGACAGGATCTTGTCGTAAATCACCCCAAATATCTTGTCCTGCAGGGCCTTGTCTCGCGGGAGTGCTGTTTCAATACGTGACCGAATGGCCTCAACATAACCTTTGCCCACGTACGGTTGAAGCTCCAGCATGCGGCTGAACTCCGTCTTCAGATCGGGAGGGAGGGAGTCATAACCCTCACGGACAAAATCGTAGTCTGCGGTTACTTTACGGTCCTCGTCAAACGCTCTGCGCGCAATCGCGAGGCGGGTTCTTTTGCCAGCGGTAGACAAAGCCGCGTTGTAAGACTGCAGCGCCTTGTTGCGTTCTGTTTCGGTTCCGTATCGCTTTGACTGCTGGCGACGCGTGATGTTCCCGTCTTTGTCCAGCACATTGTACTGGAACGAGTAACCCTTGTAGGCGCTCGCGGGCTTACGTGGATCAACCTGCTGACGCGTGGCAAAATACGCCAGATCATTCAGCTTGGTTATCAGAGGTTGGTCCTTCACATACTTGCCGAACACCTTTGCCGTGGCATCAGTGCTTTTAATCACTTCCGTCGTGAGGTTTTGTATTTCCGCTTGGTGTTGACCCACCAGCTCAGGCACAAGCCGTGCGGCAGGGATATATTTTTTGGCAGCATCCGCAACGTAATCCAACGGCATAGCGAGGTTCATCAGAACCCCCTTCCACTTGACCGGTATAACCTTGCTTCCCAGCACCTTGCGGGTCACAGCTAGGTCGGCCTTGGTCGGCACGCGCGCCGCGCGGATGGCGTCGCCCAGAATGTTGCTGCCACGTCTCCGTGTAAAAGAGGCCCCCATGATGTCGCCGCTGTTTATCTCGTTGGGGTTTATCGCAATGATCTCGTCCAACGCACGGTCGACAGCATCTTTCGCAGAGTCTGGCTTGACAGGGCTTCGGCCGATAAGTCCGCGCAGCCAGTTCGCCATTATGTTCTTGAACTTTGCCCAAGCTGAAAAAGGCTCCCCGTTGACGTTGGCCGAGCTCAAGTCGCGACGGAACCGTGTGTTGGCCATACCTTCGCTCAAAAGCTCATGCACATTGACCAAGCCGTAGGAGCCCGGTGGCAGAAACTTAAGAAGCTCGATACGCAACTTTTCCAGTTGACGCGTTAACGGGTGTGATTTGTTGTCAAGAACAGCGTCAGTAACTGCGTGCGTGGCCTCGTGCAGTATTAGCTCAGGGGAGAGCGAAGCGTTCGCGTTGAACAGCAGTTGCCCACCATAAGTCTCAAGTACCGTTACAGCATCTTCGCGACCTTCTCGGCGCAACGCGGCTAGGGTTTTCTCTGACGCAGGTATAATGTAGGCGCCGGCAGTCTCGTCGTTCGGCGATACACCTTCAGGATCGAGAGTGACCATGATTTCGCGCAGCATTGCGTCGGGCACTACCTCTGAGCGAACGTCGCCGATCTTGGCGAGCAGTTTTGCGGCCAGCTTACGGTGGGTGCGGTTGTGTGCGGTTATCGCCAAACCTTCCAAAGCCCCGCGAACGTCACCTGCGCGGATGCGCTCTTCGACGCGTGGATGAGAGTTCCCCAACCAAGACGTTGTGCCGGCAGAGTAATGCGCCAAGCCCAAGCCGCCGAGATCCTCAGTGGCAAAGCCCAAGTCTGCAGCAGTGTCAGCGTCGGGTGTGCTGTCCCCGTATGTGCTGGTGATAATCTCTTCGACCTCAGCCTTCAGTGCCTTTTCACGGGCTTGGGTAATGTCGCGAGCGTCGGAAGCTGCGGCGTAATCGATCGGGCGGTAGTCGTTGAAGGTGTACGTGGCCACGGTGTTACGGGCCTGCTCTGACAAATTATCACGTATCCAACGCGCGGCGCGGAGTGCCGGTTCCCGACCAGTTCCATCGTAAAGTGCGGCTTCGGAAGAGTCCTCAAACTGGGTTTCGCGGCGGAACGACGGCTCGCGGTTGTTGGCGTCAGTTTCCATGTTCTGAGCTTGGTCGTAGGCAATGGAACGCAAGACGTAGTCTATGTCTGGCGACATGCTGAAGTAGGTGAACGCTGCCTGTCTGGGCGTTATCTTTCCCTTGGCACGTGTTTTTGGAGCAGACTGCAGGAGTGCTAGGACAGATCGCATGTCGGCAGCAGGGATAGGGGACGCAACCTCATCCGTAAGAGTGAAGCGGTTTAGGGCGTCCTTCTTTTCAGCAGAGGTGTTCTCGTCATACCACGTGTCGATCTCGCCCTGAACAAAGCCCTTGG
>TARA_R110000765_G_scaffold386261_2_pt1 | contig 10637 bp, 11 predicted proteins | sample TARA_R110000765 | Tara Oceans TARA_R110000765 (sample SAMEA4398168) | marine metagenome | biome: Polar Biome; feature: [MES] marine water layer (ENVO:01000295) within the mesopelagic zone...; material: water (ENVO:00002006), including particulate matter (ENVO:01000060) such... | reverse complement strand
TGGCCTGACTGTGACGAGCAGGAACTGCTAAGGAACTGGCAACCAACTTGAACAACGGGCTCTACGAATGGAAGTATTACTCTGTGCCCATCACCATCACTAAGGCAGAGATTGATGACTTGAAGGGGTATGAGAAGGTGAAGAAGCACCTCATGGACGACCTACAGAATTACCACGACATGTTCATCAACCTGTTGGAAGAGGTTGTCTTCGACGATGAGTGAGATGGACACAGTATGGTCCCCTCAACCTGGGCCACAAGAAGCAGCCATTAGAGCCGCCTTTGTAGATGAGATGTTCTACGGCGGTGCAGCGGGAGGTGGCAAGTCTGACTTCCTTCTGGGCGATTTCCTTATGGACCTGGGGCAAGGAAGTGATTGGCAGGGGATTATATTTCGGCAGTCCTACCCAGCACTAGAAGAACTTGTTCAGCGCAGCACAGAACTCTACCCAAAGACGGGGGGTGACTACAAAGTAGGTAAGTCCCAATGGGAATGGCCCAACGGTGCTATACTGAAGTTTCGTCACATGGAGAACGTCTTCGACTTCATCAAGTATCAGGGACACTCTTATTCGTGGATCGCTTTCGACGAGTTGCCCGAATGGGCAGACATGGCCTGTTGGAACCGAATGAAATCTCGCCTCCGGGGTAAGGCCCAAAACAAACGTATGCGGGGCACTGGAAACCCCGGAGGCATAGGCCATGCGGCAATACAGGAGTATTTCCAGATTCCTACTAGTCCTATGACGTATAAGGACGCAAGACCGACACAGGACCCAGACACACTGATGTGGAGGGTCTTCATTCCTTCTAGGGTGCAGGACAACAAGATCCTCATGGACTTCGACCCTCAGTATGTGCATCGATTGGCTGGGGTGGGAGATCCTGAGTTGGTGAAGGCATGGCTTGAAGGTGACTGGTCTGCGTTGGTAGGGGCCTATTTCTCACAAAACTGGAACAAGGTTGACCTCGTCGAGAGTTTCGACATCCCAGAGGAATGGCCTATTCTGACCGGAATGGACTATGGAGAAGAGAGCCCAACCTGCTGTCTCTGGGCCGCTAAGGATTTTGATGGCAACCTTATCATCTTCAATGAGTATTACGCCAAGGGAGCTAGTGCTAGTCAACATGCTCTTGCCGTTAAGTCAACCCAGGACGATTGCCCACACTCCCAACGAGAACCGACCTACCACATCGTTGACCCCAACTTTTTTGTTCGACGAAGGCTGGATGAAGCACCTCTTAATGCGGCGGCTGACTTTTTCGCTGTTGAGGGCCTACACCTCACCAAGGGTAACAACAACCGAGTAAACGGCTGGCGGGTCCTTAACGACGCCATGAGCAAGGGCAAGCTCAAGATCTTCAAGGAATGGTGCCCAAACCTCATACGCACCCTTCCAGCGGTCCCAAGGGACCTTAAGAAACCAGAAGACATCAACACAGACTCAGAGGATCATGCAGTAGATTCTCTGAGGTATCTAGCAGTGCATGTATTCGGCGCTACCAAGGCCAAGGAACTGGCAGAAGCATCCGATGGTAAGGCTATCATCGACTCACTCAAGGCAATGGGAAAAGGACGCAATGGTAGATACGGCTGACAAGTTCAGTAATGATAGTGGCAAGCAGTGGTATGAAGATATGACCCTTGTGACATTCATGGGGGCAATGAACTGGTTCGACAAGTTTACGGACGAAGAGATCGAGAACTACAATAAGGCCGTAGCTCGACTTGGTAGCCATATTGGCTTCGACGACTTGGACAGCCGCACTGATATTGCCATCTTTGACTCTGAGGGCAACGTTCTTTGAACCCCGACGATGGCTGGAAAAGGCTTGCTCAAGCAGTAGTCCTTAAGGCCATCAAGGACCACTCTATCTACCACGCCCCTGCCTCTTATGAGGTCAGGGCAGCGTGGGAGTGCATCAATCGGGGCCCCAACGGCAAGGCCACCAGGGGTGAGATGCAAAAGAATGGCCTCGCCAAACACCTCCCAAGCCATATAAAGAAGATTATTTCTATCCGTGAGGACCCTGCGGACTTCCTCCAATCCTACTCTGAATGGCACATATACGCAGAGATTGACCCAGAAAAATTCACATCTCTGGATTCTCCCAAGTGGCGAGATATGGCCTATAATTTCTGCACATACGAAACCAATAAGATGGACATTACTTAACTGTTTGACCTTTTGGGCACATCGATCTCTATTATACGGTAGTAGCGAGACAACCTCATTAAGGAACCCTCCGATTTGGAACTAACCAAAGCAGAAAAGAAGTTCTGGCGCAAAGAACTTAGCACCCTAGATAGGGTGTATAAGGCCAAGATGAGTGAGTGGCAACGCCTCCTTGACCAATACGACCTCAAGTTCTCTAACCGCATTCGTGACCTCAAACCGGAAGAGATGGTCAAAATCTCCCGGTTCTATCCGATTGCCCGCCAGATCATCTCCAGCACGTCATTTAATTACCCTAAGCTATTCTTTGCTATTGAGGAGGCTGAAGGTCAAGCTATAACCCAGACTATGGAACGAGCGTCCGACGCTGTACTTGAGATCATGGACATGAAGCCTCACGTCCATCAGGTGATTTTCGACGCGTTGTTCTGCTCAGTGGGGTGGATGCGGATTGATTTCAACAAGGTGGGTGACGACCTAATCCCCCCATATACGGCCAACACGGCGGCACAGGAGGACTTTACCAGTGTCTCTAGAGTACCGCCATGGATGGTTCACGTTGATCCTCAGTGCCCACCCCACAGGCTGTCTCACGCTCGTTACATCCGCGAGAAGATGTGGATTCCTATGGAGTCCCTCAAGGCTGATGATCGCATCAAGCGCAAGTCTGAGATCACACCTACTGCGGTATCTGGAAACGAGGACATTGGTTTTGGGGAGAGCTATAGCGGAGGCAGCAACAGAAACACCGAATTTGACGGTGAGGAGATGCAGGCTCTCAGGGAGTCCATTGAGAACGGTAACATGGTCTTGTGTGATCGCATCCACGACCGCATAAACCGGCGTCTCATTATGTTTGCCAGTGGTGTTTCAGAAGCTATCATGGTGGAGAAGCACCCCTTTGCCAAGCAGTCCTTCCCAGAGGCCCTCGACCCCTTCGGTGACCCTATCCTCGATGAGGAAGGTCAGCCAATCTTTCGCCTCAAAGACGGACAGGATATTCCAGGCTGGCTGGTTCACGACGGATTCGCATTGATTCCGATGAAGTTCGACCAACACGCCCAGAGCTACTACCCTCGTCCCCACTTTGCATACCTGGAGGATCTCCAGAGCTTAGTAGTGGAGTCCATGTCACGCCGTGCAGCCCTACTGAAGAGAACTTCTCGACAGGGACTAGCCAATAAGCGTGAGCGCCTAGAGAACCCCAATCTCTTGGACGACCTGAGAAAGGGCGTAGATGGGCAGTGGCATGAGGTTCTTGACACAAACAACTTCAAGGAACTTGCGTATGGGGAGGTTCCTACGGACCAACTTCGCATCGAACAAGACGCGATTGGTTACGAGCAGGAGATCTCCCGCACCTCAGACTTTGATGGTGGTGGAGACACACCGATTACGGCCACGCAGGCATCTTTGGTGGGCGCACAGTTCAGCGTGAACCGACAAGCAATTCAGACTAAGGTGTCGGAGTTCTACGTGAACACAATACGCTCCTGCTTTCAAATCTTCGGAGATCCCAGGTATCGACCAGAAAACTTTATGGTTAATGTCGCCCCAGATGGGCAGCAGGCCATAAAGCGGGTTCTTACCAACGCGGACTTTCTGTGGACCTACAAGATTAAAGCACAAACTGGTTCTATGCAGCCTTTGTTTGAGCAGATCCAATCTCAGAAATTCCTTGAGTTTTACGACCGAGCCTACGGAACTCCAAACTTCGACAAGACCGAACTTGACCGCATGTTAGCGATGTCAGTTAACATTGTTGATGTGGAGAAGGTGATGGTGTCTAACCTTACCCCAGAGGCTACGAGAGCCGCTCAGATGGAGAACGAACAGATTCTCCAAGGTAAGGACCCCGGAGTTTTTGAGGGGCAGGACCATAAGACTCACATGGATACGCACAACAAGCTTGAGGAGGCTCCGCAGCTACAGCAGGCCATCCAGTCGGCACAAGAGACAGACCTTTCAGGTGCGCCCATACAGCCTCAGTTGATGCAGCAAATACAACAGATTATTCAGGTTCGTGACCAGCACAATGCAGCACATGAGCAGGCCATTGAACAGGAACAGAATGTCAATGTGGGCACCTCACCACCAAGCAATCCAAACCTCAGTTTGGAGTCTACAGTGAGAGGCAATGCCCAGAACGTAAGCAACACGTTGGACGCTGGAGCTTATAACTAAGCCTTCACAATTTTCTATAAGAGGTTGGAATCAACATGGGTCTTCGATACCAAAACTATGAAACTTGCAAGTGTGGAATTGAACATGACTCTTGGCCAGTTACCTCCAAGACAATCCCAGCGAAAATCTCCTGCAAGTGCGGTGAGAAGGTGGGTTGGATGTCAAGCAAGCAGAACCACCTCCACCAATCCAAGACTGGATTGTATGGCAAGGTAGACCCTAGGTTTGGAGTAGCCTTCGCTGACTACGGAGAGAAGAAAGCATACCTCAAGGAACACGGCATTGAGGAAACAGACATTGAACACCGAGACGACATTATGAATGATGAAGCTTCGGTGTCTAGGGGCAGCAGAGATCCAAACATGATATCTGCTGACTCAATAGAAGCCTTGCAGGAACAAATTGCATCATCAGCGTATGACAGGGCCAACACTGGCTCACTGACTGGAAGAGAAGGTCAGGACAAAGATACGGGTCTTATAGACTCTTGGAGATCACTATAAACTATGGCAGAGTTCGATTCAGATAGTGTAGACGAACAACCAGCAGAGAGCCGTGAGGAACACTCGCCCTTTGGTTTTGGGGAAGAAGTTTCTGATGATAACTCCGCGCAGGACTCAGACGCACCAAATGAGCAAACGAACACTCCTTCAATCGAAACTAACGGCCCTCAAGATTCCGACGAGGGTCCCATGCTTAGGGCAGATTACTCAAGAAAGACTCAAGATCTAGCCGAACAGCGCAGAGCATTCGATACTGAGCGTTCAGAGAATCAAGCTGAACTTGCAACCATGCGACAAGAGATGCAAGTCGCACGGGAGCAGATGCAGCAGAACCAACAGATTCAGAGCTATCAGCAAGATCCGCTTATGCAAGCAGCCAATGACCCAGCCCGAACTCGGGAAGAGGTTCTTGCGTTGCAGGCACTGGCAAATAACAACCAACAGCTTCTGGAACTCCAAACTGCGTTTGCTGAACTTAAGCAGGCACAGTCGGATTTCGGCACACAGTCTGAGAGCACCCAGGCTACTCTTCAGCAGTTCAGAGATGATCGGCAGAAGACCCAAAACGTAGAATTGAGACGTCAGGGGGATGAGGCAGTAAGCCTCTTCAGCGAACAAGCTGTTCGTGACAACATCGAATTTATCCAGCGCAACTTTGGTAGTCGCAACCCTCGCACTCAAGAACCCTACTCCGTTGCCGAGTTAGTCGGGATGGCCAGTGGGGAAACTGCTAGAGTGACCAACGAGGCGCGTTCGGAATCGCGAGATGATCGTGGCCGGTTTAAGAAACAAGCCGGTACTAATGGCAGTCAGCAGAACGTTGACTCCGTTATACACGACCGCAGCGATGCCGAAGCGGAAATTGAGAGAATCCTTGGGTAATTAAACCCAGAACTGTAGAGAATAATGGCAGCACAGAACAAATCCGAATCGGCGGACAGCCTTTGGTCCTCCGTTCGTAAAACAATCCGTCCGGGGGTCGAAGATTCTTTCTTCGAGGACTACCCAACGGTAGCAGCACTCCGATCTGACATGCTGAAGACCGATGGTGGTTCTTCAGAGATTCAGGTCAATATCCAGACCAACGGTGGATCGGCCCAGTCTTTCGACACATACGACGTGTTGGGCAAGTCTCCTATTGATCCTATTGAGGCTGCGTTCTTCAATCGTAGATACTACGCCGTTCCTGTGATCATTTCGGACACGGAAAATTGGGAGAACATGGGCAAAGAACGGGTCTTCGACCTGTTTAAGGCTCTTGGCGACAACGCCATGGATTCGTTGGTGAAGGCTATCAATGAAGATGTTTACACGGCACAGGCCGGTAAGAACATGCTTGGCTTCCCTAACATCATGGCCACGTCCGCTGGTGCTACTATTGGTGGCATTGATTCCAGCGCCACCACGGCGTGGGAGTCGCAGCGTAACACCACGGCGAAGACCTTCCTGACCCAGACCACAACCAACGTGTTCGACGGGTTTACGGAATGGGACAAGCTCTTGGATAGCATTCGCATCCAGGGTGGTAAGCCTTCGCATATGTTCACCACGTTCAGCATTGCGCGTTCCTACCGCACTGCTCTTAGCTCCGCTGGCTATGCCCGCACAGAGTTGAGCAATGCCAAGGGTCCAGGTGGCTCTCTTGCCCCGGATTGGTATGGCGTCAAAGTCATTCCTGACAATGATTGCCCCGCTTTGCACACGTATGTGGCAGATAAGCGCCACCTGCATTTGAATACCCTCAAACAGGCTTCTTTTAAGAAGACTCCGTTTGTTTCGCTCCAGAGTAACGGTCAGTTGGCGCAGTTGGCCTACGTTGTTGCTTCTGTACAGCTTTCCACCAATAACCGTCGTCGCCTTGGTGTTGCCACAGCGATCACGGGTAGCTAAGGAAGAGACATAATGTCTGACTGGAAAATCACAGGGGCCATTACCGCAGGACAGGCTATTAACGTCAATTCTGCGACACAGAAGGCCAAGATTGGCACCATTGTTACAGCAGTTGACGTTGCATCCACGGACTATGGCATGGGTGAGTTCATCTATTTGAAAGGTTCTGCTTCGACAGCAGTTGGCTCCGTTGTAGTCTATGACTCTGACGGAACCACAGACCTCGCAGTTGCCAATGACGTTGGCGACGTTGGTTTGGCGATGGCCGCTACTGTTGCCAGTGAGTTTGGATGGTTTCAGATTCAGGGTCTTGGAGTTGTTAAGGGCCTTGCTAGCCTTGCCACCGCAAAGTTGTGTTATTTGACGGCTACCGATGGCAGTGTTGATGACGCAGTTGTTGCAGGTGACGCTATTTCTGGGATGGTTACAACCTCTGCCTTGGACACTCCGTCCTCGGGATTGGCTGAAGTCTCCCTTAATCGTCCTTTCGTGACAAACGTTAGTAACTAAGTGACCGGGGAGGCATTTTAGCGGGTGCCTCCCCGACTTAGGTGACAATCAAGTCACCTTAATTAACCAATCAAGGATAGACAGATGGCACAGAAGGAACTTGTGAAACGCTCACCAGGGCGTCCCAAAACATCAGATTATGTAGACGGTGACATTAACGGCGAATTGATTGAAATGCCAAGTGTTGCTGAAGCAAACGCAGTGGCTGCTAGTTCAGTGATGAATGATGAAGTAGGCCAGATGCGTAAGGAAATGGAAGATATGCGCCGGGTAATGGCAACCAATCTTCCAGCCGCACAGAGAGCCCCTGATGGGGTCTGGCGGGTCAATCCTAAACGTAAGTCCAATCGGGTCCATGGAGGGCTCGAAGTAGACATGGGACCAGGGTTCCAACCCAGACCTCCTTCTACTATTCCAATGTATCAAGCCGTGGGTGGTGGCACAACAGACTACCTTGAAGTTCCGCACCAAGAGTTCTATACAACCGATGCAGTGGGTAATCCTGTTATTGATCCCGTTACAGGCGAGCAGGAAGTTATTAGGGCCCCACGGGGCAAGGCTGCTGCTCGCGACTCTCAGGGAGATCCTATCCTTACCAACGAATACAAGTACTGGCTTCACGTCCGACAGACGGGTAATCGTCTGGATGGCAATGTGATGTCTGACATCGCTGCTGGAAAGGGCCTTCCAGAAGGAGCCACCTTTTCAGAGGGCGCACCTGACATGTCTAGCGTAGGAATGTAATGCTCTTATCTTCAGCCATCACCACAGTTCTAAGGCGCTCAGGACTAAGCATAACCAACGCCACATTCAAGGACCAAGCTCGGGAATACATCAATATGATCCTTTCCGAGACTCTGCCAGAAGTTCCATGGTGGTGGCTGGAGAAGACTACGACCTTCATTACTACTGAGACATTTACCATCTCCTCAGTTTCTGGTACATTTACTGCTGGCGAGACAATCACTGGTGGGACCTCTTCTTTCACCGCTGTCGTTGATGCTTACACCGCAGCAGCTACCACGATCACCGTCAGGGCCCTCACAGGGGTGTTCACAGCCACTGAGACTATTACAGGAGGAAGTAGCGGAGCAACTGCTACTTACGCCTCTACGGCCCGCACAAGGACGTATAATCCTATTTCTGGGACTGTCACAGCATGGCACTCCTTTGTAGACCAGTCTAACAACCGAACGTTAGACATCGTGGGAGCAGACAGCTTCGACGCAGGCGATCCAGACAGGGACCAGACGGGCGATGCTCGGTCTGTCTTGGTATCAGGAGTGGATGCCGTCACTGGCTATCCCTCTGTGGACCTATGGCCATTGCCACCGGAGAATGACACTATTCAAGTGCGCTATAAGATGGACATCCCCGAGTGGACAAGCTCGAATGACACTTCCGACCTTATGGCATTAGGCATTACCCCCAGAGTCTTACAGAGTATGCTGGTGTATGGGGCGGTGTCCTTGTATATGGAGGCCAATGGGGATGATTCGGGGGCACAGCGAGAAGCAGGCAACATGTCCCGAGTGCTTGAAGTAGCGAAGAAACAAAACCTTGAGATGCAAGGTAATAGACAGTTCAATCCCATCGACTCTACGAGCTACAATGATGCGCTTATTCGCATCGATAGTTCGATTGTAATAGCGTAGGTATACATGCCAGCATCATTTGACATAGGTGGAAACACAGGCTCTGCCCAAGAGCTTCGCAAGAAGTTTACCAGCGGCGATTTCCTTAGAAACCTTGGGGGTGATAGAAAAGAGCGTGACCGTTACACCAATGCTCTGACCCACCGAGAGTCCGGTGGAAGGTATGGTAGGGCCTTTGACCCCCCTACTGCTGAATCACCGGGGGGCCCAAAGACCGGTGCAACAGATACAGTGCAGGTGCAACAGGTGGTGCAAGGACCAGTAGGCACTACCACTATAGATCCAGCCGCCGAGATCCGAGCGGAAAACCAACGGCAAAACAACAAGAGAATCGAAGACGAACGCCGCGCCCGAGAGGAAGACGAGGCTCGAAAATCCAGAGATGCTGAGGCGGCTGCCAGAGATGATGAGGCGGCTGCGGCTGTACGTGAATCACTAGCCGCTGCTGATGCTGCGAGGGCTAAGGACGCCACGGAGCGTACTGCCAATCTTGCCACAGAGCAAGCCGCAGGAAACACTACCGTTGCCAATGACATAGTAGCCAACACTCGGGCCACAAGCGCACCAGAGACAGACGAGGCACTTGACCTCTTGGTCAACCAGCGGGGCTTCTCTGATGACAAGATCCGACAGAGCCAACAGGGCACAGTCAACCAGTTGATCCGACAGGCTGAGACAGCAGGACAGCAGGCCGGTAGTTCCTTGGAGCAGCCGGTATTTAAGCAAGACGTATTGGGCGCACAATTGCAGCGAGGCTTCCTACAGGATCTCCTAGGCGGCAGGGGTGGACAGGATGATGCCATCTCGAAAGCAGAGCGTAGCCGTTTCGACGCGGACGCAGAAAGCAAGAGAGCCCAGCTTACAGAGGACCTACAGCGGTTCGGTATCCTTGGTGGTAACGGGGTGTCTGCCGGTGCAGGTGCTGATGTGTTCGGCAAGTTCGATGCTGGCATTGCACAGGGAGGGTTAGATATTGGGGCTAACCAGCAGGCTCGGAGGCAGTCCAACATAGAGAATGCCATCCTTCCATTCCAGCAGCAGCAGAACGACCTGAGACAGCGGCAGTCTGAGTTTGGCTTTGGAGCCAACCAGAGTCGCATTGGTACCCAGCAGGACGTAGCAGACCGGACCTTGAAGCGTCTGCTCACTGCCACTGACGTTACAGAGCGTGAGCAGTTTGAGCAGGGCGTACAGCAGGAGGGTGTGGAGAACACCCGTGCTGATACGGAAATGTTCGGGAGTCAACTTGGTAGCGGCAGGAAGACCCTTGCTACTAGAGAGTTGGAACAACAGGCTACCCAAGCTGGACTCAATAGAGAATTTCAGGGTGGTGAGTCTGCCTTAGATAGATCTACACGAACTGGTGAGTCTGCCTTAGATAGAGCCTTCCAGGGTAGAGAGTCTGCATTTGACAGGACAGCCCGTCGAGATGAGTTTGCATCAGATCGCGGTGAAAGGGCATTGGATCGTGGACTGGAACAAGAACGTATTACCAATCAAGGCACCCAGTTCGCCTCACAGTTGTTTGAACAAAAGCAGAATCGAATCGACAACGAGCGGGCCCGCCTGACGGAGCAGGGGTTCACTAGGGATCAGATTGATAATCAGATGTCTCAGTTTGAAGACTCCCTAGGTCAGGAACAGTCACAGTTTGAGTCACAGTTGTTTGAACAGAAGCAGAACCGCATTGACAATGAGAGAGCCCGTCTGACGGAGC
>TARA_R110000765_G_scaffold5416_2_pt1 | contig 10646 bp, 12 predicted proteins | sample TARA_R110000765 | Tara Oceans TARA_R110000765 (sample SAMEA4398168) | marine metagenome | biome: Polar Biome; feature: [MES] marine water layer (ENVO:01000295) within the mesopelagic zone...; material: water (ENVO:00002006), including particulate matter (ENVO:01000060) such as...... | reverse complement strand
TTCTGCCAGACTGTCGGGCGGTTCTCTTTCCACCAAGTCAGCGATGGCGCGGACATCCGGATGGTGACGTTCCAAGTGGCGAAGCCCTGTGCGACCGCGGCGATGCGCAGTGCATCGCGTTCCTTTGTCAGGTCTTTGATCTGAGCGTCGATCACTGCGATTTGCCCGAGGTGTGTGTTCTTGTCCATGATGTCGTTTTCCTTAGTTGAATGGAACGCTTTATTGCTTCCATAACTTAGTTATGGCCCCAGGTTTACCCAATGTCAACATGCAAAATGCAATCAATTGCATGTAATTGAAATTAATTCACGCCGATCCGCCCCTTTTCCGCCCCTTTGGGGGTTACTGATCCGGATCAAATCCCCTCAAATCACGCTCATCGACCCCCAACCCCCCTCCTGCGCCCCCCGTCCCGTGGCGGCGGGCCTTTAATACATGGTCCGAGAAAATCATTCCGAGGTTTTTCCATTGCGGCTACAAGTAGAACCCAAGTCCAAGGATCGTGGACCGCGGCCCGAGGATCTGGGTTTAATAATCGCGTATTTATTTTCATTTGGGATTGTGGACCGAGGTTTAATCGCGTTGATCTGTGGTTAGTTCTTGCAGTGTTTCGGTCTGTGCGGCTGTTGTGAAGTCGGTCGTTCTGAGGGACATGTGTTTGCAGTTTAGTCGGTCGTCGTCGCCGCGCATGAACACGACGAGTCCGAGCGGCATTGCGTAAAGGCCCCACCAGTCGGCTTTTGACGCGCCGACGTTAAACCGTACGCGTCCTGTGTCTATGATTGTGGCGCAGGTTTTGACTTCTACGCTGGCCATCGTGCCATCGGGCCTCACGGCGATCACGTCGAACCGACCGTCTGATCTGGTGGCTTCGACGCCTGCGCGTTCTAGGAGGTGGCAGACGAAGTATTCGCCAGCGCGTCCAACGCTGATGGCGCGGCGATCACTCAATGGGTTTCTCTCCGATATTTTTGTTTATTCTATCAGACGCGATGTGGTGGTCAACAAGCCTGACGGGGAGCACAGTTGGAATCCCCTAGAATTTGTGCGCACTTTATTTTCATTTGGGTATCGGGTATGGTTTGTCAAAAGGACTGAGGACCGAGAACATGGAACGTACAACAAATACGAGTCGGGCGACTGCAGCTCCGAGAGATTATGCGGACTTGGGTACGCAGGACATAGCGTTGGATGTTTACGGCGCGTTCCGCGGATCGGGTTTTTCTGATGCGCAGTCGCAGGCGTTGACTGCGCAGATCAACCGCGAGAACAACTTCCAGCAGAAGTATTTGTTTGGCACTCATCCGGACCCGAAGAATAACGCTACCAATGTTGGCATGTTGAGTTGGCAGGGGGACCGAGTTCCTGCGGTGATGGCGTTCATGCGGGATCGCGGTGTTATTGGCGAGGACGGTGGTATTATTCCTGGTCGTGACGCGCTTCAGGCGCAGACGGATTTTATACGTCATGAGATGGAGACTAATCCTTCGTACGAGCGGACGCGTGATCGGTTTTTGGCTAATCCTGACGTTGAGGCGGGCGAGGCGGCGCGTGTTTTGGGGGACAATTACATTCGTTGGGCCCGCAGGGATCCTGAGTATGCGGCTTCTGGCAATCAGCGGATCAAGGATGGTTACGCTCTTTTGGGCGGCGAGGGTCTTGAGTCTCTGAACTTGGATCTTGTTCGCCCTAATTCTCGTCCGGACACGAATGGTGGTGTTGAGGCGTTGTTGCGGAAGTTACTTGAGGAGGACGGTGGTTCGGAGGGCAAGGACTATGACAAGACGATGTCTGGTTTGATGCAGTTGGAGAAGGCGTTTAGTGCGCCTGAGACTAGCCTCCGTCCGGTGGCTCGTCCTGCTTCTGTTCAGCGTGGCAGCGGCGGTGATGCGTTGTCTCGGTTTGAGGGTTTGGCGAGTTTGGCTGGTCAGTAGTGGGTGTGGGGTACACGTTTCGGGCAGCGACAACCGAGGATTCGTCTGGTTTGTACGAGATGTTGATGGCCATGCATTCTGGGACGATTGCTGGGACTTCTCCTGTATCGCCTGACAAGGTTCGTGAGGAGATTGCGTATGTTCTTGAATTTGGTGACGTGCTTTTGGCTGAGTTGGACGGTCGGATTATCGGGTCAATTGCTGGTGCGGAGACGTCGGATTGGTGGTCTGATGAAATACACTTGGCGGACCGTTGGTTTTTTGTGTATAAAGAGCACAGAAAATCCAGAGCGGCATTGAGTCTGGTGAAAAGTTTTTTGCAAGTGGCTCGCCGCGCCGAGATCAAAGTCAAGTTGGGTCATGTTTACTCTGGTGACATTGATCGAAAAGACAGTTTTTACGAGCGCCTTGGTTTGTCTAGGGTTGGCTCGCTTTATGTGGACACCTATGGGAGTGCAGCGCCGTGATCATGAATCTATTTTCCAAGGGCCCAGTATTTATGTGCTTTGGCAGCAGCAGCAGCGCTCCGACTAGTAGCCCCCGCCCTCGAAGCCGCCCTACGACTACTAGCAGTAACACCGGACCTCCAAGTACCAGCAGCTCTTCCCGCAGCAGCAGCAGCGCAGCTGATGCAGCCAACGCATCCGCCGCTGCTTCCAGACGAAGGGCACGCGAGAGGGCTGCGGCTAACGCGGCTGCGGCCAATTCCAGAGAGCAAGCGACTGCTAGGGCTGCCGCCGCGAGGGCCGACAAGGCTCGCCGAGACGCGGCTGCGGCTAGTGCCCGAGAAGCGGCGACTGCTAGGGCTTCTGCTGCTGCGGCTCGTGAGAGGGCCAAGGCCAAGGATCGCCGGGACGCCGCTGCTCGTGAAAAGGCTGCTCGTGATGCCGCTGCTGCTAGGGCTTCTTCTGCTGCGCGGGCCGACAAGGATCGCCGAGACGCCGCTGCTGCTAAGGCTCGAGAAGAGGCGACTGCCAAGGCTTCTGCCGCTGCGGCTCGTGAGAGGGCTGCAAAGGCTGCTCGTGAAAAGGCTGCCGCGGACGAGAAGGCCGCTAAGGCTCGAGAAGAGGCGACTGCCAGGGCTTCTGCTGCTGCGGCTCGTGAGAGGGCTGCAAAGGCTGCTCGTGAAAAGGCTGCCGCGGACGAGAAGGCCGCTAAGGCTCGAGAAGAGGCGACTGCCAGGGCTTCTGCTGCTGCGGCTCGTGAGAGGGCTGCAAAGGCTGCTCGTGAAAAGGCTGCCGCGGATGCCGCTGCTGCTAAGGCTCGAGAAGAGGCGACTGCTAGGGCGACTGCGGCGAGGGCCCGCGAGAGGGCGGCTCGTGATGCCGCTGCTCGTGTAAAGGCTGCCGCTGATGAGAAGGCCGCTAAGGCTCGCCGAGACAAGGCTGCTCGAGAGGCTGCCGCCGTGAGAGCTGCCGCTGAAGAGAGGGCTGCTCGTGAAACCCGCATCAGAGCAATTGCGACCACCGCGCCCACCGCGCCCACCGCGAACGATGTAAACAATTTATACGAGAACACTGCGAACAGATTTACGCCCAATGACGGCAAGGAGTATGTTGACGGTGTGTTGGTTGATATCGACGGGAACCCTGTAAACAATTTTTACGAGGACACTGCGAACAGGTTTACGCCCAATGACGACAAAGAGTATATTGGCGGGGCGTTGGTTGATAGCGACGGGAATGCTGCGAACAATTTTTACGAGGACACTGCGAACAGATTTACGCCGGAGGACGGCAAAGAGTATGTTGGCGGTGTATTGGTCGATAGCGACGGAAACGAAGTAAACAGTTTCTACGAAGATCTGTTGAACAGGCTCACGCCTAATGACGGCAAGGAGTATGTTGACGGTGTGTTGGTCGATAGCGCTCCCTCCGGCGGTGGCGCGGACGGCGATGCGGATTACACGAATGCTCCTCCACCATCCGGTGGCGGTGGGTCATCGGCCCCTGTCGAGGAAGTTATTGCTGTCGAAGAGGAAGTCGATCCGTGTCCCGAGGGCTACATGATGGATCCAGAAACCAAAACTTGCGTGATTGACCCGTTCCAGACGCCGTTTGCAGAGGCCCCTGTTATGCAGCCGTCGCTGCCAGCGCCGACAGGCGCGGCGTACACAGGGGTTAACCCACTGATGGCACTGCCGACATTGGCCCCTGGACCGCAGTCTGGGTTTGCTGTACCAACACCCACAATACAACCAATTACAGTTGGTCAACAAGGGCTCGCGTCTTTACCAGTTAGAAACGGCTAATGAACCTACAGGCTTTACCCGAGGAAGCATTAAAAGAGATCTTGGCCTTAACCGAGGCCAAGAAACGTCTTGAGCTACGTGAACTTGCGTCTGAAAAGTTTATGCCGTTTGCTCACCACGTCTATGAAAACTTCATCGAGGGTCAGCACCACCGCGTTATTGCTGAAAAACTTGAGCAGGTTGCACAAGGTAAGATCAAGCGCTTGATTATTAACATGCCTCCTCGGCACTCGAAGTCAGAGTTTGCATCCTACTTGATGCCTGCTTGGTTTCTAGGTAGAAACCCTAAGTTGAAAATCATTCAGGCCACGCACAACACTGAGTTGGCGGTACGATTTGGCCGTAAGGTGCGGGACTTGATTGATGACCCCGCTTACAAAGAGATATTTCCTGAGACGAACCTCAAGGAAGACAACAAAGGCGCGGGTAAGTGGAGCACCACAGCGGGTGCGGAGTACTTTGCGGCGGGTGTTGGCGCGGCTATCACGGGCCGTGGCGCGGATTTGCTGATTATTGACGATCCGCACTCGGAGCAAGATGCGTTAAGCGAGACTGCATTTGATAACGCCTATGAGTGGTACACTTCTGGCCCTCGTCAGCGTCTTCAGCCGGGCGGATCCATCATTTTGGTCATGACTCGCTGGGGTAAAAAGGACTTGACAGGTCGTTTACTTGCTGCGCAGGGCCAAGATGTAATGTCGGATCAGTGGGAAGTTGTGGAATTTCCTGCTATTTTGCCTTCAGACAACCCGTTATGGCCTGAGTTCTGGGACAAAGACGCTCTGCTCTCGATCAAGGCGTCCTTGCCTGTTGGTAAGTGGAACGCGCAGTGGCAGCAGACGCCTACTTCTTCTGAGGCCGCGATCATCAAACGGGAGTGGTGGCTTGACTGGGACAGGGAGAAGATTCCTCCGTTGAGCTACATCATCCAGTCATATGACACTGCGTTTTCTAAGAAACAGACTGCCGACTATTCTGCGATCACGACTTGGGGGGTCTTTAAGCCCGAGGAGGGTGGACCGGACCACGTTATTTTGCTGGACGCGAGGCGTGGTCGGTGGAATTTCCCTGAACTCAAAGAGATTGCTTACGAGGAGCACGAGTACTGGGAGCCGGATATGGTTCTGGTGGAGGCGAAAGCGACAGGTACGCCGCTCATCGACGAGCTACGACTTCGGGGCATTCCTGCGCTGGGCTTTTCTCCGGGCAAAGGAACGGATAAGGTGAGTCGCATGCACATGGTTGCTCCGTTGTTCGAAGCTGGTATGGTGTGGGCACCGATGCACGAGAAGTTTGCGGATGAGGTCATCGAGGAAGTAGTTTCATTTCCTCATGGAGAAAACGACGACTTCTGTGATAGTATGACTTTAGCACTCATGCGCGTTAGGCAGGGAGGTTTTATCTCTCTGAAGGGCGAAGAGGAAGACGAACTTGAATGGAGGCCCCGTAAACGGGAGTATTACTGATGGCATTACCACCAAATATGGTCGTACCGGGGCTAGACCTCGACGACACACAGGGCCTTCCGGATCTAGAGATCGACGTATCTTCACCTGAGATGTTCGAGGGCGGCGCAGAAGTTATTGACGACGGTCAAGGCGGAGCGATTGTCCAAGCTATGAGCATGGCAGATGAGATGGATCAGGGGGAACTTATTCCGTTTGAGTCCAACTTGGCCGAGTTCTTGGACGATTCTACCTTGGGAGAGCTTTCCTCTGAACTTCGAGGCATGTACGAGGATGACCTTGAGTCTCGCTCCGAGTGGGAGACGGCGTACGTCAACGGGCTTGACCTGTTGGGCCTCAAGACTGAGGAACGCTCCACCCCGTTTGAGGGCGCTTCTGGCATTACGCACCCGCTTGTTGCGGAGAGTGTAACCCAGTTCCAAGCACAGGCGTACAAAGAGCTACTCCCAGCGGGTGGCCCAGTTCGCACCTCGGTCCTTGGTTTAAAGACCAAGGAGAAAGACGCGCAGGCTACGCGCGTAAAAGACTTTATGAACTACCAGCTCACGGAAGTGATGGAAGAATACGATCCGGATATGGATCAGATGTTGTTCTATTTGCCGTTGTCTGGTTCGACGTTCAAAAAAGTATACTTTGACCAAACAAAACAGCGTGCGGTATCTAAGTTTATTCCTGCGCAGGACTTGGTTGTTCCTTACTCTGCCAGTGATTTGCAGACGGCAAGCCGTGTTACGCATGTTCTCCGCATGGAGATGAACGACGTTGCTAAGATGCAGTATGCGGGTATTTACCGCGACGTAGACTTGAGCGCGTCAGATGACAGCGGACAGGATCCGGTTCGCCAGAAGGTTAACGAGCTAGAGGGCTTGTCCAAGAACTACAGCGACGACGTTCTGACTGTCTTGGAGTTCCACGCTTCGTTGGACATTGAAGGTTTTGAGGACCTAGATCCGCAAACGGGTGAGCCGACAGGTATTAACCTGCCGTACATTGTCACCTTGGACAACTCGTCCGGCGAGGTTTTGGCTATACGTCGCAACTACGACGAGATGGACGTTCTGAAGCGCAAGCGGCAGTACTTCGTTCACTACAAATTCATGCCTGGTTTAGGGTTCTATGGCTTTGGTTTGATCCACATGATCGGTGGCCTTGGTCGCGCGGCTACGAGCCTCCTGCGCCAGTTGATCGACGCGGGTACTCTCGCTAACCTTCCTGCTGGTTTTAAGGCCCGTGGCGTACGTGTGCGCAACAATGATGAGCCACTACAGCCTGGAGAGTGGCGTGACATCGACGCGCCCGGTGGAAGCATCCGAGACGCTATTGTACCCCTCCCGTATAAAGAGCCGTCAGCTGCCCTTGCATCAATGCTTGGTGGGTTGGTGAACGACGGACGTAGGTTCGTTGCTTTAGCTGACCAACAGACGTCTGACATGGGCAAAGACGCTCCTGTGGGCACGACTGTTGCGTTGTTGGAGCGTGGCATGAAGGTCATGTCTGCGATCCACAAAAGAATGCACTACGCGCAGAAGACGGAGTTTCGTTTACTCGCGCGTATCTTCGCTGAAAACTTGCCACCTATGTATCCATACGAGGTGGCTGGTGCTCCGGTACAGGTTAAAGGTGAAGACTTTGATGATCGGGTGGATGTCCTCCCTGTCTCGGACCCGAACATCTTTTCGATGTCGCAGCGCGTTACACTGGCACAGACCCAGCTCCAACTGGCTCAGTCTAACCCGCAGATGCACAATCTGCACGCAGCATATCGTCGGATGTATCAAGCATTAGAGGTGCAGAACATTGACGAAATCTTGCCGCCAGAGCCGCAACCAGAGCCGCAGGACCCTGCAACAGAGAACGCAACGATAATTGGCGGTCAGCCTCCAAAGGCATTCCCACAGCAGGACCACGACGCTCACATCAAAGCGCACGTTTCATTGCTTGAGTTGAGCGTTCTGCAGCAGACACCGCCCGTTCTAGCGGCGTTGTTTAGCCACGTTCTGGAGCACGTTCACATGAAGGCTCGGACCATGGTTCAGCAAGAGGTTGAGCAGATGCAGGCACAGCAGATGCAGCAGATGCAACAAGGCATGGCTCAGATGCAGGTCTTGGCTCAGTCAGGAGCTATCCGCCCAGAGGTTGCCCAGCAGCAGATGCAGCAGATGCAGATGCAAGGCCAACAGCAGGCACAGATTCCGCCTGATCAGATCGAGGCCCGTGTTGCGCAGATTGAGAATGAGTTGCTTACCGAAGTCATGCCGATGCTGACCTATAAAGGTGTAGGCGGGGAAGAGCAGGATCCGTTGGTTACGATCCGCATGCAGGAACTGTCGATCAAGCAGATGGAAGCGGAGCAGAAATCTCAGTTGGACAAAGCTAAGTTACAGCTTGACGCAATGAAGATGCAGCAGCAAGCCGCCTCTGATTCATCCCGACTGGAGTTGCAGGAGCAGATTGCCGATGAGCGCAGTGATGTGAACAGAGAGCGGATTGACATGCAGCGCCAAGCGATGGAGCAACGAAACGCTGCTCGAAACAGGTAGTATTAACGGTGTAGTTGCCCTGAAGGGTGAATGATTGTAATATGCCTCAACCACGAGAACCTTCCGTTTATCGACGGCCCACACTTTGAACTTCCGGTCTAGGAGAGATACGATGCCCGCACCAAGAAAATCATTGCGCCCTAAGAAGCGGCCTAAGTGGATGGACGAAAAAGCTATGCTCGACAACGAGGGCCCCACGCGGGGCTACGAGGAAGATCGCCAACGTATGCGTCCTGATGACGAGGGCAGCACTCGCCACCCCAGCGGTAAGAACATTGATACGCAGGACACCCAGAGGTTTATGGGCGGCGGCAGCGTCAAGCAGGGCTACATGGACGGTGGTGAAATTCGCCGCGGTGATGTCCGTGACAACTCAAAGCGCGGAAAGTGTTACTAATGCCTACGATTATGATCAGCATTATGCCGGATGGAATCCCTGTTGATAAGATGGATGAGGATGACAACGGCTCTAGTTGCCCGATAGCCACGCGAGACGAAGAAGTTAACGACGTTAATAAAATGTACGCGCAGGACAAAGCGAACTACCACGACGCCACAGAAGACGGCGGGTTCAAGCTCTCCGAATGTTGCGGCAACTGCTCTGCGTACAACCAGACAGAAGATATGATGGACTGCATCGGTGATGAGTCTGGTGATAGTGGCTACTGTCAGATCTACAAATTCGTGTGTTCTTCGGACTACGTCTGCAACGAGTGGGTCAAGGGCGGACCGATCACGGGTGACGCTGAAGGCTCAGAGAGAGACATTCTTTAATGGAGGGTGTTGATCTTGCGCGATACATGTATAAGCTACTACGAGAGCGCGAACAAGAAATTGCAAGTGCTCTGGGAATGGATGCTGCCAAAGACTGGGAGCACTACAAACTCATGGTAGGCGAGATACGGGGACTTGCCTACGCCCGTGAGGAACTAAAATCCCTGCTGGAGAACCACGCTGATGACGTCGAAGACCTTATTTCTTCCTGATCATGTAGCGCAGAAAATTAACAAGGACCGAAACGCTGACAAACCAGCGGAATCGTCGCCTATTGATAGCGCATATGTCAACGCCGCGGATCGAGTTTTAGATCCCGCACTTTTAGATAAATCCCTGATGGACCGACTGCCTCAACCGACTGGTTGGCGACTGTTGGTTATGCCGTACCAAGGTGCGAGCAAAACGCAGGGAGGTATCCTCATCCCTGACGAAGTTCGATCACGAGAAGCCGTCGCCACTGTTGTGGCTTACGTCTTACGCGTGGGGCCAATGGCCTACAAAGACCCCGGCAAGTTCGGCTCAGACGCAGAGCCTTGGTGCGCACAGGGTCAATGGGTTTGTATCGGTAAATATTCAGGTTCTCGTTTTAAGATCGATGGTGGAGAGGTTCGCATTATTAATGATGACGAAGTTATCGCTACGATTCTAGAGCCAGATGACATCAAAAACGTCTAGGGGAAAATTATGCCACAAGTAACAGAAAACACCCTCGAGGACGAAGTCGAGGACACAGGTGTAGAAGTTGAAATCGACGCTCCAGAGGATCAGGAGTCCACTAAGCCTGAAAAGGTTGAGGTGGAGTCTGCGTCTGGAGAAGATGAGCTCGAGAGCTATAGCCAAAAAGTTCAGGGCCGCATTAAGAAGCTGACGGAGAAGTACCGCAAGGAAGAGCGTGACCGTGAAGAAGCGGTCAGTATGTCTCAGAAACTTCTGGAGGAGAACAACAAGCTCAAGAACCAAGTTAAAAACTTGGACAAAGGCTACGTTAGTTCCGAAGAGTCGCGCCTTAAAAGTGAGGTGGCCTCGGTCAAGCAGCAATATCGTGAGGCCTACGAATCTGGGGACAGCGATGCAATGTTCTCCGCACAAGAGCAGCTGTCGCAGATGGCTCTTATGCAAGAGCGTGTTCGTGCTGCTCGGCAGCGGTTGACTGTTCAGGAGCGAGAACCTGCTCCGCAGGCACAGCAAGCGCCACAGGAACAGCAAGCTCCACAGGCACCGCAGAAACAGGCCGCGCCAGACCCTCGTGCCCAGCAATGGGCTGACAAGAATGAGTGGTTTGGTTCAGACGAAGTTATGACCTATGCTTCGTTCGGCATTCACCGAAAACTTGTCGAAGAAGAAGGATTTGACCCTTCGAGTGATGAGTACTATAGTGAAGTTGACAAACGTATGCGATCTGAATTTCCTCAGAAGTTCTCGGGTACGAAAAAATCGAGTGGAGCACAGGTCGCCTCGGCTGGCGCTTCAGCATCTCGCAGCACTACCAAATCGGGGCGCAGGTCGGTGAAGTTATCACCTTCACAAATTGCGATGGCAAAACGTCTAAACGTCCCGCTTGAAGAATATGCAAAGTATGTGAAGGATTGAGAACATGACTGATAGAAAACCTCGCGCAAGCGAAACACGCGAAGATGAAACGCGCCGTAAACCATGGGCACCGCCCAGTCACCTAGCT
>TARA_R110000765_G_scaffold100868_2_pt1 | contig 10656 bp, 8 predicted proteins | sample TARA_R110000765 | Tara Oceans TARA_R110000765 (sample SAMEA4398168) | marine metagenome | biome: Polar Biome; feature: [MES] marine water layer (ENVO:01000295) within the mesopelagic zone...; material: water (ENVO:00002006), including particulate matter (ENVO:01000060) such as...... | reverse complement strand
TCTTCTCGTAAACGAAGTAAATCACTGTAGTCCCCGCCTTTAGCAGCGATTGAATCTATAGCTGTTTGTATTTGGCGGACATCGTTTTTATAGTTTTTAAAACTAACAGCTTTATTTTTCATTTTACTTGTTTGTTCTAAAAGTGTACCAGCTAACGCTCTTACTTGTTCATTCGGTAGACCTGCGCCTTCCTGTCCTTTTAGGATACTTTCTGCTATTTGTTGTATAGAGCTGTAGTCAAAAGGTTTAGCATTCGGTGTGAACCCCGCTTTTTTATAAGCATTATCAAATTGACTGTCAACCTCTACTCTGTTTAATCTTTTCACCTCTACCGCTGTATCTCGTATGGCGAGACCTGCTTCGTCTGCAGGAATTTTACCGTTTGTTAGGTTTGTGAAAATGCTATCAGATTGTTGATTTAATTCATCTATTTGATTTTCATAAGTAGCTTGTCTTTGTATTAAATCTACTCTTCCTGCTGCTTGTATACCCTCACCTTCTTCTTTTCTAAGGTATAGGTTAGCACCATCTTCTGCTTGTTTTCTCGTCACCCCGTAATCTTTTATCAGGTTGTCTACAATTTTGACAAACAATTTTTCTTGATCAGCGTATTTTTCTTTTAATATGTTTCCAAATGTTGTGTCTTTCTTAGCCTCGTTTCTTAGAAACTCTTCTAATCCAGCAGCCCCTCCAGAAGAACCTTCTGCCATTATAACTTGAGGACTTGTTAACCTGCTAGGGTCAACTATTCCTTCGTCCATCAAACTATCATAGGAGGTCATAAAATCTTCCTTGTTTAAAGGAACACCACCTAACCCTCTACCAGAAAATAACTTATATACTCCATATGCAGAACCCGCAGCACTGCCAAAGACAGCGGTCACACCTGCATCTTTCATAGCTCTAGCAGTAATATCATAATTTTCTGGAATGTAACCTTCTTTTTGCATACGGTCTAAATGATACGACCTGAAAAAATATGTACCCATTGTTTCCATAGTAATTGCAGCAGGGATACTGGCAAGCGGAGAACCAGGAGCAGCAGCAATCGCTGCAACCAAAGGTGGTCCAATTTCAGCAGCAAGTGGTTTTAAAAACGCTTCTAAATCACCTGCGTTTATTCCAGGAGGATTAACTGGTCGAGGTTTACCCGTAACTGGGTCATTGAATATAAATTGATTTTCCATAGTAGGATCAGTACGTACATCCCAGTTAAAATCAGAAGGAATATCAGCCCCTGATTCCCTATAATTATCTTGTAGTATTCGAGTAATTGAGTCTGGACCTGTTACAGGATCGTTCTTTATATCTTCAGGTAAGTATGATAAATCTCTTATAGTTTTTCCAGGAGTAGCTCCAGCTTCATAGTCTACTCCAGAAAATTTTGAGCGTGCGAGGGGAGAAGCTTGATCCATCATGTTTTCAGTTATAAACGGATCATTTGCTATTATTCCCGCATCAATTGCTTTTTGTTCGCCTCTAGGTGTAACACCTGTTGGGCTATAGATTCCAGGAAAATTATACTCAGGAGTATCGTATCCAAACTTAGCTAACGCGTCAGCTTTTGGTGTCCCGAAATCTGTGTTGATTATACCAGAATAATCTGGTTGAGATTTTTGAGCACCAGATCTTTTTGCCAGTTCTGCGTCTAGCATTTGATTTATGATGTCAGTAGGTACACCCATTACGAAGTTCCACCTAACTGAGGGATTGCTTCTATCAATCTAGGATCATCTTCAAGACGTTGTAGCAAGTACGGATTTATTGCTTTATTGAATGCTTCTGGATTTTTAGTTCTATAAAACTCTAATCTATTTAGAGGGTTGTTAGAATTGAGTATGTCATTGTATACGTCATCTATTGTTGAAGTACCGATACCTGATCTTTCTCCACCACCTGTTGGCACAGGTGCTAAGTAATTAGGGCTAACAACTCTTGGGGTAGCACCTTTACGAGTTATAGCTCGCCAACTAGCAATATTTTCTTCTGGTCTATCTCTTGATATCCCGATATTTTCCCATTTTTCACGTGCGTTTTGATCAAAAATAGCATCGTAGAACCCAATTGTTTCTGGTTCATAGTCCATGATTCCTTCTCTACGTGCTTGTTTAATTTTAAGTTCTTCTCCAGGAGCAAGTATTCTGGTTGTGTCGTAATCTCCTAGTGTGTCTACATATTGATCACGTTTGTCTATTGCTTCACCTGATAAGTCAAGTATTAAAGTTCTAAATTCTTCTGGGGAAGTAGCGAAAGCACCAGATCGAGCAAGGAATCTTTCTATATCTTTATCTGATATATCCCGCCCTTTTTGATTATCACTCGCAGCACTTTGTAAAGCCAGTGTAAATATCATAGCGTTTATACGTTTTCTACCCAAACCAGATTCTTCTAAATATTTACCAAGACCTGTTGATGCAAATTGATCACCAAACTGAGTTTCGAACTCAGATAAATTCATGCTCTCGCCTTCGTCTCTCTTACCGTTACCGTTAGCATCATTGTAAAAATCAAAACGGTCACCACCTCTCAACACTGTTCCAAACTGATCGACTTGATCGATAATATTTTTACCGACTGTTGTCAAAGCTCCTGCTGCACCGAAAGCGATAGGCGAACCACTTTGTTCCGCTTCTTCTAATACACCGAAAATATTACTCGCAGTTCTTAATATGTTTCTTGTGTTTGTATCTATCATGCGTACGTTAGCAGTTACTTCATTTTGTTTTTTACTCACTTCTCTTGGGGTTAGAAAACCTGAAAGAATACTAGGTTGACCCTTAGTCATAGTAAATGTTCCATCTGGGCTGACAACCACACTTTGACTATCGGTTACTGGAACATAGTTCTCATATCCAGGTTTCGCACCACCACCCTTACCACCGATTAAATTACTTTGTTCTTGAAAACTAACTTCACCTGTATATATGTCTTGCACAGCGACAGAGTTCGCAGCTCCAACTTTAGTTATAGTTTTCTTAGGGTTATTTTCTACCCATGCGTTACGTTGCATTTCTGTGAATGCTTTTAGCTGACCGTCTACATTAAATAAAGTTTTCTTTAACAGCATATCGTGTCCAGGACTCACTATAAACCCTTTACCACTCAAACTCCGAGCTTGATCTTTTGATAATTGCATAGCTACCCCGCCTGCCGATGCGTCAGGTATTCCATCTTTATTATCATCTGCCATAACACTGTACGCACCTATCTCTTTTTGATAAGGGGTTGCTCCAGGATACATATCAAGTTCTGCGTCTGTTAGGTAAGCTGGACCTTCTTGTCCAGGAACTGCGTACGGGGCTTTTTTAGCTGTGATTAAACTTTGTCTAAGGGTGTTTCTTTGTTTAGCTGTAGCAAGTCCTAAGTCAGCAGCAAATCCTTGGATCTGTTTTGCTTGGTTTATATCGATACTTGCCATAGCATTTCGATAGGCTTTCTTTTCTTTATTAGAGCCAACAGCATACTGCATGAAAGCGTTAGATAAAGCTGTACCCCAATCATCTCCGTTTGTACCAGAGTTAATAAGAGCAGCACCAGCAACCAGAAACGGTAAGGCTTCATCTGGTTTTGGTACAAACTTTTTAATATCGTCTGTGTCTAAGTAGTTTTTAAAAGCGTCTAGATAAATTTCATTTGCTTCTGTTTGACTTTCAGGGTCAAGCCCATGAAATTTATATATTTGTTCCATAGTTGAATAGGTGTTTGCCCCATCTTGAGTTATTTCCTCACCGTCTCTCATAGCGGTGCCCATAGCAGAAGCAGCAGTGACCCTATCGTATAAACTTGTCTCGTTGTCTTCTTTTTCAGAGTCTAAACCAAGATTATCTAAAGTAGTGGCTACATCTTTTTCTATGTTTTCTGTTTCTGGTGTACTCACACCGCCAGCCATTGCAGTTATACTGTTGTCCATACCTGTGTTCTGTATCCCACCCACAGCATTCCCTGCCATATTTATTTCTTGATTACGACCTACGATACCTTGAACGATTGAAATAGGAAGACCAGTCATAGCCGTTATTTGATCAATAGGTATACCACTGCTGGCGAGTTGTAGCACCTGATCGTTAGGATCACCCGCTAAGTCTCTGTCTGAATAAGGTGTGGTTATGCTGTTTTGATTCAATCCACTCAACATTCTGTCTGCTGGAACACTCATCTAACGATTGTTCCTTGCGTTTTCCGGACCAAAATTCACCCTAGCTCGATCATCGGTATATCCCCCGCTCCCGCCTCTCAAAGCACCATAAGCAGCAATCCCAGTACCAGCAGCTTGCATTAATGGGTTAGTAGTTCTACCTGTTGAGGTTTGCCCTAATGTCGTACCCCCCATTGCTGGTGCAAAACCAGTAGCCATACTACCTGCTTGCCCGATAACTTGTCCAGGCAAGTTATAAGCCCCGACAAAGTTACCGTAATCTAAGTCTAAGCCTCTTTGACCTTGTCCTTGTTGCATACCGCCCATACCGTATAGTCTTGCTATGTCAGTACCCATAAGACCTTGTTGAGCGCCACCGATATTACCTATCTGTGCGCCTAGATTACCGCCTAATTGACCCATTTGGAAGCCCATACCGCTTACGTCTCTACCAGCGCCCCCGTATAAGTCTGCAAGGGCTCCACCAAACGCTCCAAGTCCTCCAGCACTCTGTCCCATAAACCGCGCTTGCTCTGCTTGACGCGCCTGTTGATTATTAAACGAAGATTGAGCTAAATTAGCAGCACGGTCTTGAGCACCCATTCGTAAAGCACCGATGCCTTTTAATGCTCCCCTACCTATATCTTGTATTGCTTGGCTTCTTTGTTCTCCGCTTCTAGAACCGAATCCCGCACCTTTACCAAGCCCCATAGCTCTATTGAATATATCTGAACCTGCCATTCTTTCAGTTACATCGCTTAAAGATTGATCAACTACGTCTTCTGTGTATTTGTTAGCAAATTGATCAATATCTTCTGGTCTAAATGATCTCATTGCACCCGCGCCTAAGTCCACAGCGCCTCGTAACATTTGTTGACCTTCACCTATACCAGCAGTGCCACGGTCTACAGCCCCTTGAAATAATTGGGCACCTGCATCGTACCCTTGTGTAGCGTCTGCTAAAGCACCTTCTGTTATAGCTTCTGATCTATCTAGATACGGACTATACGAACCAACACCTTCAGACGACAACCTCATTGCTTCTTGTTGTGCTGGTGTAAAATCAGCTATACGTTGACCTTGGTATGTGTATGGGTTAGCACCTGCGACACCGAAACCTTGCATTTTATTATAAAGATCTTGGTTCAATAAAGGCATTATGCCAGGAACACCCTGACCTGCACCTTGGTAAAACTGTGCTAAATAATTTGGTGGTAGTGTTTCACTACGTGTGTACCCTTCATCTATAGCCATTATGCTCTTCCTAATCCCATGTCCATTGCTTTGTCTTCATTGAAATTCATAAAATCATATAACATTTCAATACCTTTATCGTGGTTTCCGTCGCCTATGCCTTTTACGCTCTGCTTTGTTAAAACGAACTCACCGTCTGCGAGTTTTGCGTTTACCGTATCTTTATCTCCAGAACCTTGTAGGTCTTGTATCCCACCGCCTGTTTGCCGTAGGTCTAGTTCGTTCATATCGATCCCACCACCTCGGTTTGCGCTAAGTCTTTCAAATTGTGGGAACATTAAATCTGTGTAGCTTTGATCGTCGTCTTTTTCCATGGCTCTAAAAAATGCTGCGGTAGAAGGATCTAGAGAAGCTATTGATGAAGAAGGTAAACGAGAAGTTTCATCAAAACCGCTTCCTGTTCTTGAACCTTGTATACCGTATTGACCCGAATCTGTAGCAGGTCTTAATGGGTTTTGTAAATATCCATCTAATTCACCGCTTGGGGGAGGCATTCTTGCATCACCGCCTTGCTCTTCAAAACCACCCATGGCAGCTAATGCTGTTGCACCTACGCCAACTTTGCCTAGAGTACTTAAATTTTTGTAACTGTCACCTAGTTTAAATCCTTCAGCAGTACCCGTTCCTGTTCCAGACATACCTAACGCATTACCGCCAGCAGCACCTACATCTTGAAAAAATCCACCGATACCGCCTGTAGTGCTTTGAGTTGGACCAGCCATTTGACCTTTAGAAAGCATAAAACTATCACCGAAAGGGTTAAGTGATCCTAGTCCTTCACTTAAAGTAGTTTCTCCGAAAGTACCGCCTTGAACACCCATACCTTGAGCTACGTTACCGCCTATGTATGAAGTTGCAGCAGATTTAAGAATGTCTTGTCTATTACCGCCAGCAGCAGCAGTACCTACACTACCGCCTATGGCAGCACCTGCTGGTCCACCGATAGCGAACCCTATTACTCTACCTACGGTTGGAGCTATCTTTCTTAAAGTGTCTTTGAACCAACCAAACTCAGGAACACCAGTCAAAGGGTTTATAGAGTTTTCGTAATGACCTACTGTGTATCTATTAGGGTCTGTGTCGTGCCTTTGAAACGCATCAAACAATGCACGTCTTAATACTGGATCGTGTGCGATAGGTTTTGGTAAAACCATTTCACCTGCGGACAAATGTCCTACCGTAGTGTCTCCAAAACGACCATGAATGGCAATACTTTCTAGACCCTGTAAACTCATATAGTTCTTCCGCATTGGTATGTTTACAAGTTTACCTCTTTTAATTTCATTTGTATATTCTTATGTATATGTTTTCTCAACACCATATCCTCTGTATGTCGTTCCAACTGTTATAGATACGTTACCGTTAGTAGTTACAGTAACTTCTCCAAGCGTAGCTACAGCTTCATAGCCTTGCTCATCTGTAGGGGTGGAAAGACTTTCCCAGTACAACCCCTTATATACTTGCAACGTTCCAATGTCTGTGTTCCATATTAAACTACCGTCATTGAATTTAACTTTATCTCTGTCTGTAGTGTTCATTTGACGTAGGTTATCAGGGTCAAACTCTCCTAGGTTTATTTCTAATACCCGTACTAAACGATTATATGTGCCTGAACTAACAACATCTTCTGTTTCAATAGGAAGTCTTGTTTGTAATAACCTACTCATCTTCTACCATCAGGTCTGACTTCCATACGGGTAGCACCTAACCGCCAACCTGTGGATGTATTACCGCTAACATTATCGTCATCAGACTCTACTCTCAATACGGCTTGTCTTGCTCTTGCTCTAATATGTGTTTGCTGAGTAGAACTTGAAATAGCTGAAGTATTAGAAGTGGTCAAAGAATCTCCAGGAAAATTACGGGTTTTTAAAACTAAATTTATAGAACCGTCAGCACTGTTTTCTAAAAACCTTACGTCTGGTATCATTTTAGTTATAAAAGCAAATTGATCTCCGTCACCTATGTCAAAATCAGAAGATTCTATGTAAACGTCTGTCATTGGACTTCCGTCGTCATTGTATCCAACTTCATGATCATATAGATAACCGTCTTTAGTTGCTCTCGGTAAAGGCTCTACTCCCGCGTCTAGCCAAGCGTGTCTTTCTAACAGACCATAAGACCAAACATTTTCTGCATAATTATAAACAACATATCGGTCTATCTCTGTACTCGAACTTGACGGGTAAAACCAACCAACTTCATCAAACATTGTATTAGAAAATCCAAACACTTTATACACCTGACCTGAGTTAAAATCATCAAACACATAACTTAAAACAGTACACGGTACTTTTTTTACAGCACCAGTGTACACATAAAAATTATCATAACCCATCCAAAATACTCCAGAAGGAGCAGTGACTGCTGCTTTAGGGGCAATAAGTCCTGTATTTTCATTAATTAAATTAACCCCAAACGTAAACGGTGGTCCAATAAACTGCATACTATATAGAGCGGTGTCTGTCCATACTAAAATTTCTTGTCTTGCTTTTACTGCGCCAATAATAGCACTGCCAGAAGACAGTCGTATGTCCCCAGCAGTATTAGTGCTTAAAGTTTCAAAATCTAACGCATTTTCTTGATCACTAAAAGCTATTAACATAGGGTCAGATGCTCCACTACGAGAAGAACCTTCTATTGGGTCTGCTCCTAATATTATCAAATGCCTATCTTTTTCAGAAGTTATAACCTGTAGCCCTATGGTTGGAACTTGTTGTGCTCCTGCTGTTGTTGATAATTTAACAGCTCTAGCGGATGCGCCATTATCTTCTACCCATCTGTAAATACTACCACCTCGGGGATTAATAATTAAATCTTCCCCAAAATGATCGTGCGTCCAAAGTCTTAATTGATTATTTGCAGATATAGCACTGGAACTACCAAAAGTGCTATCTCCCCAAGCACCAACACCCCAACCTGTACTTTGAACATAAACATCTAAACCAACATTTATTTGATATGCGCCATCAATACCGGAACCACCATTACCAGAGTCTGAACTATTAGCTGTTACAGCATCGCCTGAAGTATCTTTAGCTGTTATCGTATATGTGTTGACAGTAGGTACTGAAACTATTTGATATTCTTGATTTAAAACAGCAGCAGTAACTACGCCACCAAGCGAAACTGCTCCGCTAATAGTAACAAAATCATTTTCAGCAGCACCGTGCGATGAGTCTGTAGCGGTCAAAGTAGAAGAACCATTAGTAGCGGCAAACACAATACCATTAGTAGTGGTAGCTCGGATAGGGGTAATGTCGTTAAAAGCATCACCTTGTTGTATATAGTATTTCCAAGTTGTTCCTATACCTAGATATCGAGTACCTGCTAAAGACACCCAAGCGTGAAGTGCCCGAGCGATACCCACATATGTACTAACTGTACTTTTAACCCAACCGCCTATTTTTTGAGGTCTCCCGTTTTTAAAACGAACGAGATTAGAATCAAACCAACCGCCCTCATTATCGTAATCGGTTCCTTCTCTATTAACTCCAGGACGAAAAACAAATTTATTTAATGGCATATCAGCCCTCTATCATCATATTTTTTAATCTAGTAGCTCTGGGTCCAACTTGTGTCGCCCATTTAGAATCTAACATTTCTACGCCAGCTTTAACGTAATCTTTTGATTCAACTGCTCCTAAAAAGTTTTTAAAATTCAATAACCTACTGAGTCCTAAATTAAAACACATATTAATCATCACTCTTTGGCGAACATTTGATAATTCATCGAACCAATTAAATGTTCGAGTTAGTTCTTCTACACAGTTATCTATGTCGTTAGCGAGTAAAAAATCAGATTCAACTTCGGTTATGCCTACGTCGTCTAAATTTCTCCCTACACCTATTGTTAATTTGTCAGCTGAACAATGATAGGGTTTAAAACGTACACCTTCATCTCTTTTTAATTCTTCAATTAATTTCTGTTTGTCCATCTTCTTTGTCCTCTGTGGTAGGGTCATTATCTCTATAGTATTTTATTATAGCTAAATTTTGTCTAATGTATCGTTTTACGTCTGCTATATTATTAGACAAATTTTCATATCCCTGAGTAGTGAGAGAATAGTAAGCTACAGCAGGAGCATCACCGTTATCATATTCAGTTATATACTCTCTCATAGTTTCTGGGTTCAATATTTTCCATTTAATTTCAGCGGGAGCAATTGATTCTGGTAACGGTGGGTGGTATAATGGTGCAGGTTTTTGTACTGTGATAATTTCTATAGGAGCAACTTTAGGTGGTTTAGAAAGTATACTGGAACAACCAGATATAAATACTATAAAACTAATTAATAATATTTTCATCAAACTGCCTTGGATTAGTCAAATCTGCTAATTCTTTATTTACTTTAGCTGTGCCTCTATTAATAATTTTTTCTATCAACGCGCCTTTAGCAATGGCTAAACTGTTTAGGTCATGTTTAGCGAATGTGTTCCTTAATTTACTCACTTCTTTTCGAGCTTCGTTACTTGCTTCTGTCAACTCTACTATTTTTTCCTGATTTAATTTTTCTCTTTCTAATTGATTTTCAAGTTCTGCTTTGCTGGTTTCTATCGCATTTTTTAATATCTTTTGATTATCAATCGCAACATTGAGTTCTATTTTTAATTTATCTATCTGAGTTTTCTGTAAATTTATATACATTGCGCTTCCAGACAAACTTACGATTAGTATTCCACCTAAAATTATGTTTGTTTGTATACCCATTATATTAGTTTAACCTAAATAGATCAATATTTAAACATCCCATGTATACACCTGTAATGCTTTAGATTTCCCTTTAACTTTAATAGGGTCTAGTAATTTTAATTTTAATTTAGAATACTTAGCAGTTTCTTCACCTATCAGTGTACCTACACCAGCTACTTTAGTGCTTGACTCTAGTCTTGCTGCTACGTTACAAGGATCACCGATAAGGGAAAAAGCAAACCTATCAGTTGCTCCAAAGTTACCTGCTATGCAAATACCAGAGTTAACCCCCACACCTATCGCTACTTCTGGTATGCCTTCTAATTTAAACTTTTCATTTAGTTCTATAATGTTTTTTTCTATTTCTTTAGCAGCCTGTAGTGCTAAGTTGTGGTGATCAGGTTGAGGTATGATAGTGTTCCAGTGGAACATCCCCGCGTCTCCAATAAATTTATCCGTGCATCCAAAATATTTATTCGCTGCTTTTACTTGTACGTCCAGTACGTTATTCATAATGTATGTTACCATTTCAGGTTCTACAGATTCCGATAGGCTAGTAAACCCTCTCAAATCC
>TARA_R110000765_G_scaffold170696_2_pt1 | contig 10662 bp, 8 predicted proteins | sample TARA_R110000765 | Tara Oceans TARA_R110000765 (sample SAMEA4398168) | marine metagenome | biome: Polar Biome; feature: [MES] marine water layer (ENVO:01000295) within the mesopelagic zone...; material: water (ENVO:00002006), including particulate matter (ENVO:01000060) such as...... | reverse complement strand
GATACCTTGGTTGAAGAAGAGGTTGTGCAAAGGACAAGCGGTGCAAGGCGCAATTCGGCGCCGTCTGTTAGGCGCTCAATACCAAACGGGTTATAGCTATGGAATGTAAAAATGTTGTTAGTCGGGTACGCCAGCTAGAGTCTGAAAGGGCAGCTGTTCAGCAGCAGTGGCAGGTTATCGAGCGGTTTGTAATGCCGTATCGCGGCCAGTTCTTTCGTGATGAGTCCAGCGAAAACTCAGTAAACTGGCGTAAGCGGGAGATTCTCGACAGCACGGCAGTCCATGCCGCTCAGTCATTGGCGGCCAGTCTTCATGGTTCCCTGACCAGCCCAGCTATTAAGTGGTTTGAGCTGAAGTTCCGAGATGAGAACACCAGTGGCGGCGAAGCCGATGAGTGGCTTGCCGAGTGTGACAAGATTGTCTGGGAGGCTCTGCAGGATTCAAACTTCAACCTAGAGGCCAACGAGACATATCTTGATCTGGTGGGCTATGGCTCTTCGGTTATCTTTGAAGAGGCTGTTAGCGAAGTGCAATGGAAGGGTGTGAGCTTTGGCTCTGTCCCTATCAAGGAATGCCATTTTGAAGAAGACCACAATGGCCAGATCTATAACTTTTATCGCGTTCTTCACTGGCGTTACAGTCAGATCGTGAGCAAGTTCTGCACCGATGGCGGCATGGCAGAGGCCGATCTGCCCAAGCGCATCCGTGATATGAAGGACCACCCTGACGACAAGATGCACATTTGCTTCTGCGTTTACACTCGGCAGGACAAGATCGACAGCCCTGTTGATGGCATCCTTGCTCCGAAGAATCGGCCTTATGGTTACAAGTATGTGATCATGGAGAACGGCAAACTGCTTGGCGAAGAGGGCGGCTACTATGAGATGCCGGCATTCATTCCCCGATGGCGCAAGACTTCGGGCAGTCGCTGGGGCAATAGCCCTGCTATGACTGCTCTGGCCGACATCCTGCAGCTGAATGAGACTAAGATGCTGAAGACTCGAGCTGTTGAGAAGGGCATCGAAGGCACTTGGTTCGTCAATGAACGAGCTGGCCTGACTGATCTTCAGCTGGACGCGGCCACAGTTAATGTGATGAAAGACATCAATGGCATTCGGCAAGAGGCGCCGATGGGCCGCATGGACTGGACCGATACCGAGATTGCTGACCTTCGCCAGAGTGTGCGTAGTTACTTCATGGCTGACCAGCTCGAGCTGAAAGAGTCTCCAGCCATGACGGCTACTGAGGTTCAGGTGCGTTACGAGCTCATGCAGCGGCTGCTTGGTCCTACTCTTGGCCGGCTGCAGTCTGACTTCCTAGAGCCAATGATCCAGCGCACGTTTAACCTATTGCTCCGCGGTGGCCAGCTGCCTGAGATGCCCAATAGCGTTTATAGCGAAACTGGCGAGCCTTCTCGGGTTGACGTTGAATATCTGGGTCCGCTGAACAGAGCGCAGCAGATTGACAGCGTAGCCAGCACAGAGCGACTGATTAACGCGGTGATGATGATTGCTGAGCTTAAGCCAACAGTGGTCAATGCGTTTGATTGGGATGAGGCCGCATGGGCGGTAGCTGACAAGCTGGGCATCAGCCCCAAGGTTGTCAATACGGCTGAAGAGACTGCTGCACTTACTCAACAGCAAGAGGCCGCAGCGGCCGCAGCCCAGCAAGCGGAGACTGCCAAGATGGCCGGACAGGCTAGGCAGGCAGATGCTATGGCAGATCAGACCGAAGAACAGATGATGCAATAAGGCAGGTAAGGAATTATGCGGTTAAGTGAATCAGAGCTTAAAGAGTTTGGCGCTATCGCCAACAGAGTGACGCGGACCAAGGACGGAAAGAGAATGCTGGAGCTTTTAAGGCTGGCTTTTTGCCAGTCTTTGTTTGACCCAAGCAATCCCAACCAGACCCATGTAAACCTTGGCTCAAGAGATGTCGTAAGGTTCATTGAAGGCGGGGCCTCGGTTGGCTCGGCCATTGTAGTTAAGGAAGGAAACCATTAGCGGGTTGTTGTGTCCCAGCGAGGCAAGGGGTTTCTTTTATGGTTCCGCGCCGTAATTCCTTACCTGAGTCTCGCTGGGCTTTTTATAAAAGGAAATTAGCATGTTTAAGATGAAGCATAGGTTCCACGGGGAACATGACGAGGGCTCGGCGCCTAGCGACTGGCGCGACAGCTTGCCTGAAGAGGTTCGTGCTGATAGCAGCATTAGTTCTGCGGACACTCCAGAGAAGCTGGTTGCTGAGCTGGTAAACCTGCGGCAGCACATGGGCAACAGCTTAAGACTGCCTCGGGATGATGCCAGCCCTGAGCAGGTCGAAGAGTTTACAAGCAAGGCCGTAGAGAAGTTTGGCGGTATTATGCGCAAACCTGTTGACGAGGAAGGCATAACTGCTGCCATGCGGGCCATGGGCCTGCCCGAAGAGGCTGACGGCTACAAGGCATTGGACATCGAGGGCTTTGAGCGGACCGATGAAGAATGGGCCAAGGCCAAGGCAGATGCGCATGCTCTGAATATGACGCAGGCCCAATTCAATGCCAAGGCGGAGCGGGACGCTTTATTGGTTAAGTCTAGGTCGGATGAGCGCACCGTTAAGTTTGAAGAGGACAGCAAGGCTCTTAAGGCCGAATGGGGCGTTGCTTATGATGAAAGGCTTGCGAAGGTGGACGCGCTAATGTCTTCAGCTGGTTACGAATCTCTGGCTGCCGCCATTGATATTAAAACGCCTGAAGGTGTTCGGGCTGCTTACGCTATTGCTGCCGGCATGGGTATATCCGGCGAGGGCCTCAACATGGGTTCTCAGGGTGATAGCACCAATTCAGGCGTGAAGACTCCCATGCAGGCTTTGGCCGAGGTTGATCAAATTAATGATGAGCTAATGGATATAGCTAACCCACCAAGGCCGTCCCGCAAGGCGGTTCTTTTGAGTCAAAAAGAAAAGCTGATGCGAATGGCTTATCCCGAGGACGCTGCTCAAGATCGAGCTGCCGGCCTTTAATGCACTAACTGCTTGACTGCTGGGCTCTGGCGGGTGTAAGTTTGGTCAATACACCTTCCGAGTCCGGCTATTAAGCGGGGTTTGCTGGGATGATTAGAGTCCGGTTTCGGGTTTGCTCTTAAGTGTAAACGGTTTATTTTTATAACTTTTTATTTATAGGAGCCTACTTATGGGCGCTTCAATCAGTAATGTTGCGATTCGTACTTACGAAAATAATGTACGTCATTTAGCGCAACAGGGTATTACCCGCCTTCTTCCTTGGGTGCAAGTTCGTTCAGAGCAATCAAAATCTCACTCTTGGGAACTGATGGCGAAGAACAGTGTGCAGGCCAAGACCCGCAGCATGGCTACGCCAGACAACGATACGCAGTGGTCACGCCGCGTTTCCGTGCCTATCTCTCGCGCTATCGGTGATTTGACTGACCGTCAGGACATTGTCCAGATGGCCGTTGATCCTAATAGCAACTATGCCAAGTCTCACGGCATGGCAATGCGCCGTGCGCATGATACCGAGATCATTACTCGCGCTATTGGTACTTCAGCAGACGATTCTGGTACGCCTATTACGTTCCCTGCAACTCAGGATGTCGGTAGCGACACTGCTACATTTAGCTTTGACTTGATCACGGAAGTGACCGAGAAATTCATGCTGAATGACATTGATCCTGACGAGCCTAAGGTTTTCGTTATCTCTCCAGCTATGGCTCGCAGATTGTTGCAGCTTACTGAAGCGACAAGCGGCGACTACAATGCGCTTAAGCCATTGACTGCTAAGGGCTACATTGAGTCTTGGATGGGTTACACATGGATTGTGTCTACTCTTCTGACATCTAAGTCAACTGGCGTTCGGTATAGCTTTGCTATGACCCGACAGGCAATGGGCTTTAACATCAATGATGACATCCATGCAGAGATTGCTATGGATCCAAGCATGTCATTCGCATGGCGCGTGTACTGTGAATCGACCTTTGGCGCTATCCGCGTTGAAGATCAGCACCTAGTGCGCGTTGCTACTGTAGAAGCGGCAGCTACTTAAGCACCAAGTCCTCGGGGCCTTATGGCCTCGGGGCGTTTTTTCTACAAGGAACCGGAGCCTAGATATGGGACATTACATTGATAGCAAGACTGCCGCGGAAGGCGTATTCAGCCAGCAGGATTCAATTACCGACAAGCATTCTATTCAGCTCAAGCATGACCATAGAGAAAATGGTTTCTCTATTCGTGAGTTAATGAAGAAGTACGAGTGTACTGAAGATTGCGTTAAGTCGCATTTGCACACTTGGGCTGAAATTCAAGCCAATGCTTTGTATTTGCAGACCGGCGGAAAAGAGGGCGATCCATTGCCTTATGCTGACTTGTTGGTAAGCAGCGAACAAAGGGCCAGAGCGGAAATATCAGACCGCGAGGCTGCTCTTGCGGCTAGGGAAAAAGAGCTTGCTTCCCGCGAAGCTGCTTTGAGTGAGTCGGATTTAGAAGAAAGTTTTGAAAGCAGTTTTGACAGCGAGGCTTTGAGTGACGAGTTTGGTCCTCTTAAGGGCTCAACAGGATGGGAGCAATTAGGCGCTACTGCCAAAGGCTCCATTACTAAGAAGCGCAATCAGGCTGCCGAAGCAGCGTAGGAGATTAGCATGGCCCTTACAGTACCTTATGCGATATTGGTGACAAAGGATGACACTCTGACCACCAGTCTTGCAAAGACGCCTTCTTTATATTCTACGGTCGTTAGCGGGAATATCAATTTCTTTGCTCAGACAGGAACCGACATTCTTGAGCGGCAGTCTATTGTGGGAATCTATGACAGCATGTGGGCCTTGCTGCTTTCTAAGTGGTTTGACTATGACGGATTTACCGCTGGAACCCACCACTTAATAGCAACTACCAGCTCTTATGGTGGCGGCACAGATCCTGAGATTACGCTTGTCGAGCAAACATCGGACGATGTTACGGTGGCTGCCGGCGATTTAATGATTTCTATTGCAAAGGATTTCCTTACTGGCTATGACAAAGGCGCATCTACTTTTGGTGAAGTGGCAGCGGGTATTGCGATTAACACCTTCCTTTCTTCTACGATAAATCCAGACAACTCTTATCCTGCCAACACCACATTCTTTGGTTCCGGTGGTGTGGATAATACTGATGCTGGTCGTGGCGCATCTCCGTCACTTCCGTTCCTTACTTTTGATTATGCTCATGAAAACACGCTGTCTACGCAAACTGTAGGTGCTAATTCAGGGACATATGAGACAGCTACATATTTTGAGCCGCCAGCCAATGACGGCAGAAACCTGAGCTCTTGGCAGCCCAGAACAGCCATATTCAAGGCCATTGCTGGCGCAACGACACGGGTGATTAGACTAGGAACAACCTACACCCAGCCTAACTATGGCGGGGACCGATTGATTTTCTCTGGCATGAAAATTGATGCTGATGGCATTTCCGCTAGATGTATTGATGTTGCCGCTGGCGCGGGCTCAGGATCGGAACTAGCCGAGTTTAATGTTCTTTTTCAAAATGTTGAGTTTATAGATCCAGTGGACCATGGGATTAAACTATTTGACGGCAGCTTAGATTTTACGGTTGATGGCTGCGACTTTTCTTACGAGTCTAAAAAAGCTGTCATTGCCAGCACCGGCTCTGCAATAGGCTCAACCGGCGATTGCACAGTAACAATAACCAATAACACTATTGACTGCACCACGCCTTCATCATCGGATGGCACTCTTGTTGCCGCCTGCGATGCTGAAGCAGCGGCTGAACGGGGCAACTTTGATTATGTTTTTTCAGGCAATGCCGTTACTGTTGATGTAGATGCTTCTATAGCGACTGATTATACTGTTTTGAAGCTGGAACGTGCAGACACAATAACCGTTGAAAACAATTCAATAACAGCTACAACAACAACCTTTGCTAATGATTTTATCGGAATGTCGCCTGCTTCTGACGCTACCACCAATATCATTGGCAACGCACTGCTTAAAAACAACGATCTCGATACCGATGCCGCTTCTGGCATAGGCATTGGCATTGGCCTTGATACAGACGCTGGCGATTATTCAAACGTCCAGATTGGCTTAATTGACGATAACATTGTCACTGGCCGGTACTCCGCAACCAATACGCTGGTGGCTTACTTGCTCGGCTATACTGACAACACATCTGGAGCAGGCAGCATAGGCGACCGCCTTCGAGCAAAAGACAATATCGCAGTAAACGCCTATATCGGATACAAGGTTTACTACAGTGAGGCCGCTTACACCAATGTTGTAGAGCACAATCTTGCTTACGATTGCTACGGGGCATCGTATTATGACGAGGATAGCGATGGCTCTACAATCCAGCGAAACAGGGCCTTTGTCACTACTGACACCACCCAGCGCACTTTGGGCATCTTGCATGCTTCGGACAGCTCTAGCCCAACTTTTGCAAATAATACGGTAGTGGTTCAGAGCTCTGACTTTACTGGTGTAAATGCTCTTGCTAGATGCCCAGCTGCAGGGTCCACTAGCGCGTCTTTTGTTAGCAATAATTATATTATTCCTGACACAATACCGACTACAGCTAATCTTTTTGACATTGCCGGAACACCTTCTACTGAAGCTCAGTGGTTTGCACTGTTCCCTGCTGACGGTCAGGACGGTACTATTACCCGATTGCCGCAAGCCGACATTGATGCAATGTGCGATGCCGCAGAGGCCGAAGTAGTAAGCAAGCTAGGTCATGCAATACCTACCTAAACTATGCCTAGAAAATAAATAACAGCGAAACCGAATACGAGGATACGGGATTCCATGCAAACGAATGATGCAAAACGTGCCGTACTAATAGCCCTCGGCATTCCGGCAGGAGCCATGCCTGAGATGACTCGAGCATGGCTTGTAGATCTTGGAGCTCTTCCCGATAATGGCGATACTGTCACGGATCTGTCTTGGGACTTTTTAACCCGAGTCAATTCCCTTTCTGGCAGTATCAGCGACATGTGGTTTATTTGGCTTGGGAACAAGGGAGCTACAGGGGCAACTGTTTCTGACAGATGGAACAGTTATTGGAGCAACGGTCTTGACGGGATTGAAGCTGCAAACGAGGCTGTAGCAAGGCTGGATAGCTCTACTACCGATTACATTAAAGATGTTATCTTCCAGTATGTCTTTAACGAGGCGTTTGCCGGCCGGTGGCAGTATGTTAAGCGCATGTGGATTGCCCGCACAAATTTGGACTCGGCTTATACCTGCTTAAAAACAGGCAACGTGGCCACGCCCTCAGACACCTTTACGTTTGTCGATCAGGATGCGGTTGTTATTCCTTCTGGCGAAAGTGTCAATTTTAACTATGATATGTCTGGCGACTTCTCCAGCATAGCCGATTATTCTTTTGGCTCAACCATTAGCGGCATGAATCGAGGAACCAATCTTACGCCTGCCGTTATGTCTGGTACGGCTGGCGTATCCAGCTCGGTCATCTTAGGATGGAATCATACCAACTCGTACTGGTCAGTCTCGATCAATGGTGGCACTACTACTGGCGCTACAGATACTTTTGATAATGGCTTAAATACAACGATGCGGGGTGACATCGACCCCGCTACTGACTTACCACGGCTTAGATACAAGGACCGCAGCAGCGCCGCTAGTTGGATGTTCGCTAGTAACGTAGCTGACACTCTTTACCAAAACATACAGTCAGGATCTGCAGTGGAGCAGAATTGGGTTATGACCTATGTCGCAGACTACGACATGGCGTGGGAAGGCTTCAGGGACAATACTAACGCCATGATTGAGGCGCTTGCGCAGACTGCTGTGGCATTCTCTGCGCCCATTCAGGACGGCGACAGCTTGGAGATTGACGACTCGGGATCGGGTTATTTTGGCTGGGTGTCTGCGCTGACTGAGGTTAGCACTGACGACATGGTTCTTAATGGCTCTGGTGGCAAAAGTCTCTTTAAGATAGCCGCTACAAGCAGCCCGAGCTACCAGTCGCTCGACCTTGCGATAGCAGCAAACCCAAGCGCCGACAGCTTAATCCTCGGTGCCGGCATTAATGACATTATTAATACGATTGCTCCCGTCCACGATATAGCAACAATTAACGGCTACATTGATAACATCTTCGCACAATTTGTGGCGGCTTCTAACTTGCGTCATTTGCTGATTCGTGAGGTTGCAGCAAGCGGAGGCCGGTGGGACGCACAGAATAATCCTACAGAGCAGGCGGCAAGGTGGCAGCCCTACACCGACCAGCTTAATGCTCATATCGCAAGCAAGGTTGCGGCGACCGATGGTGCTTATCTTGTCTCAGCATACGAAGCCACGGAATCAACTGTGCCGGCTTATGCTGGTTATCAGGAGGGCATTATTAGAACAACGCCAATAACAATGACAGGCGGCACAAGGGGCAACGGCAGCCTGACTGTTGAAGGGGTTCACTGGCTTCAATTTGGCGCAAGGATCGTTGGCGCTCTGGGTGATGCCGCAATTAAATCAGCTAGATATTATAAAGGCGGCCGACTAAGCTAAGGTTAAAAATATGACCACAGAAATAAGTATATGCAACCAAGCACTAGGCAAGCTCGGCCTTAAGTACATTGCGGACACTGGTCCGCGAGGCCGGATTGATGAAACCAGTGACGTTACCGAATCAGCCTATCTAGCAAGAGATGTGTATTACAGTGTTCGGGACGCCGTGCTTTCTGAGGTTGCTTGGCGATTTGCTGAAGAGCGCTTAATTCTCGAACCAAGTGCAACTGCTCCGGTATGGGGATCAACATCTACTGCTTACGACATTCCTTCTGGCGATGCTGTTGGCCCTGATCGTGTGGGCTATGGCTTTAATGGAACCAACGCCTCGGGCTATTGGGTAGATAATATCTCCGTCTACGATTATGATAAGGCCTACACAGTCGGTGTTAGCTTTCGGCTTGGCAAGCTGCCAGATGTCACGGGAACCTATTATCCGCTTATTTATCTTACCGGCGCAATGTATGTTGCCGTCAATGCGAATGGCAGAATCATTACATTTACTAACGCCGTGTGGGCAGAAACAGATCTAAGTATTTCTGCTGGAACTAGGTATGACCTGACCCTGAAAATTGACGGAACCGGAGCAGAGTATTCTTTGTCTGTTGTACCGCAGTTTTCTACTGCACCACCAACTCAATTTACTGGAACATATTTCACCGCCACTTGGGTTCTTAATATTGCTAGATCGGCAGGGTTTGGCGATGCTGCGCTTCCACCTGTCGGCTTCTTTTGGGATGCTTATATACAGGAAGATTCCGTTGTTGGTCTTTCTGGGTTTTGGGCTATTGACGCTGGCTCTGGGAACACGGCTGTAGGTACTGTCGGTGGCGATCTTACGCTACTAAATGAGACTAATCCTAATCCTAATTGGCTGCCTATGTTTGTTCCCTCGACTTTGCGCGTTTTTCGAGTCTATACAGACTCGGCCGGAACGGATCCTCTCGGGCAAGCTGAGTGGAGGCAAGAGCAAAACACTGTAGTGGCCGATCATGCGGGCGCCAACTTGTATGCGCTTGCAACCAAACAGATGACAGACACTAACAGCTGGCCTGCTTTGTTTTCTCAGGCCGTTGTGGCGAGACTTGCCGCGGAGTTATCTATGGCGTTAACTCGGGACACTGCTTTGTACCAACTTATGTGGGCGGAGTATTCTTCCAAACTTTCTTTGGCCAAGGCTATGGATGGCGGCGCTGGGCGGTCTGAGCAGCAGACCAGCTCTAAACTGCTTAGCTCTAGGATGGGCGGCGGCGGCCCATTTAGGCTCTACTAATGAGCAAATGGTATCCAATAAAAACCAACTTTACTGCTGGCGAAATTAGCCCTAATTTTATCGCTCGAGAAGATACCCTTCCGTATGAGAATGGTGTGCAGGAAATGCGCAACCAGACTGCTGTGGCTCAGGGCGCCACCGTTAGGCGTAACGGAACAAACCTTCTTGAAGAGGTTACAAAGGCAGACGGCACACCTGCAGAGGGTGGCCGAGTATTTCCTTTTAAGCGAGGCCCTGATGAGAATTATTTAGGAATTATGGGTGGCGGCCGAATGCGGCTAATCACTGAAGACGATGCTAGGGTCAGTGTAAATATCGTTAAAAACGCAACCTTTGCTCAAGGAGGTGAGTATTGGAATGTCGTTGCCACCGATGGGCGTTGGCCGGTATGGTTTGAAAACGGCTCAGCTAAAATGGGGACGCTCCATTACGGGTCTAACACGGGAACCCCTTCATACTCTTTTCTTTATCAGCGTTGCGAGGTTTTAGAGCCCGCTGATGAGCTTCGTTTTTCTACTTATGCAAGTTATTGGGTTGAAAGGTATCAGCTTTCGGTGTATGTGCAGATAAGCCTTATTGACTATAACTACGGGGAGATTTATTTTAAGAAGCTACTTCGGAGAAGCGAATCGCAAAATTACTCAAATGGGCTTGACGATACTATAGCTCTGCCCGCTGGCTATACCGGCCCTGTGTATGTGACGTTTAAGTGTATTCAGGTTCTTTCAATTAGAGATTGGGCCAAAGTTGTTGGCACAATAAAATATTGCGACTTGATGGTTTATCAAACGGTTACTCCGTCTGAAATACCCACAGTAACAGTTCCTTATACAGACGATCAGCTTGCGGCTATTCAGTTTGTTGAAAACCCGTACACTCGGC
>TARA_R110000765_G_scaffold418268_1_pt1 | contig 10665 bp, 10 predicted proteins | sample TARA_R110000765 | Tara Oceans TARA_R110000765 (sample SAMEA4398168) | marine metagenome | biome: Polar Biome; feature: [MES] marine water layer (ENVO:01000295) within the mesopelagic zone...; material: water (ENVO:00002006), including particulate matter (ENVO:01000060) such... | reverse complement strand
ATTGATACACACTAACTTTTCGGTTAAACACAGACTTTTTTTATATTTACTTACTTTCGTTTTGGCGATTAAACCGCTATTATTTTTATACTTTGTTGCCCACAGTTAATTCTTTCGAGTTCTGTAATATAAATTCCAAGTTCCAGAATTCGATTCCACAATATCTGGAAATCCATCGTTATTTAAATCTCCTATTTCTATGTTATAAGTATCGTCTTTTAAGTCCTCTCGCAATCCAATTTCTATAAATTCACCATTTTCTAGACCTAAATAAACATAATTTCGTTCCTCCGAATTTCCCTCAACAATGTCTAAATATCCATCCTTATTCAAATCTGCAACTTTAATTGATAGCGTTGAACGCTCTGTTTTGAAATCATAAACTCGAGTAAAATTCAAATTTTTGTCGCCAAAATAAATACTGTTTTTTGAACCTAAATTTCCTACTACTACATCTAAAAATCCATCATTGTCAAAATCTGCAATGTCAATGGAACGAGATTCATCTTCTTCATTGCCAAATTCTATTACTTTTGAAAAATTCTGTTTTCCGTCATTTATAAAAACTTTATTTTTACTCTGTCGCTCTGCTGTAATTAAGTCCAAAAATCCGTCTTTGTTTATATCTACTATTTTAGTTTGAATTGTTTGGTCAGATTGGTTACCATAAGTGATGATATTTTTAAAGTTGCCCTTTCCATCATTTAAGCAAATTTCGTTTTCGAATTTTCTGTTTGAGAGTATTAGGTCAAAATCTCCATCATTGTCAATATCAGCAATTTCAAGATTTCGTGAAGGTGATATTAAGCCAAAAGAAAATTCTTTATCAAAATTTTGATTGGCTGAACCAAAATATATTTTATTCTCAACGTTGTCATTGGCTACTACAATATCCATAAAACCATCATTGTTTAAATCTGCACTTTTCACAGAATAGGAAGCGTCAAGGAATTTTCCAATAGGTTGGGCTAATTTGAAGCCTCCATTTCCGTCATTGTAGTAAACATAATTTTGTTCTGCCCAATGCCTTCCATTAGCTACAAGTGCATCTAAATCTCCATCTTGGTCAATGTCTGATAATGTTATTGAAGCAGTTCGGTTTGATTGTGTTCCAATTGAAAAAAATCCATCAGCATTAAAAAATGACACTTCTTGAGAAAAGCCTTTAAACGAGATTGTCAAAAAAGCAAGTAATATTATTTGTGTTCGTATTTTTTTCATAATTGTAGGTAACGGTAGTCTAAACTGCGTTTTAGTACAGTTTAGGCTTTGTTATGCTTTCGTTTTATATTCACGTCTTATACCTGTCATTAATTCTTGTTTGGTCACCACTGTATCGTTTCGTTTTACGACCGATAATGCGCAATAGCGCGCAATATTTATAATGGATCCTCCTGTCAATTCATAATCTTCAGCAATACGATGGAGATCAATACCCGGATCTAATGTACAGTTAGCTGAAAACACATTTTTCCATAACTGTAAACGTTCTTCGGGTTGTGGAATGGGGAAATGGATCATGGTTTGGAATCTTCTGCTAAAAGCTTCATCTATATTAATATTTAAATTGGACGCCAATATTACAACACCCGTAAAATCTTCAATGCGTTGCAATAAATAAGCTGTTTGCTGATTGGCAAGTCGGTCATTCGAAGAATCTGTTGCAGTTCGCTTACCAAATAGGGCATCCGCTTCATCAAAGAAGAGTATCCATTCCTTATCTTGGGCCATATCAAATATCCTCGCCAGGTTTTTCTCGGTTTCACCAATATATTTTGATACGATTATGGAAAGATCAACTTTATAGACATCTCTGTTCGACGTTTTTCCAAGTAACATTGCCGTTAATGTTTTCCCTGTTCCCAGAGGCCCATAAAATAAAGCACGATAGCCTGGTTTAATCATTTTTTTCAAACCCCATTCATTCATTATTATAGATCCATAATCGAGCCAATTCTTAATCTCCATCACCTGATCTAGAACTCCTTCATCAAGAACGATATCATCCCATTCCATTTCGGTGGAAATTAGTTTTGCTGGAAAAGTAGAATTTGACTCTATTGGCATCTCTCAGGTTTTAATTCTCTATTAAGCATAACATATAATAAACGGTCGTTTTAATGCCGTTTATTATATGTTATGCACATTTATTAATCTGGTTATATTATTTTTTTTCAGATGGTTCAAACGAGATGTCTAATTGTTGAATTTTTGGTTGTTTCTCTGGTGTTAGCGTAAAGAAGATGTTAATTACACCATTCTCCGCTACAATGCTAAAACTGCCTCTGAGTTGATTATTTGGTTTCACCTCATTGGTAGTTTGAATAGCTCCGGCTTTATTCAACACTTCTTGTATTTCAGAAACACGAATTTCTCGTGATTGATCCATATAAAAATTTTCAGCCAAAATATTAGCTTCTAATTCAGGGTTCCAATTTTGAATCAATTCCGTGATCTGCTTTTGCCTTTTTATTAAAATATCTGAAACCGGTAGTTGTCTGGGTTGTAGGCCAATTGTTTCAAAAAGCAATTCTCCAATCTTTTTCCTAGGATATGCTTCAGTATAAGTAAGATTGCAGAAAGCCATAATGCCAACTCCATATTCAGGAAAAAAACAATAGTAGCTTCCAAATCCGGGAAGTGCGCCCCCATGACTTACCTGTTTTAAATCATTACAATAAGTGGTGATACCTAGTCCAAAGCCATATCCAGAAATTAATGGGCAAGGTTCATTGCTAAAGTCAGTAGCTTTCACATTCAAATTTGCGAACTGTGGTGTTTGCATTTCGCGAAGCGAACTCCTTTTAACCGGTCCAGTATCCTCACCATTTCTTGCAGGCCATGCGGAAAGGTGAAAACTAACATATTTGCTAAAATCTTCAATAGAAGTGATCAATCCTCCCATTGCACCATAAGCGCCATCATGAAGCATTGGTTCTGACTTCCATTGCTCTTCTTCCCAACGGTATCCCATTACCAATTGCTCCTTAGGCACATTACCGTATTCCCAATACGTCTGTTTCATGTCTAAAGGCTCCAATATATTGGTCGTAATATAATTTTGATATGGAACACCTGAAACTCTTGAAACAATAGCTCCCAATAGGGCATAACCGGTGTTACTGTACTCAAAATCAAAAGAAGAAGGATTGGAAAAGGATACTCCTTCTCTAATAAGATCAATTAACATTTGGTCAGATTCATCTAATTGACGATCCCCCCATGGATTGTCTTCTGGAAATCCAGCAGTCATTGTTAAGAGGTTTTTAATATTAATAATCGGTGAATCTTCAGTAAGGTATTCCAGAGTAGCCATTTCAGGAATATACTTACTAACTGGATCGCTCAAGTTCAGTTTTCCTTCATCCCTAAGTTTCAAAATCGCCAAAGCCGTAAAACTTTTGGTCATAGATGCTATGCGAAACGCTGATAAAGGGGTAGCAGGTATTTTCTTCTCAAGATTTATATATCCCGTGGCACCAGAAACCACTAACTCGTTATCGACAGTAATACCGTAAGCAATGCCAGGTATATTTTTGGTCTTAGCATGCTCCTCTATTAATTTCTGTAATTCAGGAGCAATCTTTTTAATCTTTTCCATTCGCTCATCAGGAGTAAAAATGGGTGCTTTGTATGAAGACGAATATGAGTGAGAAAAACTAACAGTATTTTTATCGGGTGATTGTTTTGAATTGCAGGAGATAAGGATTGTTGCTAAACAAATACAAGATAAACAGGAATATAAGTTTTTCATTAATTGTGTTTTAAATTGTGCATGACGGTTTGTGTCTGGTTAGCTGCTTGGTTAAGCAATTAATTTAGCAAATAAATCACAGATAGAATATTCAACAGGAATGTTCGTAAGTCGGCAATGACCAAGCAATGAGTTATACACGTCTTAAGTTTGATTCTCATTAAATTGTTTATCTATAAAATTCAGTCATTGTTATTTATTTCCTTATCAACAATATTAATGACATTCTTTATCTGATCTATATTTTCTTTTGATATTTTTGTATAGACTATGTTTTGATGCATTAAGAAGTCCATTTGATTATAAAATTCACTATCCAAAACAGACTCCCAAGATTTAATTTGTTTTTTATTAGGGTTATAAAATTTGCTTTTTTCCCAATCCACTTTACCAACAACACCATCCAATATTTCACCATTATAAACTAACCGCTTGTAATAATGATTGTAAAGGTTTGTAATCATATATTTTAAACTATCGTTCTTTATGTTTTCAATTTTACCTGATGCTATGCCAGAGTCATAAACACCAGTAGTTGGGAAAAATGTTGGGTTTACAAATTGTGTACTTACAAAAACAGAATCGATTTCTGATTTTTTATCAGAATTCCCTTTTTGAATTAATTGCATTAGATATTTTAAAGTCTCACCCTTCTTTGCTTGTATACCATATGAATTGTTTAGTTGACTTAAATCACTTTGTAATTCATTTCTTAAGTCCTTTAAAAATCTTTGTTCCCATTGTGTATTTTTTTGATTTTCATTCCAATTATTAATACTCAATGCAATTAGAATTCCAATTACGACCAATACAATTTCACCTATGGCATATTTAAAGTATTTGCCAGTTTTGTTTTCCATAAGTGAATTTTGTCTGATTATTCTAAAGAATTTTATCATATGGTATTGTGGTTGGTCATAATGAAGGCTAACGGTTGAGCTCGTATGTTTGATTCTAAGTTTGAAGATAAGATATTTTGAATAATCAATTAGTTTAAAAGGAAGGGTGATTTTCCATATGAAAATCCACCACAATGAATTATAGCCTTTGTTGTGCGTTGTAAGAAATATGGTATTAATTTTTAATCTGTTCTAGGATTTTTTCGATATGGCTAGCTAAGGTATAAGATTGAATATTACTTAGATTATGAACCATTATAGCAAATCCCAAGTGATCTTCAAAATCTTGACTTGTCATGAGATCACTTAGATCAATTTTTTCTCGAGAGTTTCCAATCCGATCATTAAATTTTTCCGATTTATCCATTAATACTGTTCGCATCATTTCGAGATCTAACTGAACACCATTATATAAATTACGTGCTTGAAAATGCGAAGTTAAAAAGGGTAAATATTGTTTATCTCTATAAGTTACCCATTGTAACTCTTCTTCTACAAGTTGATCAACTTGACTTGGCCAAGCCGCTAAAAGTACTCGTAATGAATCATTTTTAATAAGACTGATATCTCGCGCAGAAAAAAAGTCAGAAGAATTTGTATTAAACGTTGGAATAAAAATAGTTCTTTGCAAATGATATACTATTGAGTCGGAATTATTTATATCACCTTGGTCAAAATTTACAAGAAGTGTTTTCGCGGATTTAACAATATTTTTACGTTGATCAATCTTGTCATTTAATTGATCTAAATTAGCAGAGAATTCTTGCCTGAGTTGGCTTAATAGAATTACTTCCTTATTTCGATTTTGTCTGTTTTCATTCCAATTATTAATTTGTAATGCAATAAGAATTCCTATCACAAGAAGAAGAATTTCTCCAATAGCATATGCCATATATTTACGTGATTTCTCTCCTCCAATTAATTGTTTTCTTAGATTTTTAAAAAGTCTCATTTCAGAAGTTAGTTGTTATTATGCCCAACGGTTGGTGTAAGGATAGTTGCGTGGTTCAGCAACTAACTTACTAAAAATGGACCGAACCAGAGGGAAATCCGTAGGATTTTCCGAGTAAGCTAGACCCAAGTAATTAATTATACACCTTGTTAGCCTTTCGTTATTTATTGTAACAATTAGTGCAAATAGTTGTCTTTATTGAAAACTATAACAATTATAATATAATGAAAATCAACAATTTTTTTTTGACTTTTCTAAGTTTAATCTTTCCACTGATGCTTTCTGCACAGGTTGAATCATTATTTAATGACATTCGATTGAATCAGTCATTGCAAGTTGTAACTCAAAAATTAAGCGAAATATCCGAAAGTTCAACTATCATTTCCATAGATGAGACGAATTTTCCATTAGCGATTAGCAAAGAAGAACATTTAGTTTGCTCACAAGTTAAAACAGATAATGGAATAATTAATAGCGTTGTATTCACTTTTGCTGATGACAAGCTTAAATATATAGAAGCAAGAGGAAATGCACGCAAGACCTTAACTAGAACGCTTACAGATACCACAAGAACGTATCTCGATTATGATGTCTACGTTGCTTTAAAATTATTTTTAAAGCAAAAGGAGGATGCTGCTTGGATACTAACTCAAGAGGGCATGCATACTGGTTTGTTCGCTTGGGAAAATCCATATATACATCTAGGTTATAAGAATGAAACAAAGTCTAAATCCTCCAGTCAAATACCAATATTTATTAAAATGGGTGCATCCCTTGATGAATTGAAGCCAGTATTAGAAGCTAATAGTAATTTTACAAACACTGAAAAATTAGATGGAACTGATCCAAATGCCCAAACTCAAATCAACTGTTTTGGCGTTGATTATTTAGGGTTTCCAAGAAAAATCGAAGCTCGATTTGGGAATAATATTTTAAATGTAGTTTGGCTATTAACTGGAAAAGAAGAAGAAGACAGAATTAGAAAAGCCTTGACTAATCAGTATGGTAAGCCAATTTTTGTTAATGATGTTTGGGAAGTATTTAATAATTGGCAGGTTGCTTTAAGAAAAGATAAGCCTGAAGTATTACTTATGGAAAAGAAAATAGGATTAGAATATAAAACCAGCTATTTTAAACAGTAATTTTCAACAAACTAATTCAAAGAATTTTATTGAGGCAAAGTAGGCGAGATCAAGCAATTACTTATAGCCATTGTTGTGCTTTCGTTTTTTTTTTATTCCTTGATTTATAATAGTAATCATTTTTTAGCTGATTTGGATATGATGATGTTTAATGTCTCATTTATTTTTTGGTATTCACTCTGTGGATCATCAACAATTTGTGATAACAGTCTTCTTTTGGTTGCAACGATATTTAAAAATTCATTTTTCGTTTCTTTATTAAAATCAATAAAATTATCAAATCGTTTATTTTTGTCTTCACTGTAAATTGTAAAATGCTTTATGTCAAATGGCAATAAGATGTTGTCAAAAAAATTTCTATTTATTATTTCTTCTTCTTGATAATCTGCTATTAACTCTGGCCACTCAATTAATTTACTACTTAGTTCATTGTCTCTAATTACTCCTAGTTTCCCACTATTTATTACAGCATCAATAGAGCTTTTGGAGGGATTATAAGTATAAGAATAACGAAATACTAAAAGATGCTTTCTTAAAGTATCGATATTTATATCTGGTTTATTATGATTTAAAATAATCCAATCACAGGACCTGTATGATTGTCTATGCATACTGATTATATGATCGAATTGCTTTTTGTTTTTTTTGAATTCATCATGAATTTTTAACAGGTAGTTTTGTTCTAGTCTATTGTCCTTTCTGTCTTCATTCCAATTGTTAATATTCAATGCTATTAATATCCCAATGACCACAAGAACAATTTCTCCAATCGCATATTTAAAATACTTTCCAGTTTTGTTTTCCATAAGTAGGTTTTGGCGAATTTTTCTAAAGAATTTTATCATTGGTTAGCGGTTTCTGATAATGAAGCACAACGCCTAGTATATGAAGCGTAGCATCCCGCAGGGTGCTATAATTTCTTGTACAGTGTTATACTTATTTTTCATTTGTTTCTATATTGTTGATAAACTGGACAATTTCAGTATTAATTGTATCGCTATAAGACATAAAGAAAACATAATGGTCTTTTCCTGTCATTTCAAAAAGCTTGGCATTGGGTATTCTTTTAGAAGCATTCTGGGAGTGAGAAAAGGGCACATTTTCATCTTTATCTCCATGAAATAGGATGGTTGGCGACGTTATTTTCTCCAATTCAAAATCTTTTAAATTTAGAAACTCTTTAGTGTCGTTTTCTAATCCCTCCTCTATAGACACGAATGGGAATAAACCTCTTTCTACAAACCAATCCATCTTTTCACCCTCTTCCTTTGATAATTGAGTTTTGCCAATTTGAATTCCTAGCCATGTGCCAAACTCTGTCTCGAAAAATGAGTTTAAAAGGCTCTCTTCTTTTTCTGGTTCTTCAATTTTTTCGGAAACAGCAGCTCTCAAGATCAACCCTGCACACCTCTCAGGATAGTCGAGTGCAAACTGGATGCTTACAGGTCCACCTCCAGAAATTCCATTTACATATATAGAATCAATTTTCAGCTCATCTAATAAGCTTTTATACAGTACTGCTTCGTCTTTGGGAGTTCCGCCCGAGGATAGAGGCGTTTTATAGTAGCCAGGTCTGGATACTGCCAGTACGCTAAATCCTTTATCAAGAAATGATTCACCTTCCGCAACATGCACACTGCCAGGTGAGCCATGAATCATGAGCATATATCGGTCTGAAGTACCGGTTAAGGTGTATTCCACAGATCCTTCGGCTGTAGTTACGACTTTCGAATTTTGAGGTAAATTTTGAACTGCACTTTTTTTCCAAAAGAAGAACGTGACATAAAGTCCAACCATTAAAACTATAATTAAACCAATGATTGATATTAAAATTCGCTTAATCCACTTAAGTATCTTTTTCATTTTAGTTTTAATTAAGTATAACGGTTTTGTGTATGAAACGTAGCGTGTAAAAAGTCACTATATTTTCGGATTAACACAGAGCCAAATTTTTATATTTTGTATTTATATTATCAATCTTAAAAGCCAAATTTAAAAATTTGGTGGTCTTTGCAAATAAACACAAACCTTTCGAAAAGCATTTATTAGTTATGTTTTCTACACGTTGTTAGCCTTTCGTTATTTTATTTCACAAACGAATTTCTTCATCAATAAGATTTAATATTTCTTCTATTTCTTTCTGCAACTCCTTATAAAGATAAATCTGATAGTCTGCTCCTCTAAAAATATCATAAAAAGTGTTTTGCAATATAAGGTCATCAAACATTACTAATCTATTTAGCTTGAACTTCGGGTTTTTAATATAGGATCGGTATCCTAACTGCTGTTTCCATAAATCTTTTGTAATATTTTCAACTAGTATATTCTCATCCTCTTTTGCATCATTTACTAAATTTGGCCAATTGGTAAGTTTATTTTTTAATGAATCATTAGTAATAATATTTAATTCGCCCGACAATAGAAGACTCGTTAGAGCACCATCCGACGGATTAAAAGTGGAATAACCTTTTATATCAGTTTTAATACTATCTATTGGAAATAAACTTAATTCAGATTGTGTCATCATAAATAATTTTAATATTTGGCTTATATCGCTAACCATTATTTCAGTTTCGTCGATATTATCCTGTAACTGTGTTAGGTTTGATTTAAAATCCGATTTAAGAGTTTTTAAAACTTTCTGTTCTGTAATTTTGTCTTTTCGAGCTTCATTCCAATTATTTATGGAAACTGCAATTAAAATCCCAATAACCACAAGTATAATTTCTCCGATAGCATATTTAAAATACTTTCCAGTTTTATTTTCCATAAGCAAGTTTTGCCGAATTGTTCTAAAGAATTTTATCATTGGTTAGTGATTGGTTATAATGAAACACAACGTCTAGGCTATGGCAAGTAGGGCAGCAGATTAGAGATTTCCTTTCCGCTTAGCCCTTAGCCAAAGCTTTTGTATTTTGTTTTTACTTTTTAATATCTAAAAGCCAAATCAAAAGATTTGGCGGTGTTCGAAAACACGTCCAAGCCAATGAATAAAGTGCTTTACGCCCTATTTGCTATAGCCATTGTTGTGCTTTCGTTATTTTTTAATCTCACCTCTAATTAAAGGAATCAGTTCATTTATTGATTGTTTTATTTGAACGAGGCTATTTATATTAAATGATAACATTGCATATATATCTCTTGATTCAGAAGCTAATTCAAAGTAGTGTTTTTCAAAAAGTTCTGGTGTTGTACCTTGAGCAATAGATAGTTCTGGTGTAAAATCCACAACTAATCCAATTTTTTCTCTCATTATAGAACCCAATTGATTATGATATTTGTAGTCAATTTGAGAATCTAAATCTTCATAAGCTTTATATTGATAATCGTAAAGATTAATAAGTAACGACTTTATTTTCTCGGATTTTATTAAATCAAAACCATTGTTTGAGGTAAGTAAGTTATAAACTCCTGATTTTGGAATAAAACTTCGGCCAGTATAACCAAATACCATCAAATATTTGTTAAGATTTTCTTCGGTAAGTTCTAACAGCTCTGCGTTCTTTTCTATTGGAATAATTTTGAGTATTGCTTCCAATCCTATCATATTCCTTTCAATAGTTTTTTGTACTGTAATTGAGTCTTGCTCTAGCGATGTAAGTAAATTGAGGTAGTTTTCATTCGCTAAATTTGTGGCTTGCCTATCCTCATTCCAATTATTAATAGATAATGCAATCAAAATTCCAATTACTACAAGTATTATTTCACCGATTGCATAAGTCAGATATTTTCCGAACTTATTTTCAGTCAGAGTTTTTTGTCTAATTTTTCTAAAGAATTTTATCATTGGTTATTGGTTGATCATAATGAAGCACAACATAAAGATATACGTACCATGGTATGTTTATTTCTGTTATTTACCAGGTAAAACGTACCCTCTAAGATACTATTAATCAATAAACCTACAATTTGCAATCT
>TARA_R110000765_G_scaffold91670_1_pt1 | contig 10670 bp, 16 predicted proteins | sample TARA_R110000765 | Tara Oceans TARA_R110000765 (sample SAMEA4398168) | marine metagenome | biome: Polar Biome; feature: [MES] marine water layer (ENVO:01000295) within the mesopelagic zone...; material: water (ENVO:00002006), including particulate matter (ENVO:01000060) such as...... | reverse complement strand
CTGCGCTTCCGCGCCAGTAGCAGTTACTTGTTTATTGAATCCGGGTCGAAAATTTACCTTTTGTAGCATAGTATATCACTATACCTTATATTATTTGAATTTGAAAGTTTGCATTTAATGCAACATGATTAGCATCGTCTACAATTCCCTCTTTAAAATTAATTAATGGTAGACACATTATCTCACCTTTAGCGTAATGACAATGTTTAGGTATATTAATTTTATAAGGTTTTATGCTCCATTCCACACTAGGGTGACATAACCAATAAAGCTTTTTGTCACAATACCAGGTAAACTTTGCATTCTTATTAACATGATTGTTCAATAACAAATAAAAAAATTTATATACTCTTACATTATCAGGATCTTTAAACATTTCTGTAGGTGCATCATCAAAAAATATTGTATCAAACTTACCTAATTTCTTTAAAACGTTTTGCCAATAACCTTTTACAATATGTACTTTATGTTTCTGCTTCTTGCTCCAAGCTGCCAGCTCCTTGATTTGATTTGGCTCGATAATAGTATGTGATTTAATATCGTACTTTTGTATTTCGTTTGCAGAGTAACCTAATCCAAAACCTATTTCCAATACATGGCCTGTTGGTTTTACATGCTGCACTAACTTTTGCATGTATGGTTTCTCCCACTCCATCATAACTTGATAATGTATGTTAGGATCATAGAGAAGATCTTTATTCTCTATGTCTTTACCTTTAATATACCCAGCTGACATACGTGTATCTTGTGCCTTTTGTAACTAATTTAACTTCGTGTGGGTATAAAAAATTAGAGGGAAATATTATAATATCTCCTTTTTTAAATTTATATTCTTTATCTTTAAACATAACAAACTCACCACCAGAATAATTATCATTTAGTCCACCAATAACAGATAGAGTTGGTATTCCTCTTTTCTCTCCTTCAAATAACTCTGCGATATGATCACAATGTTCTTTCATTAATTGACCTTTTTTATATCTATTATATTTTAGATTAGAATGTCCGGACCAACCTGAATACCATGGAAAGTTATAATGCTCTATGTATTGACTGATACCCTGCCAAACACACATCATAATTTCATCATGTGAAGTTATTGGATCACCACTAAATTCTAATTCTTTCTCTCCACTCAATGCATTGTGTTCTTTTGTTTGATGGTTATAAAATTTATGTTGAGTCCAGTTAACAGATTTTAATTCTTTCATGGCTTTATCACAAAGCTTTGTAGGCACTGCATCTTTTATTATAACAGCGTAATCTTCTAATTTCTTTTTCATCTGTAATTTATATTAATATTAATCCTAACATGTTCATCAGTGTGTGCAACCGAACAGTGTTCTGTTTGTCCATCAAATAATACCATGGTATTTTCTACAGAAGGAGCCATGTCTTTATTCTTAAAAAGTGTATGTCCATTATTTGTATTAATAGAAAACAAAGCAACTTTATGTGGTTCTGGTGAATCTGTATGAAATGCAGTTTTTATATGTTTTGTTTTTTTAGTATATAAATTTACTTTACATCTTAACAAAGAATTTAAATTTAATCTTCCTAACAGAGGCATTAACACAGGATTAAAATGATCAGACTTTTGATGACCATCTTGATACAACCAGTGATAAAATAAATAATCTGACTTATCATATAAACTTGCAGTTGTACCACTATAGAACCATGGAAAGTTAGGGTCCATAACTGATCTTCTAATATCTTCAAAGACTTCTCTTTGCTGTATAAATTTTGGTATTATTTGCATTTTAATGTTAGGCTTGAATCATTGTATCCAATAGATCCTGTTGGAACAACGTTAAATGCCATAGATATCCTTTCTTCACTCTGTACATTTGGTTCTATTCTATGAAAAACTTCTGCAGGAAAAAGTAAAAGTAATCCTGCATATGTTGGTATTAAAAGTTTTTGAGAATTATATATGTTTTGTTCAGTAAATTCTAACAACCATGTACTAGTTTTAAAATTAGAAAAAGCAATTTTATCTGTTTCTTTATTAGATTGTATATAAAATACAGCACTGAACATTGCGTTTGAATGATTATGAAAGTCTGAGTAACCACCTTTTTTTGTATTAGTAAACCAGGATGTTGTAATTTTAAACTTATCTTTATATTTTAAAAACATATTGCAATAGGCTTTTACTTCTACGTTTAATCTTTTTTCTAAAAATTTTAAATCAGGATTGTCTAAAACATGACAGTTTTCTGTCATAGAAGATGCTTGTGATACATTTTTATATTTTTCACTCTCAACTATTTTTTTTATCTTGTCCCATTCAGATGAATTTAAATGTAGATCTGCAGTAGACACAACTTTAGAAAAAAGTGGGTACATAACTTTCTCGTTTACTTTCATATTATAATTCTAGTTTTGTTATGTTGTGTTCATTGCCTACAGTTCCTTTTATAAATACATTAAAAGCTAAACTGATACGCGTGTTATCATCTTTCTTATGATCAACACTATGTGATAGCCATGATGGAAATAATATTAGTTTTCCTGTTCTTGCAGGTACATACCAAGATGTAGAATTCCATAAGTTATATTCTTTTATTGAAGGTTTTATTTGTTGATAACCTGCTTTATAAAATCTAATTGAATCCTTTTCATCTGCGCTAACATAAAATACACCTGATACCATAGAATTCTCATGTTCATGAGCGTGATGATATTCATTTTCTTTTGTATAGTTTAACCAGGATAATGTTATGTATGGTTTTATATTACTAGAAGAGTGTATTATTTCATCGAAGTAATGATTTACATGTTCTATAAAAAACTTCTCTAACTTCTTCAAAGGTTTACCTTTCAATACAGTTTTACTTGTTGATGTTACATTACCTGTATTCTTCTGCAGCTGAGTTGAAACCTTATTCATGTAGTTTACTTCTGTTTTTGTGATCTCTCTACCCAAGTATGTTTCGTATACTGGTGTTGGAAATAACGTACGTATAAAAGCGTTTTTGTATTTTATACCTGTTGTCATTTATATTCCTTGGCATCAACTACAAAATTAGCTGCAACTGATATCCTTTCACACTTAGTTTTGAAGGGTGCAACAGAGTGATATAAGTTAAAAGGAAAGATTAAAAGCATACCTTCTTCAGGAAATATACGATAATTGTTTATTGAAAATGGTTTGTACTCACCATGCATTATTGTAATTGCACCAGGTCCACCACCTTTTAATGCACCAACATACTTACTATTCTCTTTCTTAAGAGCAGCAGGCACTGACGTATATAATACACTAGATAGGTTACACTTAGCATGAACATGATTAGGATTACTCTCCATTTCTTTCATAAAGTTAACCCATGCTGACACGATTCCAACAGTGTGTATATTCTCATCATACCATTGTTTATGAGCTGAAGCATACTTAATCATGTAAGGCTGTAAGATAGCCAGGTATTTTTCTTTATCTATCTCAAACTCTTCTTCAATAATACCAGCCAAGTTTGTTTTATAATCTTTTACTTTGTCCTTCTTACAAAGCTTTTTAATTTTAGTGATGTCTTTTTTATCTACAGTCGTTTGAAATACCAACGGACCCCATCGATAATAACTCCACCCTAAATCTGTTTTTTGATCTTTTCCATTTTCCATAGCTTTTCCTATATCTGTCTAATCATACATAAACCATCCTGTTATTATATATTTCTCCTTACTTTTACTAATCACACCTTTGTGAGTGTGTGTGAATTCAGCCGGCCAAATTACTGTAAGTCCTTTCTTACACGGCGTAGTTAAATTCTGATACTTAAACTGTGTACCACCATTTCTAACATCATTCAAGTAAGTCATAAAAACTAGCTTACGTGGGGATGTATCTTTATTAGTAGACTCATGGTGCCATTTTTTAAAACCACCTCCAGGTGGATAGTATTGTAAATTATAATGACAGTTAACGCTGTAGCGTGCACAAGACGTAGCCTCAGTATATACAGATATGTATTTTTCTAAACATTTTTGTAGTTGTTGTCTGAACTCTGCAAAAGGTGTTTCAAAATTAGTGTGAGATATACTTAACTCAATAGAGTCTTTCATTTGTTTATTTAAAACAGACTCACCATCTATATTAAAGAATCCAGGTCCTGACTTATCCGAGTTGTTTTTAAAAAACTTTAAGACCTCATCACATATCTTTTTATCTATATAGTATGCACCTATGAAAGAATCAAAAGGTGTTTTATGTTCTTTCAGTTTTAAATGCGAGTGTAATTCTTGGTTCATTGTCTTGTTTCTTTTCGCACCTTCCCCTGTGTGGTGTTGTTGCATTAAAATAAACTAATCTGTTTTGTACAAAATCAACTTTCTTAATTTTATTATCCTCTTTGATCTCGAAACAACCATTACCAGGTTTTAATGTTTTAGTCACCATTAATAAATAAGTTGTATCCCCATCATCTTCATGCCACTCACCATCCATGCCTGAGTGTTGTACATTAAAATAAACTCTTAGTATTCTAATTGGTGCACCTTCTGCTCTCTGTATTTTTTCACAAAGATACTTAACCATTGTATCATCTAATGGTAAATCAGAATTATAAAAAGCTGTGCCCGTACCTTTTACAGAAGAGTGTCCATAATAATGTGGTAGTTTTAAAAATAAATTTCGTAAAAGTTTTATAAGAACATCATCAATGAAATTGTCTATAACTTTTAAACCTTTAACTGGTGGATATATAATCATAATATCTTGTAATTAATATTAACATTCCTTCTAAACTTTGTGTCTGTAGATGTTATTGTTTGATGCCCTACATCAGATCTAAAAAAGATAGCTCTGTTTCTTACACTACTACATGTGCGACCGTCAGCAAATTCTGTATAACCATTACTATCCTCCAAATAAATTAATAAACTATTGTAGTTAACAGAAAAATCTCCATTACCATCTATAACATCTTGGTGCATGCCGTAACCATAGTGTGTCTTTTGTTTAAAAAATAAATTAATTTTTGATCTAGTAACAAACAACTGTTTATTTAATTGTTCTGCTATTGGTTTTAATAAGATCTTTACAATCTTAGAAGAGCCTGGAAATATCTCTGCACCTTTTTCTATTAACACTCTTGTAAAATAAAAATCATCCGGATTGTCTGTTCCATCACCTAATAATTCAGGAGCTAGACTCCACGTAAATCCTGTATTGTGTACCGTGCTTAGTATTTCTCTAAAATCTTTTTCGGGTAGGTAATTATCTACAACTTTAAATTGTTTCTTTTTCATATTTACTGTATTAAAATATTCCCTGCAATTGACACTCTATCTTTTTTAGATTTGTAAAAAGGATACACACAATGTAATAATGTTGATGGAAACATTATCATTTTACCTTCATAACTCTTATCTATAAAAATTTTATGCCCACATATCTGTCCAATAATATTTGTATATAACAATTCAAAACAAGAATTATATTTTTCGTTATCTTCATTTCCTTCTTGTTCTGCAAAAGGAATATCAACCCACATAGTGTAGCTCAGAAGTCCATCATGAAAATGATTTGAAAGATATTGTCCTGGTTTTTGAACATTATACCAAGGTGTTGTAAATACTAATTCTGGTGTAGATCTATTATATCTTTTTGTACTTTTAAAATAATTATATCTTTGATCATACTCTGTTATTTTTTTTCTTAAAAATTCAAAAAGAATCTCTCTTGTTTTTACTAATTCATAATGATCAGCAATTTGATTTGAAGATATGCCAGTTTTATATGGCACCCTATCTTTACCTAAACATTCTTTTCTTATTTTTTTAAAATCTTTGTCGTTTATTTTATCTATTAAAACGCCGAAATTACTTAGATTTATTTCTTCCATTATTTTTGTTCTAGAGTTATAGCAGGGGGGATATGAAAATAAAAGGTCGTAATTGTATACCTTCCAAAGCCGACTGGCAACTTCGGGTCCATTTTTATTTTTTTTACACCATGTCTATAGTACGAAGGGAATATCACTAATCTGTTGTGTTTGCTTTCTACCATCTGATCCGGTTGGTCAAAATAAAAATCTCCACCTTTATATTTTTTTGGTTTTTTATGAAACCAAGTTAAACAAGTAAATTGAAAGGTATCTGTATGTACATTATAAACATCATTGTTTTCGTAATAAGATACTAAAGAGCTATCTTGATTTGTAGATACAAAATTAATTGCATGTGGAAATGTTTTAAATAATAAATCATGAAACTCTTTTGATTGTTGTTTTTTTAAAAATCTAAGAATATTAGATGAAGTTCTATTTTGATAATTAAAAATATCTGCAAGATAATATCTATAAGATCTACCAATTGGTTTACCTTTCTTGTAAGCTACAATAGTATCTTCAGCTCTTAAAGAATTATCTCTACCTCTACTTGTTAAGAATTCTAACTCTTTCCAAATAGCATTTTCTTCAAATTTATTATACCACTTATCTATAATTAAATATGGAAAAGGTTTTCCAACATTACAGAATTGTGGCTTCCATCTAGACGAATGTAATAGCGGCAACTACTCTTCTCCCTTCTTTAGGAAATCCAGCTGCATGATAATAACCACCATTCCAACAAACTGCTTTTCCACACTCCGGTTTTATTTCTTTAATTTTCTTCAAAGGTTTTTTTATTTTTTCTAAAGGCATGGTTGTAAATTGTTTTTTATTTACATACTTTTTATCATAAACAATTGTGTTACCGTCTACTGTATTTAAATATAACATAAATACTTTATGCTTAAATTCATGATCTACATGAGGATCACCATTCTTGTAACTGCTGCTGTTAGTTAAATTCAATACAGCTCTTGTTATTCCTTTTACTTTTAATTTATGTATATCTACAAATCTATCAAATATGTTTTCAAAGAACTCAAAGTGTGTTGAGTTAACCTCACCAGATTCTCTTACAAGAAGAGTGTGAGAAAAAAATTGAAACTTATCTGTGGTTGCAACAGCTTCGTAATACCACGGAAAATTATTATTTAATATCTCAAAGTTGATATGATCAACTTCTTTATCTGTTAAAATATTTTTAGTCTCAAGAAAATTTAATTTTGTTTTATCCATTTCAATACTCTTTCTTTAATCATATATTCAGGTCCTAGATATATACTATCTAAGCTCTCTCGTCTAGTATCACCAGTCCTTTTGTAATAATGATATTTAGCAGCCCCTAAAGATAAAGTTGCATCATTAGCAATTGGATCAATAAAAAAATTATACTCAGGATAGTGTTCTTTCATTAAACTGTTTCCTAAAATATTTAAAGCACAGCCACCAGAGAAAACTATATTTTTACATTTTGTATTTAATTTAATGTATTCTATTTTTTTTATAAATATTTCTTCTACAGCTTGTTGTGCAAGAAAAGCAATGTTAGCCCTGTGTTCAAAACTATCTCCTTTAAACTCTGGATAATTTTTTAAATTAAAAGTTCTATTTTGTGTAAACACATTCATATTAACAGAGCTTGCACATAAAAAGTTTGGTAAGTTACAAGGTCCTCCGTATGCTGACAAACCCATTGTCTTTCCTCCTTCTAGTCTTCCAAACCCTAAAAACCAAGATACTGTTCCATACATAATACCGATACTAAGTCCATCTGAAATATCTAAATCATAATTAGTTTTTATTTCATTGGGATCATAAAATTTAAAATCACGCATATTATGCATTACATCTTTATAGATAGGTTCTAGTTTAGAATTATATATAGACGTTACTTCTGATCCAATAAACTCTCCTATTTTTATATCTGTGCCCCAACCATCTATAACTAAACAAGTTGCATTTTTAAAATTAGATAAATACAAACCAGAGGCTGCATGATACAAATGATGATTCTCATCATCAGTAATTATTGTATTTACATTTTTTACTTTTTGTAAAACTTTATCTATTTTCCATTGATCATAAAAATTTACTAAAATTAAATCATCTATTTTATCGGGTAATAATTCTAATAATTTGTCATCAAGAATAGAAGAATGTTTTTTTCTATTAAGTCTTTCTTCTTGTACAAAAGTATTTATTTTATAATCATCTAATATACACATAGATGCATCATGACCTGCTAAAGTTATGGCTACGGTTTTTTGCATAAAAGTTTTTCTTCTGGAAAATATAAATAATTAATTGTGCTTTTTTGAAATGTTTCTAATGCATCTTCAGGTGTTTCAACCAAAGCATCCCCAGCTAAATTAAGAGATGTGTTTAATAACATAGGCACATTAGTTTTCTTATAAAAACTTTCTATTATTTTATAAAAATTTTTATTTTGTTTTTTAGTTACAGTTTGTATTCTACATGAGCCATCTTCATGTATCACTGCAGGAATTGAATGTTTATCACCAATACATTTAAAAGAAAAAGTCATGTATGGAGATTCTTTCATACCTAACATATCAAACCATTTACTTGCCTCTTGCTGTAAGACACTAGCTGCTAGAGGTCTAAACATCTCACGACCTTTCATTACATTCATAATATTTTTATTATCTCTATTCATAGGAGACATTAAAAAAGATCTATTACCTAAAGCTCTGGGACCAGCCTCAGATCTCCCTTGATAGATTGCAACAATGTGATTATCAATCAGTAAGTTTGCTACGTGCTTTGACGCAATACCTTTTAATAGCTTCATTTATGTGACCATATCTTTCTAAAATTTGTGGTGGACAAAACTTATCGTAGTCATATTCAACACGATTTAATTTATCTTTTCTTATTTTAATTACATCAGGAAACTTTGACAATTCAGCTACTGTTCCAGGTTGGTCTAAGTCTGTAAACCTATGTTCAAAGTGTGGTATATTTAAATGTTTATAAATAGCTTTTATTGCTGCTTCAGGTTTTTCACAAAGATCATAGTAATGTATAAGTTTTAACTCTCTTTGGTCTTTTGCATTTAAATGATTAATACATAAAATTGTATTTCCTATTCTTCCACGATCTCCCATAAGTTCTTCTACATATGTTTCAATGTTTTCTGGTTTATCAAACTTAACCCATGATGCGATTATTTCTTTTAAAGGTCTAATTAAACAAATAAATTTACCAGGGGGCGAAAGACGGTTTTCTCTTAATACCTGATAATTATCAGGTGTTCCCCATGGTCCTTGTTCTAAAAGATATTCAGCTTTTATAGGTTCATAATAAAGATTCCATACTTGTTTTATAATTCTTTCTAATGCTTCATAATCAGACAACTCATAAAACATTTGATGGTGTCTAATTTCAGATATTCTATAAACTATTTCAGCTGTAATAGAATTAGGTGTCATGTGAAAATTTGGATTCTGGTTAAGAATAGATCTTAAAATTGTTTGACCACTTCTAAAAAAACCAATGTTAAAATGAACTCGCTTATCTTTCATAGCGAAAGTTATAACAAAAATATTATTTTTGTCTAGGCTTAGTTAGGGAAATAAAGATCGTCAGAGTCAGGATCAAAAGCTTTAGTGTTTGTTCCTTTATCTAAGTGAGCAGCATTAGTTTGTATATCTGCTAAAACCCATGATAGAGAAGCCTCATCCCATGCATAACTAGGTCCGTCTTGAGGTGGGTCACTAGGTGGTATCCAACATTGTTTAGCTTCATCGTAAACAAAAGATGGATTGTCTACAGGTTTTTGTTGTCTGAATTGGTCGATATCTGCATGATACTTATCTTGTATGTCTGCAAACTTGTGTCTTATAGTTTCATTATATGAAGTTTGAATCCAATTAGCTGATTGATCATTATATAAATCTTTTAAGAATTGAATACCTAAAGACTCTTGTTCATCACCATTGCCATCAACGATAACGTCGTTATTTATAACAACTTTATCTACAACAATATTATCTTCATCTAATTTTACGAAGTCGGCCATTACGTTACGTAACTCCCACCACCTGTAAATTTCATAACTTTATCTGCACCATCGTCAGTTACTGTTGGAGATCCAGTAGTTTGACCTGAGTATTTAGAAGCTGGTACTTTAATGAAAACAATACCAGATCCTCCACTACCGCCTGGTTGACCATTTTGTGGAGCGTGAGGTCTTCCTCCTCCGCCACTGCCACCACCACCGGTGTTTGCACTTGCTGCCGGGCCTGGTGTGTTAGCTCCGTGTAAGCCTCCACTACCCCCTGGTGCGTACGCAACTTGTTGACCTGTAACTAAAATATCTGATTGACCGCCTGGACCACCTGTTCCTCCTTGGCCCGCAGCTGATCCACCACCGCCTCCTGCGCCTGGTTGGTTTGAAGCACCTCCGTCAAAACCTTGAGCTGGATCTGTAGATGGTACGTTACCTTGACCTGGTGATCCTCCGAAAGTAGAGTTACCACTTCCAGATGCACCATCAGCACCACTTAAAGCGTTTCCACCTCCAGCACCGCCTGCTCCACCAGCTGATGCTATCGTGAATCCTGCGCCTTGTATGGCTGATTGTTGGCCTGCATTGTAAGGGTTTCCTCCATTGGATCCACCTCCGCCGCTACCGATTGTAACTGTAATAGTCTGACCGGCTGTTGGATAGGGTTCATCATCTAGAGTTCTGAAACCTCCAGCGCCGGCTCCGCCGCCGCCTGATGCTGGGTTTCCGTACCCGCCTCCGCCGCCGCCACCGACGACTAAAAATCTAATTGTTGGAGCTTTACCTCCAGAACCAAAACCTAG
>TARA_R110000765_G_scaffold63955_1_pt1 | contig 10703 bp, 15 predicted proteins | sample TARA_R110000765 | Tara Oceans TARA_R110000765 (sample SAMEA4398168) | marine metagenome | biome: Polar Biome; feature: [MES] marine water layer (ENVO:01000295) within the mesopelagic zone...; material: water (ENVO:00002006), including particulate matter (ENVO:01000060) such as...... | reverse complement strand
GCCCCTGATGGGTGGTTGTTTGCAGGAGCAGACTTCTCAGCCTTAGAGGAACGCATAGGAGCAATACTTAGTAAAGATCCTAATCGTATTAAAGTCTATACAGACGGATATGATGGGCATTCATTAAGAGCTCAAACATACTTTGCAGATCAGATGCCAGATATAGATCCAACAAATGTAGATAGCATTAATTCTATAGCAGATAAATATCCAGAACTAAGACGACAATCTAAAGCTCCTACTTTTGCTCTGCAATATATGGGCACAGCTCATACTTTACATAAGAGAGCTGGATTTCCTATGGAACAGGCTAAACAAATAGAAAAATCTTTTAGAGAACTTTATAAAGTCTCCGAAGAATTTAATGCACATAACAAACGCATCATGGAAACTGATGGGTATGTGAAATGTGCATTTGGATTAAAGCTACGAACTCCGATTGTATCTCAATGTGTTCTAGGTAATTCTAAGACACCCTATGAAGCAGACAAAGAAGCTCGTAGTGCTAATAATGCTATTACTCAGTCCTGGGGGATGCTACTTAACAGAGCTATGAATGCCACTAATAGGCGAATCGAAGACTCTGGTTACAGTACAAAGATTCTCCCTTGTAATATGATTCATGATGCTGGGTATTTCCTAGTCAAACATGAAGCTAGATATATTCAGTTTCTTAATGATGTACTCATTCAAGAAATGCAATGGAATGATGATGATTTAATTAGATCAACAGATGTCCCAATGGCAGCTTCATTAGAAGTAGGCAGATCCTGGGATACTCTAGTTCCACTACATAACCACGCAACTCAAAAGGAAATAAACGATGTCTTTCCAATTATCTAAAGATCAAATTGATGCCATAGATGGGATATGTGATCAGTTACTTCACGTTACACCTGCACATACACCTAGTGTAGCGGTACTCACAGGAGCAGCAGGGACTGGTAAGAGTACGGTAGTTGGTGAAATTATTAATAGGATTAAGCAGTATAATTCACTGATGGATATATCACTATGTGCTACTACTCATAGAGCCGCAGCAGTTTTATCAGACATCGTAAATGAACCAGTATCCACTGGGCATGCTTTATTTAAACTACGACCAGGAGTTACTAAATATGGTAAAGAGACATTAAAGAACGTAGGAATATCCGAAGTTCAATTTGATTCTGTTGTAATAATTGATGAAGCATCCATGATTGGTAATCAATTCTTAGAAGCTATCGTGAAAGTAATTAAGCATAGGAATTTAAAATTACTATTCGTAGGGGATCCATTCCAACTACCTCCACCATCAGATACTTGTAGTATTTTTGATGGTTCACTACTTACTTTTAAACTTACTAAAGTACATAGACAAGTAGGAGATAATCCTATTTTGGATAAAGCTACAGAATTTAGACAGTTCATTGAAGGATCTTTACAAACAGAACCTACAATCGATACTCATTTAAATGCTGCTGGAGAAGGAATTCATATATTACCTCATGCAGATTTTATTACTAAATTTATTGAAAAGTATATGGATTATACAACAGGTGCTGAAGTAGATATTCCACTATGTACATACACCAATGAATCAGCACTTAACTATAATAGTATGGTCAGAAAAGCAGCATACTTTTTAGAGGATACTATTCAACCCTTCTATAGGGGGGAAAGACTAATTGCTAATAGCGTTGTCATGCAAGATGATAAAACTGCATTAACTAATAACGAAGTAGTACATGTATGTAGCTATACAGAAACAGAGCAGTATAATATCCCTGGGTACTTAGTTACTCTTAAGGGTGATTATAACAAGTATACCAAATCCAATCTCAAGCAAGTATTCAGCCCTAAATCTGCCGTGGCAGCAACTGAAGTTTTAAATGAATTTAAAGACATAGCTATTAGAAACAGTTCTAAAGAGAATTGGACTAATTTTTATAAAATTAAAAATGCTCTAGCTGATCTTCGTCCACCATTTGCAGGTACTACCCACAAAGCACAAGGAGGAACCTTTCCTGCTGTATTTATAGATAAAATAAACATCAATAAATGTAGAGACCCTAAAACTCGTGCACGACTGTTCTATGTTGCTCTAACTAGAGCTAGTCATAATGTGTATATAAACTCATGAGCTATATTAAACATTCACTCCCAGATGATTGGAACACAGAACCATTTCATTCTGCACACGTTAAATATATATGTATAGGGACAAAGGAGATCGAAGCTCAATGGCTGCAAAGGTGGTATGGAGTACCACATAAAGAATGTTACTTTATCCAGTATACAAGTACCCAATCTGCAGATACATATATGCACAGTTCCCATATTGTACTAAAACCATTACCAGAAGGCAGCGATTATAAACAAAAACTTAAAGAACTTAAAACAGAGAGGTTACTTCAATCATGAAAGACTATCTGTTACAAATTAAGATAAAGAATGCTCCATTGATGGAGCTAATGAGATTGCGTGGGCATACAAGTGCCGCTGAGCTATCTAGAGCATGTGGAGTAGCTAATGGAACTATTTGTCGTTACCTAAATTTACAGGAAGCTCCTTGGAGTCTGCCACGTAATAAGTGGAAAGACTCTGTAATAGCTATAGCTGACTATTTCCAAGTAATACCTGAAAGTATGTTCCCAGAACAGCATATTACTAAATGCTTACCTAAGAACTCTATTGAAGCAGAGATCGATCTCAAAGCATTAGAGGCTCTATCTCAAGGTATATTAGAACCATCTATTGAGGATAGACTATTAGAAGAGTCTCAGATAAATATTCTAGATACAGCTCTCAATAGCTTAGATAATAGAGAACGTAAAGTAGTAGAAATGCGTTATGGAATAGGGCATCCAGAGCCTATGACTTTACATGCAATTGCTGATGCATTTTCACTAACAACAGAACGTATGCGGCAAATTGAAGCTAAAGCATTAAGAAAGCTTAGGCACCCTTCACGATCAACAGATTTACTGGATATACTCAATTCGCAGTAAATCCATATAACTTACCTAAAAGAGAAGGAGGTTTTAGATAATGGCGTATAAATATACTAATAAAAATAATATTTCATTAGCTCTAGCAGTATTTCTAATGCATGACAGCTATGATTATGATGACCGTGCTAATGTTATTAGTGCTACAGGACTACTTAAATCAATTCGTCAAATAGTTCTAGCACATCAAAATAAAGATCTAGCTAAAACTGTAGACATATCTGATCTAGTCCCTTCTAGGATGGGAACTGCTATTCATAATGGTTGTGAAGAAGCATGGTTAGACCGTAAGAATGTACTAGAAGCACTAAAAGTATTTGGAGCTGCAGATAGCGTTACAGACAGTATCCGAGTTAACCCAGAAACTATTACTCCTGGAGAGATGCCTGTTTACGTAGAGCAGCGAGCAGAAAAAGAAATCAATAATACAATTATTTCTGGTAAATATGATCTAGTACTGGATGGTGTATTAAATGATTATAAATCTACCAGTGTCTGGACATACATTTATGACAGCAATTCAGATAACTATATTAAACAAGGCAGTATTTATAAGTGGCTAAGCCCAGATAAAATTACTAGTGACATTATTAATATTAACTATATATTTACAGACTGGTCCGCTGCTAGAGCTAAACAAGATGGCAAAAGGTACCCTCAGCAACGAGTAATAACAAAAGAATACCCGTTATGGAGTACGGAGGAAACAGAGCAGTGGATTACAAATAAGTTGGAATCTTACCAAGCATTAATTGATTCACCTCAACAGGATCTACCAGAGTGTGATGATACAGAACTATGGGCTTCAGAAACTGTCTACAAGTACTACAAGAATCCTGCTAGTACTGCTAAATCTACTAAAAATTTCGCTACAATGGATGAAGCACTAATGCGCCAATCTGCAGATGGTAATGTAGGTACAGTTAAAGAAGTTCCAGGAGAAGTGAAAGCTTGTCGTTACTGTTCAGTAGTGGGTATATGTGAGCAAGCAGAAAACATGCTAGCCAGTGGGAGATTGAATCTATGAGTGATGATTTCATACAAGTAGGTAATCTAAAAAGATATGTCAATATCCCATTTAAAAAAGCACAGTTAATACGGCTATCCACAGATGAGTTAATCTGGCTAGCCCAGACCTATAAACCACGTAAATTGAAATCATTACTAATAGAGCATATGATTAAATAACATCGAGATAGTAGAGGTTGGCTTACACCGTAAGGCAAGCAAGAGAAATTCCAAAGCTCTGAACACGACCTCTATTATCTTTAAATTGAAAGGGGTGAACTGTGATTTCTGGAATTAAGATCTATAAACCAGACGGAACCTTAAAAGAGGAGATAACTAAAGAGACCGCTATAAAACTATACGATGAACGTAACAAGACTAATTGGAAATTATCAGCTTCAGAAGAACAATGGTGGAAAAGATTTAAAATGCAAGAAGATACAGGACCATACCAGAAGAAAGGACTACAGCCCTGGATTAAACGAACTTATACAAAACGCAAAGCGATATATAAGATAGTCTGCAAAATATGCAATAAAGAGGCTGATATGCGAAGCGTTAATGCCAAGTTTTGTGGTAGTAAATGTGCTGGAATTAGTAGAAGAATGACTGCAAAAAAGTTATATAATAAAGAAACCTAACCATATTTTAAATTTGGTTGGTCATGAGTCATACTAGTTATGGGCCATTAAAGTGATAGCGATACAAACGCGTAGCTCACTATCATGCCAAATTTATTTCTTTAAGGAAACTATATGAGTATAAGAAAATTACAAAAAGATATTCTTAAATTCAAACGAGTTATTTTAAAAATTCCTATAAAGCATTACTACCATCAGAAATATGTAAATAAGGTTACACAAGTGTTCGGCAGTATCTTTGATAAATACACTAAAGATGCTGAATCTGTATCTAACCCAGCAGACAAGTGCCCTAACAAACTAGAACCCCATAAAGCACACACCTCCAGAGAGCGAAAGATCAAGGACTCGTATAATTAAATATAAGCCCTTGTAGCTCAGTTGGTAGAGTGACTGCGTTTGGTAGCGGAAGGTCGGTGGTTCGATCCCATCCAAGGGCATTACTTTTTATAAATTACTTGTAGTCAGAGGAGCTATCTATGTCTAATCCAAAAGAAATTATAGACGCAATCAAAGCTACTATTCCTAAATATCTACAACATGGTCAATACCAGATGTCTTTAGGTAGTCTAATAAAAGCGTTACAGAGAGAACGCATTGGACTATTGGTTAAGATAGACGCAGTAGGGTATCCAGGTATGCCACATAGCTATCATGGATATCCTGCTGATTTAGCATTTGTTCCATCAGAAGATCCAATAACTGTAGCTCAGTTTCTAGCAGTGTGTGAAACAGCAATTCAATCCTCATTTGTAGGACCAGATCATGCAGAAGGGTACTACCGAGACTATGTTATGCAAGCTAATACATCAGTCTGGATTTCACACTTAGATAGTACTAGTAAAACTGGTATTACAGATGTTGTAGTTGTAGATGATTACATCAAATTAGTTACAGAAGTTATCAATGAGGAGATTACTGATGACTGAAATCTGTCCATTATGTAATTGTCCAACAGAACCTGTTGAAGTTCACGGGCACATACAATGTCAGATTTGTCATGGTAACTATTCACCCTGTTGTAACGGGGAAACAACTGAATCATGCATTAACCTAGAGGAGAGTAGTAATGGCGATCAGTGATAATCAAAAATTGAACTATGTAGAAGTAATACTGGAAGAGTGCGCAGCATCTAACGAACCAGAACAAGTACTCATTGACGTAGCTATACAGTTCTTAAAAGATTTACAGGAGACAAAAGATGACTGATGATGAAATGAACGATGAGGAGATTTTAAAAGATCGTGCAAAGAAGTATGGCCCTCCTAAACGTTGCTTTGAAACATGGTCAACCATGTGTGAAGTACTTAATCAGTACGCTAAAGAATCAGGCAATGTAAATCTTCCACACCTCTATGCTCTAAAAATGGATTTACTAAAGATTGTAAGATCTGCTTGGAATCCAACTATTGAAGACAACTATAAAGATGGAAGAAACTATCTAACCATCGCACATCAATGCACTGAGGACAAACATGACTAAAAAACAATATCATCCTTTCTCAGAAAAGATTGTCGATATCCTTGTTAGAAAAGTAAACAATGATAATCGACATTTTTTTAGAATTCTAGTTGGCTATTACCTATCTAAAGTAGCATCTATGATGCGGTGTAACATACAAACAAATGACCGGGATGTAATCCCAGTTAATACGTATGTACTTAACCTAATGGTATCTGGTACCGGTAAGGGCCATTCTACTAATATATTAGAACGGGAGTTTGTATCCCACTTTAAAAAGGAATTTCTAAACTCTGTATTCCCTAGGAAAGCAGAAGAGAACATTGAAATACTAGCTCAAGAGAGAGCACAAGCTAGAGTATCTAGTGGGCAAACTCTACTATCCATTGGCGAAGAGTATGCAATTCAAAAAGACAAATTTCAAAATCATTTTGATCGTCTAGGAGAATTAGCATTTAGTTTCGATAGCGGTACTTCTCCAGCTGTTAAACAGATGCGAGAGAAGCTACTACTAGCCTCAGCAGGTTCTATGAACCTAGAGCTAGACGAAGTCGGATCTAACATGTCTGCTAATGTAGATGTACTTAATACATTCCTAGAATTGTATGACATTGGTTTTATAAAACAGAAACTAATTAAGAATACTGCAGAGAATATTAGATCAGAAGAGCTCCCAGGGAATACTCCTACTAACCTAATGATGTTTGGTACTCCTACCAAGCTATTAGACGGAGGACGTATAGAAGAAGAGTTTAAACAATTTCTAGAAACTGGTTACGCTCGTAGATTACTATTCGGATATACCATAGATAGTCACAGAACTAAGTATGCTTCAGCAGAAGAACGCTATGCACAGATGGTAGATATTAACTTAGCTACTGATGTACTTACGATACAGAATACTTTTACTGACTTTGCAAGGAGACCGTTTAACCCTGTCTTGCAGATGTCTAAAGAGAATTCAATTTACTTAATCGAATACCAGATGAAATGTGAGGCAGCAGCTGATGAATTTAAAGATCATATGGCTCTACATAAAGCAGAAATGTCACACCGTTATTACAAAGCTCTTAAGTTAGCAGGAGCTTATACGTTTGCGGATAACTCTACTGAAGTAACTCAAGAGCACTTAGATTACGCAATTAGTGTAGTTGAAGATTCTGGAGAAGCCTTCCATACACTTATGAGGAAACAAGGACCTTATGAACGGCTAGCTCACTATCTAGCTGATTGTGATACCGAAGTTACACAACACGAGTTAGTTGAAGAGCTACCCTTCTATAAGGGATCTGAAACACAAAGAAAAGATCTAATGACACTAGCAATGTCATTTGGATATAAAAATAATATCATTATTAAGAGACGCTCTATTGACGATATAGAATTCTTCATAGGAGAAACCTTAATAGAAACAGATCTAAATAGTTTGACAACTGCGATTAGCAAAGACATAGCTCATGACTACCAAGTAGATCACCCTCCATTTGATAAATTACACAAGTTAACAACTGCAGAAGGGTACCACTACACAGCTCATGGATTTGTTAATGGTCATCGTAAGAGTGAGAATGCTATCCCAGGATTTGATCTTCTAATTCTAGACTGTGATGGAGATATCAACATCTCTACAGTTAAGATTCTATTAGAAGATTATGCATTTCTAGTTTCTACAACTAAGAGGCATACAGCAGAGATTAATAGATTCAGATTAATACTGCCGCTATCTCATAGACTTAAATTATCGTCTAGTGAGTATTCCCGGTTCATGGTTAATGTATTTGAATGGTTACCATTCCCAGTAGATGAAGCTGCTAAAGATATAGCAAGGAAGTGGGCTTCTCATCCAGGCCAGTATGAATACAACCAAGGGAGTATCATAGATGCGACTATGTTCATACCAGAAACTAAACGATCTGATGAAACTAAAGCTCAAATTAGTGCAACTGGAGTCGATAATATTGAACGGTGGTTTAAGACACATACTTCTAGCGGAAACAGAGCTAACCATCTATATAGATATGGAATGGTCTTGGTAGATGCACAAATGCAATTGGGAGAAATAGTAGAGAAATTGGAATCATTCAATAACTCCCTAGATATCCCACTACCAGAAGATCAATTTACAAATAGTACAATTAAATCAATAAGTAAGGAACTAACTAAAAGAGGCGTAATTAATGAATAATAACCATTTAGTATTAATTTCCGGTAAGTCTAGCTCCGGTAAGAGCGCTAGCTTACTAGCTATAGATAACCCTGAAGGTGTTATGTACCTGAATTGTGAAAATGGTAAGAAATTACCCTTTAGATCTAAATTTAAGGAACTCACTATTACAGATCCAGATATGGTGTATCAAGCATTTGGCGAAGCAGAGAAGATGCCTGATGTACATACAATTGTTATAGATACACTCACATACTTAATGGATATGTACGAGAGTACTAAGGTCATCAATTCAACTAATACGATGCAAGCTTGGGGTCAATATGCCCAGTATATGAAGATGCTAATGTCCCAGATAGTAGCTAAATCTACCAAGAATGTAGTATTCTTAGCTCATACTTCTGATGTCCTTAATGAGGCCGAAATGATCAATGAGACCCTAGTTAAGGTCAAAGGATCACTGATGAATCAGGGTATTGAGAGCTTCTTTACCACAGTTCTATCTACTAAAAAGATTCCATTGGCTAAACTTGATGACAAAGTAGCTAAATCCCCTGGATACACCATTACTCCAGAAGATAAGGCACTTGGATTTAAATACGTATATCAAACTAGGTTAACAAAAGAGACTGTTAACGAGCGAATTAGAAGCCCTATGGGGATGTGGGATATGAAGGAGACCTACATAGATAATAACTTACAGCACGTAATCAACAGACTCCACGAATACTATAAATAGTTTAAAATCAGTCTAGTCTGGTATAAGATGTTACTGTGGTATCGCAGTATTAGAGCCACAGTAAATAAATCTACTGCTGGATGGGACTATGAACCCTCCTTATGGGGTCCTCCTCCTACGTAGGGCCTATCTTAACTGAAGAGTTATAAACTACTAGTCCTTCTTTTAATGGTTGCACGATCATTAAAGGGAGGCAAACATGTTAGACCTCGATTAGAACAGTAGTGGTATCACAGGTATTAATCTCCCTCTACCTACTGCTACTGTTCTATGCCGAAACTCCTCAAAATACCTTAGAAATTACAATAAAATAAGGAGATATAATGTCTGAATTTTCAGCACAAGATAGTCCTAAACACCATCTTATCGAAGATGTAGTATCTACGGCTGTAGAACTTGGGTTCGCCGTAGTTCAAGAAGTAGCTGCAGAAACATTGATTAAAAAACCCGGTCTATCTCTTAAAGAATTTACTAAGCTATTAGATCAGTACATTCAAAAACAAAGAGAGAAATCCAATTAAGAGCATATTGCTCTATTACTAGCTAAACATAAGGATACATACTATGAGTGAATGGGAACTCCCTGAAGGTGTAGAAACACAATCTATAGAACGTGTAGGTGGTGGATTTGCATGGGAATCTGGAGTCTATGATGCAACTGTTAAGATGGTATATCTGAATCAGTCTGCAAAAGAGGCAGTAAGTTTTAACGTTATCTTGCAGAATTCTGCAGGTAAAGAGCTCAAAGAAGCTTTCTGGATCAAATCTGGTAAAGCTAAAGGTAACAAGACGTACTTTACTAAAGATGGCAAAGATTACCCTCTACCAGGGTACTCTACTGCTAATTCTATGTGTGTAGCTGTTACAGGTGAAAGCTTAGCTAAGTGCATGGAATCAGTAGAGAAAAAGACCATTAATGTTTACAACGTTGAGCTGAGGAAGGAAGCACCTTCTGAACGCCCAGTATTAACAGGTTTACTAAATAAGCCAGTTAAGGTTGCAGTTCATCAGGTTCTAGAAGACAAAGTAGCTAAAACTGCTAGTGGTCAGTACGAGTCTACAGGTGAATCTCGTACAGTTAATGAATGTAAATTCTTCGGTAATCCTGAAGGTAAAACTGCTGAAGAGATCACTAGCGACCAACCAGCTACAATGTTCGATAAGTGGGCTGCTAAGAATACAGGCACAGTTATCGATAAAAGTAGCAAAGCTAAAACTACTTCAGCGGCAGCTATTATGGGTAGCGCTCCTGTTGATAGCAATGGTAAACAAGATTCATTGTTTACGTCTTAGGGCATAGTTATGCTAATTGCGGGGATAGATCCCGGAACTAATGGAGCAATTGCTGTACTGGATTCTACGAATCCAGACAGCGTTGCCCTACTAGACCTAAAAAAGAATAGTATCTGTGATACGTGGAATTGGTTACATACTGAAGGCCTAGCATTAGGCTCCAGTAAAGTATGGGTAGAAGATGTACATTCCTTATTTGGAATGTCCGCTAAATCTAATTTTGGATTTGGTAGAAATCTAGGAACTGTACTAACTATTGCGGAGTTACTTACAGGGAATTCCCCTGGTACAGTTACTCCTAAAATCTGGCAGAAATACGTAGGTGTTACTGCTAAAGGTAAAGATATTAAGAAACAGGTTGCTGAAATAGCTATAAGCTTATACCCAGCAGCTAATCTATACGGG
>TARA_R110000765_G_scaffold70113_4_pt1 | contig 10716 bp, 11 predicted proteins | sample TARA_R110000765 | Tara Oceans TARA_R110000765 (sample SAMEA4398168) | marine metagenome | biome: Polar Biome; feature: [MES] marine water layer (ENVO:01000295) within the mesopelagic zone...; material: water (ENVO:00002006), including particulate matter (ENVO:01000060) such as...... | reverse complement strand
GTGTTGAACCTACGATGAATAATATCGATGTTAACCATGCAAACACTCATGTTCATACAGATAATGTTGAGCATGCAAAGCCAACAAATAATACGACTCAAGCGAATGCGAATGCGAATGTAAACAAAGGACTTGAGTTTGCTGAGTCAATTAGATTAACGCTTTTTAGTAAAATGAATACGAGAATAACGATTGCAGTGATTGCATCATTCTTCTTGCTGATTCTCCTATTATCTTGGGTATTCTCTAGTACGACTGAAGTTGAAAGTCCCGTTGAGCATAATGTTGCCCCGCAAGAAATAATAACCTTTCAACATATACTCAGTTTTCCAGATAAATTTTCTGTCATGTTTGACGCTGACGATGCGCTTGTTATTCATTGGCAGGCTGATGTTTTAGATAATAGTGAGATATGGGCGTTAAGCAAAGCTACAGGTGATATAAGCTGTAAAGTTATTGAGTTTAATAATGAACTACCGATTAGAACTTATGCTGTTAGCTCAAAGGATAACGGCTTATATGCCTATTTTTCACCTTTAGATACTAAAGCGCTTCTTAAAAACATCGCCTTTAAAAATAATTTCTCACTTTGTGGTTACAAATTTTCCTTAAAAGGTAGCCAAGCTACATTAGGAAAGTCTGCCTTTTATTCACCATTAATTGAGTATTAACTTTCAGGATAGCCGTTAATTAATCGTCAACGTTATTGCGAGCTGACTGAACGTTTATGATGCGGTGTTTAACATCAACTCAGGTTACCCTTATTTAAATGAGGAATACTTTCAACGTAAAAATAGCTAACCAAGTTAGCTATTTTTTGTGGGTTCATCATCAATTTCAAAAGATAATATAAGTTTATAGGATGTTAATTATTTAACTTTTGGATAACCTGAGCGCAGATGTAGGTCAATAGCCCTAAGTACGTCATTACGCGATATAGTACCGAGTAAGTTTCCATTATCGTCTACAACTGGATATACCTTAGGTTTGTTTTTCAGCATTTGCTGACCTAGTTCAATAACGCTGTCATAAGGCTTAACCGTTAAAACTTCTTTGTGCATTAAGCTGGCAACATCAGCAATATGTTCGTTATAGTAAATAGTTTCGATCATTTTTGATAAAACATCACTTTCTGATAAAAAACCAATTAATTTATTATCTTTACCAATAACAGGTCCACCAATTTGCTTGGTTTTTAAAAACCTCAGTGCCGCTTCTTCTACTACCATCTCTGGCGTGAAAGTCACTGGATAATGGTTCATATATTCTTTTACTTCAAGACTATTCATAGTTATTTCCCTTATAAATCAACCCACCAACACTCATACCTATTTAGATCATCATTACTTGGACGCCTATTTTGACGCGCCTATTTTGTTGTTTAAATTATCTAGTTATTAACTTTATTTCGTAAATGACTCCATAGTGGATCTCTAAAATGTAATTAACACTTATAGCCAAATACTGCTCAGATATAAGCTCTTTTACATTCACTTTTTACATTTACTTATAAATTTACCTGTACATTATTAACTGTAGACTCATTTGCAGATAAATCATCAATTTACAGTGTTTTTTTCACTTTTTTACTCATACAATCGATTAACTGGCTAAAGCTAACAATGCTGGCTGTGTTGTCGTTGAAATAGACTGCTCAATCGATTTATAGGCATTAACAAAATCTTTTCTTAAATGTGACTTTAGATGCCCTTTAACGTTTTTAATCGGTTCTTTTTTCAAGACACAAAAAAGTGCTAACGCATAAACAGTTTCTGGTTCAGTTAATGCAGCTTGGCGGTTTAAACTGGCATTATTACAAGACCCACAACCGCCTTTAAATTGATAAGCCGTATTAGCAAAAATAACGCCAAATCCCATAAAACAAGCGACTAAATCTATCGCTTGTGGCAAATATTCTTTGCCGCCTGGTGGCAGTACTTTATTTGAAATCACCAAAATACTGGCAATGGCCTGGCTAATACCTGCGATTAAATCTTGTGGCTGATTTACCTGATTTGGATTAAACCCCAGCATTAAAGGCGTATTACTCAAATTAATATCAATTTCAGCATTTTCACCACGTATAACAGAACCTAACCTTAAGTCCTCAATAGCGGTTTTTGATGTTGGCGAAGTAGAGGTAATTTCTATCGGCCAATTTTGCATACCGGCGTATTTTTTGGTGTTAATAAACATAGCCTGTGCCATTTCATCTATGCTACTTACCGTACCAGGATAAAAGTCATTGTTAGGAAGAATCAATCTCGCATCATTTTTAAGCACATTAATATCAAAATTTTCAATCGCCCATGCAAAGGTATCAAGGATCCAGTTCTTGGTGTTTTCATCAATTATTGCTTTCGGACTAAACAGTTTTGCCAACATAATATTTCTACTTTTAATTCTATGATTTATACCAAACAGCTTGCACTACATTATCATCAGTTAAACGACTAGTTTTTAACATTTTGGGCTAATGCCCATTGCCAAGCCTTAGTATTATATAAAGGCACGGTTGATAACGAATGATGGTGACTGCCCGACGACTCTTTCGTTGAATAAGACAGGTAAATAAGGGTTTTATTTTCAGCATCATAAATACGTCTTACTTTTAAGCTTTTAAACAAAATGCTTTTTGATTCTTTAAAAACCACCTCACCATTTTTTGAACGATCAATTTGGGCAAGATGTTCAGCAGTTATTTCACCGGTTTGTCGACAAGCAATGCTCATATCCGAAGGATCCGAAAAATCTAAATCGGCTTCTACATGACTAATATGACAAGTTACACCTGTTACAATTGGATCTTGCTTAGCTTTAATCACCACATCTTTAGTAGTAAATAGTCCTAAGCTAACTTTCCCCACATCATCTGAGCACCCCACAAGAGTTAAGCCAAAAACTAAAGCTAAAGCTAAAGGAGCTTTAGAAGTAGTTAAATATTTAGGTACTATTTTTTGTATGTTGCTTTTATTAATCATCTTTAAATATCCCTACAAATGCTTCACCGTTTGACGATTTACTTGCACGATACATACCCGTGCTATTAAACGGCATGGTTATATTACCTTTGGTATCAATGGCAATAACACCGCCTGATCCGCCTGCTTTCACTAAAACATCATTTATCACTACGTCAGCCGCCTTTTCAAGGCTAATACCTTGATATTGCATACGAGCACATATGTCAGCCGCCACATGATAACGAATAAAGTATTCGCCATGACCCGTTGCTGAAACCGCGCAACTATTATTATTAGCGTATGTGCCTGCACCGATAATAGGCGCATCGCCAATACGACCAAAACGTTTAGCTGTCATACCGCCCGTACTTGTGCCAGCGGTTATAGTGCCTGACTTATCAAGTGCCACAGCGCCAACAGTGCCAAATTTATATTCATTATTGAGTGTTTTGTGTGCCGCTTGAAAATCTTTAAGCTCTTTGGCTTTTTCTGCCAATTGTTTTTTTGCCTTTAATAACGATTGAAACCTCGCATCAGTATTAAAGTAGTTATTTTCAACCAGTGCTAAGCCTTGCTGGTTTGCAAAAACTTCAGCGCCTTCACCACTGAGCATTACATGCACTGACTTTTCCATTACAGCTTCAGCTAACGCTATAGGGCTTTTCACGGTTTTTACACCTGAAACTGCGCCAGCATTTAAAGATTTACCATTCATAATTGACGCATCAAGTTCATGCTCGCCATCAAAGGTGTATACAGCGCCCTTGCCGGCATTAAATAACGGTGAATCTTCAAGTATTTGAATCGCAGCAATAACGGCTGCTTGGCTAGACTTACCTTCAGCTAACATGGCATAACCTGTATCACGCGCATGTGTTAATGCTGACTCATAGGCTTTTCGCTTCTCTTGTGTCATTTTACTTTTATCAATTGTGCCAGCACCACCGTGAATGGCAATGGCAAAAGCTTGTTCTTGATGAGCATGCGCAACATCAACAAGCCATAACGTTGAACTCGTTAATGTTAAAGCAGCCGCTAAAAATAATTTATTTTTCATCTAATTGCGCCATAGTTTTTAAGTGATTTCACCGCAGTCACTATTCGGTAAAAATATATAGTAACAATGTGCGATAAATTTTCAGTATTTACAAGTACTCAGCTCATGCAAAAAGTATTTCAATGTAGACAAAAATGAACTCTTTAGTTATTGTACTGGTCATACCATTTTATTATTTTTATAGGCAAGTCGCTTATATTGCTAAGGACTTTCATGACAGAGCAGCGCGTAATTGTAGAGATCACCAATAACATTGCCCACGTTAAACTAAATCGCGCAGATAAACTTAATGCGCTAGATATGCCAATGTTTATAGCTATTCGTCATACAATTAAAACATTGCGTAAAAATCGAGAAATTAGATCGGTTATTGTCTCTGGAAATGGTGACGATTTTTGCTCAGGCTTAGATGTTAAATCAATTATGAAATCGCCAATGAACATGCTAAAACTCCTGTTTAAAGTTTTGCCTTGGCGATCTAACTTAGCGCAAGTCGTTTCAACCGGTTGGCAAGCGATTCCCGTTCCTGTTATTTGTGTTATTCAAGGCCGCTGCTGGGGTGGTGGTTTACAAATAGCCCTAGGTGCAGATTTTAGGTTTGCTACACCAAACAGTTCACTATCAATTTTAGAAGGAAAATGGGGCTTAATACCCGATATGGGCGGTACAGTAGCATTACGTGATCTTATAGCGGTTGATCAAGCTAAAAAGCTCGCCATGACAGCAGAAATGTTCACTGGTGAACAAGCATTAGCCTTAAATTTAGTCACTGAAATAACAGCAACCCCACTAGAAGATGCACAAGCTTTCGCGCTTTCTTTAATGTCAAAATCTCCTGATGCGATAGCAGCAAATAAGAAGCTATATAACAAAAGTTGGAAAGGCAGCAAAGGTTGGGCATTATTTCGAGAGTCTTACTATCAGATTAGAGTTTTAATGGGTAAAAATGTCCATCGAAAAATTTATAATCAAACCCATGATGTTGAGAAGCACAAACCATTTTTAACGCGTAAGAAGTGGTGAGTTAACAAAGTTAAAACACCAAGTGATAACTATAGAGAATAGCTACTGATTGTCTACACGTTCTGCCTTTTCACCCAAAAATTCATCATAAAGCTGTTGATGAGCAGCTTTTGAAAAAGTATCTGTGCGATGTTCGTATTGTGAGATCCAATCAATCAGCATAGGTAAGTTAGCATCTTGGTCTGCTTTAGATTGATATTTATGCGGCTCCCAAGGACGGTTTTTCGCATTACTGATACATAATGTAATCGGTAAGTTTAAGAATACAATTTCACTACATTTTTCTAATGTGTGAACGAGTAAGTCACTATAACAGCCTTCTATTACCCACTGATTATTTTGCTCGACAAAGCTATTTATCTCGTTAACAGACACATCAACAGGTAGTCGCTGCGGCATGGGTGATTGTTCGGTGATTGGATACCAAGCTAAAGTGTCTAAATCTAAATGGGTAAGTTGATGTTGTGTTGCTATAACTTTGGCTAGACTGGACTTTCCGGCAGCCGAATTGCCAAAAATGACAACTCTTTTGAAGTGGGTCTTAATGTCTGCCATACAATAGTTTATGCCTTATTTCGCATCATTCTTCGCGTCATTATTAACGTTATTCTCGGCTGAATTATCGGCTAAGCTATCCGCTGAATTATCAAGAGTTGCTTCATTAGAGCTTACATCAGAACCTTCAGCTTCATTTGCTGCAATAGCCGCACGTTCTGCTTTTGAAACGTACTTAGGCTTATTCGAATTTTGCAGCTTAGCATTCATTTTTTTAAGCTTTGACTTCAACGTTTGGTTAATTTTCTTTTTACGGTTCATATAACAGGTATTCTTCTTTTTAAATTGCTGGTAATTGTTATAACAGCGGATTACTTAAATCCGCTAGTTTGGACACTTCTATCTATAGTTAAACTTTATAATACAGCGCTATTTATCTATTTTAGCAAAGGATGATCAGCAGGAAGCTGTTTAGCAATCCATAATGCTAATTTGTGCTTCATGCTGGCTAAGTCTTCACCGTCTTTTGGTAAAGGTTGAATAAGCTTATCGTTAACTAGCAAACGGTATAAGCTTTCAATTTTTTCCTTTGCGGCATTGGTTGCCGAAAAGCCTTTATAACCACGATTTTTCGCGTAGCCTTCACCAATTGTTATGGCTTTTTTTAATAGTTCTGCTTCGTTTTTTAACTTCTTCATTTGCCGAATTTGTTCCTGTTTTCTTAATTTTTCCGGTTATTTAACCATTAAGCATAAATATTTTAATGGTTAAACCTGATTCTACATAGTGATTAAATTAATAATGAAATCACTGATATCGGTTTATACTGTTAGTATAAACCGTTAAGCCATTGGCATATCTAAATAAAAAGCATTAAGTTTATTGCCATCTAAATCTCTAAAATAGCCCGCATAAAAACCGTCTAATTCAGCTCTTGGCCCAGCAGGCCCTTCGCAAGTTGCACCGAGTTCAAGCGCTTTTTTATAAAAAGCATCTACTTCATCTGTAGAGTGAAGCATGATAGCAACCATAACGCCGTTACCCACAGTTGCTGGCTTACCGTCAAAAGGTTTCGTGATAGATATACCCGCTTCTTCAGGCGATCTTGACCAAGCAATAAATTTATCGGTTTCTAAAAAACGTTGTGCGCCAATTGTGGCAAGCAATTCATCATAAAAAGCGACTGCTCGCTCTAAATTATTTGTACCTAAAGTAACGTAACCTATCATGGTATATTCCTCTTATTTACATATTTAGAAATCAGCCAACATTGATGGTTCAAACTGGTCGGTTGATAGTGTTAAATTTAGATTTTCTAATTGGCTATTTAATTCGTTTATATCAGTATTGAGTTTAGACATTGTGAGCGTATTGTCATCTAATAAATACACTTGTTTTAAACTCGCATAATAAAAATTCAAAATAATTAACGCATTGACGTTTACGTCGCCAGCTTCTGCAGCCACTTTAATTTTTTTCAGTTTACGGTAAATCAAGTTTTGCTGCTGTTTAACTTGCCAGACATAATACACTTCACTAAAAAATGCGCTAAATCGCAATCTATGAAGCGCAAAAACACAAGTTAATAACGCGAGCAATACACCCATAAAGTTGTAGCTAAAGTTACTTTCTGTACCTGTAGCCTCATTAACTAATTCGCCCGTTGTAACATTAGCAGGGGTAGCCAATAACTGTGCACTATCAGCAAATAACATAATTAGTGATTGTCCATATACCAGTGCTAGGGTAAGTAAGCTGGCAATAAAGCCAACAATAATAATATTTAAATGTTTACGGTAAACGGCTTTATCAATGTCTTTTAACTTCATTTCTCAACTTACTTCTTATATTTTTAACACATAATATGGTTAGGGATATTGGGGCTAATCAATCGCCAACCCAGAATGTCGATTTACTTGTTGGCTCACGCCACTTTGCCAAACACTTTGGCTACTGGCGATGCTTAAATGTTTTTTCGCTCGAGTGATGCCAGTATATAATAATTCGCGCGACAATAATCTATTGTCTTTTTGTTCTGGCAACACCATTGCAACATGGTCAAACTCACTGCCTTGGGTTTTATGAATAGTCATCGCGTATACCGTTTCAAACTTAGGCAAACGCGAAGGTAAAATCCAATCTAAACCACCCTTTGCATTCTCAAATACCGCCATTAAATGCCCTTGGGCATTACGCCAAAGTACGCCAATATCGCCGTTATAAACGCCTAAACGATAGTCATTTTCGTTGATCATGATCGGCTGCGCAGCATATAAATGAGTATTTGATTCAAAGCGGTTAAATGGAATAGCACCTTTATTACGTAAAATATCAATCACTAAAGCATTCAGACTTTCAACACCTTGCGGGCCTTTGCGAGTTGACGATAAAATTCTAAATTTTGCCAATAACGCGAAAGCCTCTTCAACCTTGCTACATTGAAACAGGCCTAAGTAATATTGCTCAACAAGGGGAGCTAACCAGGTTTCAATGCTGCCTGATAATAATGTTAACTGTTTGTCTTTGCTGAGGCCTTGGCTTAGCGACGCATTATCTTGTGTTTCACTTTGCTTTAATAGTTGCCAACTTTCTTGGTATTGACCATTAATGACAAAATTCGCAATTCTGCCTATGCCACCCTCACCATCGAAACGGCGACTTTTTAGGAGAAATGTTACACAGTCGGCAGCACTATACTGGCTGTTATTAGCTTCAGCAGTTTCAACTTTAGTGAGCGAATTATAACCCGTTACTTGCGCTAAATAATGGTGATTTACGGCGCTATAACCTAGGTGAGGACGCGGCGCAAAATCGGCTAAAACACTGCCAACAGCAACTGAGGGCAATTGGTCGGCATCACCCAATAAAATAACCTTAGTTTTAGTCGGCAAGGCGCGAAAAATTCGTGTCATCATAGGTAAATCAACCATAGAGACTTCATCAATCAATAGAATATCAATGTTGAGTTGATTCTCTTGATGATGACGAAAGTTTACCTGATCGGGAATAACCCCCAATAGTCTATGAATGGTTTTTGCTTGCTCTGGAATTAGGTCTAATATTTTGTCATCAATACTGCCACGAAACGCTTTAACTGCGCTGGTAATTGATTCAGATAATCGTTGTGCGGCTTTACCGGTAGGCGCAACTAAAGAAATATTTGGAATAGTAAAGCTATCGCTATTGTTACTTTTGGTACGAGCAAGCATCAACAGTGCGGCAAGCAACTTGGTAACTGTATAGGTTTTCCCTGTACCTGGGCCACCAGCAATAATAGCAAACTCTTTGTTAATGGCATTGGCAACAGCAACGGCTTGCCAATCAATTTCGCTAGGTTGAACATCGTTTAGTTGTGCTAAATCTGGAAACAAACTTCCGATGATGCTTTTAATATTGCCAACGTCATCAAGTGCCTCAATGCTATTATTTGAAGGTGCGTCTAGTGCACTTTTTATGATTCGACGCTGGCGAACCACTTGTTTTAATTCTTGTTCAAATTGATAATAACGGCGCAGATACAACCGTTCATGACTACATACTATGGGTTGTTCAAATGCATTTTCATTATTTGGATCAGTTAACCGTAATTCAGCCACCAGTGCGGTGAGCGTATTAAAATCAGAAAATAAAAAGCCCTTAGTTTCTGAGTTACTTTCATTCATACCGGCAGTAAATAAGCGTTTTCCCGCCACTTGCGCAAGCGGCAAGCAACTATGACCGTCTCGTAAGCTTGCACTTAAGGCAATTAATAAGTGAAACCATTGCAGTTGCTTAATTTCTTGGTTCAGTTCTAGTAATGAAGTGCTATCAGGTTTAAAAATCAGACACTGGTTAATTTCTTTCGCGAAAAAGTAATCTACGGCAACTAACCCATCTAATTGACGATTAGCATGTTGAAACGATGCATAAATACTTTCTGATTGGTGAGTAACTTTGCTTTCGATGTTAATTACAGGTTCAGACATGCGTAGTTTCTCCTGCAAAAATACTGTCTAGTTGCTCTAATTCTTCGAGGGTAATTTGACGATAATAAACTCCGCACCCTTGATGTTCTTTTTGATCTGTCATACCACGCAAATATAGATAATAAATACCACCAAAATGCTGCGCAGGATCGTAATCGGCTAACGCATATTTTAAATGTCGGTGCAGTGCTAAGGCGTAAATAAGATACTGTAAATCATAATGACTTTTTTCAATGTTTTGGCGCATTGTCGCATCGTTATAGTCACTATATTCGTTACCTAAATGGCTAGATTTATAATCACAAACATAATATTTACCATCGGCTTGAAAGATTAAATCGATAAAGCCATGCATCATACCTTTTAGCTGTTGATACGATGGTAAATGTACACGATGTTGCTTTGTTCTACTGTTGCTGGTGTTAGTACTGACTAGGTTATTTCTATGTTTAGTCAGTAGTTTGGTTAAATCACTACTACTAGCAGAGCGCATAGGATAATAAAACTCTGTTTCACGCAAGGTATCTTGCGGTGCGAGTTGTTTTAATGACAAAGTATTATCAAGGTTAAGTGGCGTTTGTAACACGGCTTCTAACCACTCGACAAGCAGTGCTTGGCCCTGCTCATTCGGTGCACTATCGCTACTTTCAATTGGACTGTTGTTAACATTGCCTAACGTGTTTTGAACTGTAGTACTGTTATCATGATTGATATTGATATCGCCGTTGATAGCGCCATATTTTACCAACGGCCAATGGCAACTTTTTTGCCAATCTGGCGTAGAGAAATCAGTTTGCTCTAAAATGTCATGCAATAAGTTACCTGTTTGAGCGCCTTTGGTGAGAGAAAAACGCAGTTCAATGGCCTTTTTAGGTAACGTAAATAAATCAGCTTGTTCATCAGCAAACATCGCTTCTTCGGTGTCACGATCGGGTGCTGAAACACCATTATGACGTAAGTTTTTGCTCAAGGCTGAAAATGAACTTAACCACCAGTCGCGTTCAATTTTACCGTTGAATTTCGCCACAGTTGGTTCAGCTAAGACATTACATTTATCAGACGTACTTTCAGTAGTTAATCTACCTAAGGTATTTTCTGATAGCTTTGCCTCAGCCAAGTTTGCTTTAGGTAAGTTTACTTCAGGTAAGTTTGCTTCGGGTAAGTAGTTATCTAACATTTCAAGCGCAACTTCGTCTGGATTGTATTGTGCTAG
>TARA_R110000765_G_scaffold14706_9_pt1 | contig 10726 bp, 10 predicted proteins | sample TARA_R110000765 | Tara Oceans TARA_R110000765 (sample SAMEA4398168) | marine metagenome | biome: Polar Biome; feature: [MES] marine water layer (ENVO:01000295) within the mesopelagic zone...; material: water (ENVO:00002006), including particulate matter (ENVO:01000060) such as...... | reverse complement strand
CATAGAAGTGGCACTTCCGACGCTCTCGATATACTCAACAGCCATATCAAAGTCTCTTTGAACTGCCTCTGGACGTTCCGCGCCAGTCAAGTTACTTATATCTCTAGCTAGCTCCGCAACATTCTCACGCCAGCCTAAGTCCCTCTCAATGAACCTAGCTCCTTGACTGAACATCTCACGCTCTATAAGGTTCTCCATAGGAAGGGAGCCGCTCATGTCCTCTATCACGGCATCCAGATGATCAAAGGGTAAATCAAAATCAGAAATTCCACGCTCTCTCCGAGAAGCTGTCCCTTCCGTTAGAATCTCACTTCCTTCTAAAGGCGTAATCCCGTTAAACTCATCCCCAACACGATCCGCGCGGAATGCCTCAGTAAACTCATCATACGCCCTAGTGAACTCACCCCCGTTAGCAGGAGTCCACTCACCTATCTGTCCCTGTGCGTTTGTTATATCTATACCTAGTTGCTGAAGCGCATCACCAGAAGCGTCAGGAAACTCATTAGCCATATTCCGCATGGCATTCCACGCATCCACAGATACAGCGCTGTCTCCCCAATCCGCCCAGTTATCCCGCGTCATGTCAGGGCTGACCTCTGCCAGCGCCCGATACAGATTCTCCGTTTCATCGACTATACTCTGCACGAAGTCCACTGGATCATCCGAGAGGTGCATATCAGCATAACGTCTTGCAAAGTCATTTAAAGCCCGAACGCCACTCTCATCAAAGTTACCTGCATAATGAACTGCCGCGTCCTCGCCACTTCTAACAAAGTCATTCAAGGAAGCAAGAGCTGCCTCAGGACTCATATGAATAGTGTCAAACTGATCCCGCGCCTCATCAAAGACCAGACGTAAGTCCGAGTTTCCGACCTGAAGTGTAACCTCTGGAAGAGTCTCTAGCTGCTCTCTTGAGAAGGCTGAGACAACCTCATCAACAGGCGCAAAGGGAATCAAGTCCTCAGAACCTGAGACAAACTCCGCCCAACCCGACGGAAGGTTCCCGATACCTTCTTCATTCCCGATAATCCGTAAGTAATAATAGAACTGTCCTATAAATTCAGCAGGCACATCCACGCGCATATTATCAGTATCTATACTCACACCATCAGGGAAGCTGGAATCATTCCTACGCAAGTCCATGAGCTGATCGAGCATAGCTTCATTCGCTATGGGAATGTTCATAGCGGTAGATTCTTCTATAGCTTCTCTAAAGACTCCTGCTGGAAGCTCCCGCGCGCCTGACATCCAGTCAATATAATCCTGTGGAACACTCCGCCCAGAACTTAAAGACTCACCTATTCGCGCAGAAAAATCTCCCAGCGCACTGTCCGTAAGATTCGACATATCAGCTGCAGTGTTGCCCGTTATATTAAACCGTTGATAATTCGCAATGACAGCTAAGTGCCCCTCGCGAGTACCAGAAGAAGCAGCGCGTACGGCTCTCCTAGTATTAGAAACTGCCAAAGCTTCCGCATAGAGAGCCGGCTGATTCTCTTCAAGGAAAAGAAGTGCCTCATCAAAAGCCTCTGCTCTAGCTCTTGAATCAGGAGTCATAGCACTAACATCAGCTCTGGGCAAATTCCGATGAGTAATCGCATCAGCCCAATATTGAGTACTCTGAGGAGTAAGGTCTTTGAACAGCTGTGATCTAGCCTGCAGAATAGCCTCACGACCCGTAACTCCTTCTATAAGGTCAAAGTCATTCAACGGTTTAAGCTGAATCAAATCTTGACCTATTCTCGCATTCCCTGCAGTTATTCCCATTCTCCCACCCCGGTAGCCCTCACCACTCCGATTAAGAATCTCCTGTTGAGTCCTTATATCTTCATCAAGGCTCTTGACCTTATTCTTATCTATAGTATACGCGTCAATACCTTTACCCTTAGTAATCCTACCCTTCTTAAAAGGAAGCTTAAGTGCAGGTTCCCACTTACTACCAGCAAACATCTCCTTCAAAACTCTCTGAAGCTCATCAGCTCGCTGCTCGGAGAAGTGCAAAATTCCATCCGTGAAAGCTGCAGTGGGATCAACCGCTTGAATAGCCTCTCTCATAGTAGAGTCTTTCCACAAGTCCGCGAAAGCTCTCCCAAAGCCACTCTGTCTCTGACTGACCTGCATAATCATACGACCAGGATAAGTAGCCAAATTCCCGCCAGGTATCATAGTCGCCAGCTCAAGTGCTAGCTCATCCGCGTCACCGGGAATTGCCTCACCTAGTGCTCTAAGCGCCCCCATAGAAACCATGGGAGTTCCAAAGACCGCATCTTGTGCCTTCGAGTAATCCTTAGCCTGCTCTCGAAGTCCCTTGACAGGACTGAGAAGAGTATCAAAGACCTCTTTGCCTTTCCCGCCCTTTGCCAGCTGACTGGGAATAAGCTTCAACCCCTTACGGAACTTCTCAAGATTAAACCTACCACGTCCAGCTTCTGGATCAACCTTCTTAGTCCCCTCAAACTTATCTATCTCCCCCTGAAGTTCCAGCCGACTCCCCTTTTCAGGCAGACCTATAACCCCAGTCTCCCGAGTAATCTCTTCCAGCGTATTCTTGCTAACGGCAAGTGTCTTATCACTTCTTGCTTCAGCTGGCATTATTCTTACTCCTCAGGGCGTCCCTAGTACTTCGCGAGATATTCAGTGGAAGACGTCTAAGCTTCTTCTGCTTTCTTTTCTTCTTACCGGGAGCCATGTCTGTCGTTCCCATGAGTCCCCCATGATCCAATGTCGGCTCTGCATTTTTCATATTTCACCTTGTAACAATATGTTACATAGTTATTTGCGAACGCCCTTGCCACGTGATCCACCACGCTGAGCCCCGATAGTCCGCTCTGTCTGAATCCTGCGAAAGTCCGCGCCGAACTCTTTAAGAATTGCCTCTATGTACTTCTGAGGAATCCGCAACCCGCCGACCTTTCCAACAGTCGTCAAGAGCGTCCTACTGTCTGGCTTCCCATCTGTAGTCCCAGCGGGATTCGCATTAGGTCCGCCAACCGGTCCCTGACTCTGCGCCGCTTGCAGTTCCTCATAAAGCTGGACAATCTCTTCACTACTCTGCGTTCCACCAAGTCTAAGAAGCGTCTTGATCTTATTCAGAAGCTGCGAGACATCAAACTCCTCTTGAGCGCCACGATGCATCACTGGAGCGCCTGGAGCACGAAGACTGGGAGGAGCGCCTCCACCGAAATTCGCCGCACTTTCTGCCAGCGCATTCTCAGCCCTCGGAGCAGCAATCGCACCGCCTGGCCCTGTCTGCAGGCTCGGAGGACTCGGAATAGAAGAAAGTGGAGGAGCGAGACCCGCAAGGTCAAGTGCCTGACTCGTCGCGGGATTAGCCACTACCCCTCGCGGCTTCACATCCGTTGTCGGAGGACTGACCGGCCCAGCTGGACTGAATGACGCAGGAGCCGAAGGCGCAGATACCGGAGCTGCTATGGGATTTCCACCTGCCCTCGGGTCCACACTCAACGGCCTCTGACTAACCTCAGAGCCTCTCGGAGTTCTTGGAACGACACTCGGGTCCATCTGAACATTCGCGTCTGTCCTATGCTCACCCCTTATAGCTAGACTAGCCGCACTACTTCCCTCGTTCCTCGGAGCGTTCCGCACATCCACACTTCTTTTCCTCTGAACTGCCTCGTTCCCACGCACCTCGTTATTCGGAAGATCATGTCGGCTAACAACACTCATTTTGTTATTATCAAATAGAATAGCCTCACTTCTATCCTCATCTATAATCCACTCCCGCCCCTTACCTGGCTCCCCTAAGTCTAACGCTTCTCTTTCTTTCTTACTAAGTCCCATTTACGCTGTCTCCGCGTTACCTGATTGTCTACCTTCATTCGGGGCATCTCTATTGAAGCTACCAGGATCAAGGGCGTTTATTCCCACTCCGACTCCTTGACCCGCTATAACAGCATCATTAGCTGCTTGTCCTTCTTCTGTAGCGAAGTTCGCCTGAGCGCCCGGCTGTGTCTGAACTCCATCAGCTCCGACAATCGGCGTCCCAGCCTGACCTCCAGCTTGCCCCATCTGAACTGCCTTCTGTTTCAGCATCTCACTGGCGCTAGAAAGCATCGGGAGTATCTCATCCACAGTTGCTTCATTCCACCCCTTGACTAAGAGCCTTCTTGCCAGCTCGGGCAAATTCGGAGGAAGTCCAAAATTCTCAATAAAGATAGGTGTAAGACCTGCAAAGAGATTCAGCAAGTCTGCGTACTGACTCCGCTCAATAGACAGGGCATTAGTATGACTAGTAACATCCATAGTCGTCATATACTCACCCATAGACATTTCTTTACTTATATTAGCAAAAAGCGAAGTCGCCTCATCTATAAGAAAGAGCTGATCGGGTTGATACTGTAAGTCCATCTGAAACATCTTGCGGGCTTTGCGCGTCTGAAACTCCGAGAGAAGACCACTTCTTCTGTTCTCTCTACTTGAATTCCGCTTCTCAGAGATGCTGGCCTCTGTCGCTGTATTAGTCGCCGGAAGCTGCTGAGGCTGAGGAGTCCCGACTGATCGATCAAAGTTCTGTTGAAGAACTGAAAGCATAGCCTCCTTGTCACTTGGAATCTGATGAAAAGGAAGAGCTAGAATAGCATTAGCAGCTCCCTTTTCTGCAAGACCGGGGACTTCTATTACGCTTCCATCAGGAGCCGCCAGCATATCCGCAATGACTGTTTTGTTAAGGCCCAGCTTGGGATCGACAAGCCATACGTTCTTCTGCTTACGGACTATGCCGAGGAAGGAATCAAGTATTTCATCGACAAGAGCCTGGACTGTATCGCCACCTCCCATGAGGAGAGTAGGAAGGTGATACCAAGAATCAAGACCTTGGTGGAATGTCAGAACCTCCACAGGATAATCGTCAATCCTGTCATAAGGCCACTCTTCTTCTTCTTGTATAAAGAAGTCCTCTCCATCCTCAACTATAGTAAGCAGCAAGTCTCTGAACTTCCCCTTGCCGACAGGAAAATTCTTCGCCCAGATTTCCCAACCTCTGACGACATCAAACCCGTCATCAGCCTCATCCCCCTCTACTCTCTCTGGCGCATCCTTGAACCTAGTAGCCTTGATCTTATCCGTGTTCTTATAATGCGGACTTGCCTGCACTTCATCAAGCGGAAGCTCCCAGCCGAATGCTATCCACCTTGCATCCGTCGGACCCTCTACGCAGAATGTATCAGTCAAGAATAGATCGGGACGCCAACGGACACCATATGGAGCACCTCTTCGAACACGCTGATTAGCCGCCGGAGCAGGTCTATCATAGAACTTATTATGCCAAGCTATATGATTGTCCAGAGAGACTACTGTCTCCTTAAACTCTCTCTTCTTGAGACCTACTCTAAGTTCTTCTCGTCTCTCTTCGTGACTCTCTATATGCAACTTATGATCATCTTCTTCGTGGACCTTGACTGACTCGCCGACCATAAGAAAGGAGTTCTCTTCCTCTGGGTCTTCAAAGCCGTCCATAGCGTCTTCTGAGTCTAACAGAATTTGCTGCTCTACTTTCTCATCATCTATCGTGTATCCGAGCTTCGCGACTGAGTATGGGAAGACGAAAGAGTCTATCGCGCAACGCTCATCTACGCGAAGCTGCCCAGTCTCCCGATAACGATAGTTCACGACCTTCTCAGCTGCCTGCGTATAAGAGAGACTATTCCCATCTTCTGGGTTCATCCTCTCCGCTGCTTGCTTATTCTGCGGAAACATCTTGAAGACTGGATTCCTATCCACCATATTACTGACAGACTGATCTATCCAGCCGAAGATAAGCCCACTCTTCGTCCGCCTTATATGCTCTTCGTCCAGATACTCCCCAGTCGTCGCCTCTCTGTCCGTGCTTGGCTGTCCAAAATACTGCTTCTGGAGAATGTCACAAGCGGCGAACAGCGGCTTAGCCTTCTGCTGGGCATAAGTAATCTGATTCTGCCAGTAACGAACTTGATCTTCAGTGTCTGTTGGGTACACTTTATATTCCTTTGTTAGTTCGTTATTCTAATGTCTGGAACCCAGTCAGGGTCTAAGGGACTCATCTCAGTCTCCCAAGGCAGGACGTAAGTCCCCTTGTTGTAAGACAGTCCCTTACCTTTCCGCTGGGCCATATTCATATAGTCATCAAAGGTGAGACCTGTAGGCTCTACAGTGAAAATCCCACCCTTCTTCTCCTCAGGCACGACGGCTGCTTGCAAGTCAGTTAGCTTCATGCCGATAAGAGCCAAGGCATCAACTTGGTCATCATATCGCCCGTTGGGGAACTTGACTAACTCTGCAAGTAACTCGCCGAGCCAAGGAGCCGCAACTGGAGCATGTAGGTACCCTAGCTGCATAGCGCCTGCAATAGACCCGGCTCTCTCAGGAGAGTCCTTCTTCCCCTTGCCTGTCATGGACACGTCAACACATGAAGTCCAGGCTCCTCTAGTCCGTCTCTCTTTAGTGAGAATCGCGCCGATAGCTTTCTGCATAGAGACTCGCTCGAAGTACCATTGGAGAGGTTCAAACTCAAGCATCCAATCAATGACCTTAGCGATCCCATCGTTCAAGTCTACTTGTTTCCTATAAAGGTTGAGAATCCATATATGACCTTGCTGACAAACGCCAAATAGAATGTGAACTGTATAATCCCCCGCGTTCTTAGTCAGAGCAAAGTCACTGACTCCATAGACCGTAAGACTCTTCGGCCTTTGCCAATCCGCATAGAGAGCTAGATCACTAGGCTTAAAGAGATCCCCGTCACTTGAGAATGGCTCTTGCTGGTGAACCGCCATGAACATACTGGGGTTCCTTTTGCGAATTTGATCCAGCTCATCAAGCGTCCGTCTATTCGGTCCATCGGGGAGAAGGCAAGTTCCCACTTCTCTTCCAAGCAGGTCATCGTCTTTTGCTATACTTGGGACTTTTATAATATCCCACTCTTCTTCCCCGTCCTCCATTAGTCTCTCGACCATACCCCCAAGGTCATTCTCTGTCCACCTCTGCATGATGAGAACAACAGAGCCTGGCCCATCCTTGTAAGACCTCAGTCTATTCAGGAGAACTCCAGCGTACCAGTCCCAGACTACACGACATTGGTTCTCACTCCGCGCACTCTCATAACTCTTAAAGGGGTCATCTATCATAGCTATATGACCGTGAAAGCCGATCAGTCCGCCTCCAACTCCTTCAGCCTTATACTCCCCTTCTTGATTGGTCTTCCACTCAGCCATTGCCGTCGCGTCTGCGGCAAGCGTAACGTCAGGGAAGAGTTGCTTGAACTTGGGATGCTGTAAGAAGTTCCTTACGTTCCGCCCGAAGCTCTTCGCGAGACCCTCATCGTAACTGGTCTCTATGAACTCCAAAGTGGGATTCCGTCCAAAGAACCAAGAGGGGAAGAACTCACTAGAGAGTCTGCTTTTTCCAATAGCAGGCGGAACAAAAATCGCCAGTCTCCGAAGCCTCCCAGCTTCAACATCCTCCAGCTTGCCGGCGATTAGCCTGTGGATTGCAAAGTCCTCGTAAGTGGGATCCATGAACTTACAATAATCTATCAACCCCTTCTTAGCGGCTTGACGTCGCGCAAGCTCTTTCAGTGCTTCCTGAATTGAGACTTCCTGAGGCAAATTACTCATCGTTCTGCCCAGCCTCCCTCTCCCCACCCATCTCTACAACCTCACTTGCCGCTTCCTCAAGAGCCTCTGTAACAAGAGCTGCAGTCTCTGCTGGAAGCTCAGAGAACTCTGCCTCGATCATCTGAGGAGTGCTTGCCGCTGCATTAAGAGCATCTATAAGTTGCTGTGTAGAAGCCCCGTCGACTGAGTGAATAACTGACTGTTCCACTTCTCGTCTCTCAGTATACCCGCGATCCTTCCCGAGTGTCTGTAAGAGCTTCCAACTATAAGAAAGGTTTCCGTCTTCGACAGCTGTGAAGATATTCTCTTCAGCCGTGTCTATGACTCTCTCTCGGCTCTCCTCGAATATCTCCTTAAGCCGCGGATTCCGTGCTATGTGATAACGAACTGCTGCGGCGGAATCTAAGCCGACATCTTTTGCCACCCTCGACAAGATTCCCTTACGGTCCATTATAGAGACAGCTATCTCCAGCTCTTTCCGACGGCTCTGTGCATGAAGTGCCTTCTTGACCTCCACGTCCGTCTTCGCGCGAGAGGCGATTGCCGGCGCACTGCATCCCATGAGACTAGCGGCTTGATCCATAGTGCTGGTCTCTAGAAGTGCTGAGATCATAAGACTTGAATCTATCTCCCGCTTCCTTCCTTGAGTCATGCTGTTAGTCCCGTGAGAACACCACTTCGACAGTTCTTGCTATTCCCCACTAAAGCCGTCCTTCTCTGACCATCACGAAAAACGGGTGCGAGAGGGTCACTCAAAGTCTCATCGTGTGCAGGGCTGGATGATGGGCACGACAAGACAACAGGAGGACCCCCTCGGCCCTTACCTTTTCTTTCTTCAAGGTCAAGAAACGTTTTACGAGTAGCTTCACTTGTCTTAGCCCCAAGAACGGAAGAAACTTCCCCACTTGCAGCAAGTCTGTTCTCGTTCCACAAGTCTCTTATACCCATAAGGCGCTCCTTGAAAATAGTCTAAATTCTAACTAGAAGATAGCATGAGAAGGCTAACCTCACAAGGCATCTTTCAACATAGGTTCTATCCAACCTTGTAACATATTGTTACAAAGTTACACGAAAGGGAAGAATCTTATCTTTCTATCCACTCATAACATTTGAAAAACACTTCAGAATATTAGAGAGACTCAAATTAAATAAAAAAGAAGAATCGGGGGGTTCCGATTTGGTTGGTGCTAAAGAGAAAAGGTGTCTTGTCTAAAAGGTATTTTAGCGCGAACTAATCCTTTAGTACCTATCACGCGTACGCCCGCGCATGGCAGTATAAGGAGAGAGAAATTCGTGCCGTTTTGTCGCAATTTCGTGTCAATACGACAGCAAAGTACTCATTTCCCTATGCTAACTAGTTGTTTCTATTGAAGTTGGGGGATATGTCTGACAAATGCCTGTCAATCTGTCTACTTTTGTCATACATTTGGTACCTTGCAATTCTATTAAATCCCCCTAACTAGTTGTTTTTACACAAGTTAGAGCGTCTTTTACTCGGTACCTTTTCCTGCTGGCACGGCATTTGCATTGTTTCTCTGTGAAGACAGACAGTATCAAACATCTATTCGGGAGTATATGCTTATATACTATATCTAAGATTTACGCACTAAAACACAGAAGTACTCTAGTCTTGTCGATATACTTTTAAAGGAGATTTACCTTGAAAAATTATACCTACGAGACAAAAATAGTCGGATTCCCTAACAAGATTACTGTTAATGTGATAGGAGTAGAATCCTTAACACAGACGCAGGTAGAGGAATTAGCTAGAAGAGAGATTAGGAGACTAGTCGCAAAACCTCTACTAGCAGGCAGTAAAGGGGACCAAGACTATAAAGCATTTTTCAATCTAGCACATACCGAGAGAAAATGCTCGGTAGATATTGTGAAACTACTAGAGAAGAAAAAGAGTACTGTTTCAGCAGAAAAAAGTATGGATGTTATTGCTCAGAAGGTAAAAGATGGGACAATGACACTAGAGGAAGCAATGGCAGACCTCCGTAAACGCGCAGGTATGGATATTGAATCCGAACATACGGAAGAAGCAGAAACAGTAGAGGAAATAGCGCAACAGGAACTAGAAGATTCAGAATAGTTCAATTGCGACAGGACTAGAGAGGGAAAGGGTGCTGAGAGATACTCAGTACCTTTTTCCATGCCTACTATTCTCTGAACCTTTCAGGGAAAACAGTTCGTTTACAGAAAGGTCTTAAGATGGATTGCACAGAGGTTCTTGAAGTAATAGCTAGAAGAGTAGGACAGTTAGAAGAAGAAGGAGTTATTAGCAGAGAAGCTAAAGTAGCATTCGGTAAAACGATTGTTAGACTGTTAATTCAGATCACGGAAGAAGAAGTAGTGTTTGGAGAAGGTTCATAGTTTTCTTGGTGTCTGTGGGAGGTACTCATTCGGAGTATCTCCTGCAGGCGCCTTTTTAGTAGAAAGGTTCTTAATAAGATGGTTACAGTAAAGGAACGTCAAGAGATAGAATTGGTGTGCAGAGAGTTCGGTATGTGGGAAGCTGCAGATGATATATGTAAGGTTCTTACAAGACTGCAGCATAGAGAGGTCTTCAAGAAAGAACTACGAAGGAAGATGGACAGTTTGTCTACCGCGCAGTTGGATAGTCTCACCTTGTCACGAGAAGAAGAGGTATAGGATGTCGAAGACCATAAAGAATAATAGTGATACGAAGAAGAACCTTCGGAAGATCAGGAAGAGCTATCACAAGGGAGAGGTTTCTCTTAGTCAATACCGCAGAGAGATGCTCAGTTTGTTGAAGAAATAGTCCTCTTTTTAAAGACCCTCTTACTTTGTAACATATTGTTACAAGGTAGGGGGGTTTCTTTATTCCTTGAAAGGTTCATTTTGATGAATTGTAAACTATGCGGCAAGAAGATCAAGAGGTTGGTTCAGACGAAAAAAGTCAAGTATTGTGGACCTGTCTGTCTGGAGAAGATGAACTATTGGAAAGCAAGACTGCGCTTGAAGGTTCTTCTCCTAAGAGCTCAAGAAGGAAAGAAGTAGAGAAAAGACATCTTTTCATTTCTACCATATATAGGGACTATCCGCCCCCCTAGCCCTCCCTCTCTGGTATGTGTGTTACAAAGTCACAAGGG
>TARA_R110000765_G_scaffold154191_2_pt1 | contig 10727 bp, 6 predicted proteins | sample TARA_R110000765 | Tara Oceans TARA_R110000765 (sample SAMEA4398168) | marine metagenome | biome: Polar Biome; feature: [MES] marine water layer (ENVO:01000295) within the mesopelagic zone...; material: water (ENVO:00002006), including particulate matter (ENVO:01000060) such as...... | reverse complement strand
GATGGAAAAGTAAACCACGGCAGCATTATTACTTTCCATGAATCGTTGTACATAGAGTCTAGTGCTATGTTGTGTAGTTCATCACCATAGTGATTTGGCGTACTCTCAAGTATGATGCGGCCTTCATCTGCTGTTGCTTCCCACGATGCCAAGACTTCAGCAGCATGATCAAAGAACGCAAACTCGCTCATGTGTATAGAACTAAACGTATAACCACGATCCTGTGAGTCTGACTTAGCAGAGAACGCTAATGCACCTGCACCTGTACTTCCGAACGAGTATCCCATAGCCTTATCATCACTCATAGGACGCTTGAGTTTGGCAGGTAGGTTCTTATAGAACGTCCTATCCATACGAAGCAAAGCCTCTGCTGAACGGCTCTTGTTACTGATGCAAGCAGACCGCACTGGCTTTGGGCTAGTGTAAACCTCATGGAAACAATGCGCTCTAACGGCTGTAGTAGCCCCTAACTGTCGCGCCTTTACTATTGCAACCCTCTTACTGTTATCCAATATGTCTATGAGTTTACGCTGCTCATCGGTCTTAACGGAGCCAAACTTTACAAGGTTGCTCTTCTTGTCTACAATACACAGACGATCTGTAAAGTCTTGGCTTGATCTCAGAATAGACCCAAGACTCATTTGTTTCTCTGTTCAACAGTTAGTATCCAATCATCGACAGCGTTCTCACCTTCGCCTATCTGACTATCTTGCTGGAATCCACGCAATAGAACCATCAGCGATATTAAGTCCTTCATCGTAGATGATTGGTATCCTTGCTCCTCAAAGGTTTCTACCAAGGCTATTGCCATATTCTTAGCGGCCTCTTCTAGAGAGCCATTACGAATAGCCTCTATTGCTTTATCAGATACTTTCTTTGTGCTTGCCATCGTCTACTCCTTGAGGTTCGAGGAGTTCCAGAAGTGGAACCCATTTCTCGATTGCCTCTAATAGTGTTGGTGGATAACGTCTTTCTAGTTGTCTCCTAATGAGGAGGCCAGATACGGTATCTCTTTGTCTCTGTCGTAAGTTATGTAATGAACGATTCTTTTCCATCCATCGTGCGCTAGTTCTTCTAGAACCAACTCTCTTTTTAGTCTCATACTTTTTAAGATGGTGTTTCTTAGGCATATCTAAGCACTCTTCGCTTTCTTTAGATTTGATTTGATTGAGCCAACTTCTCGCTTGATTGTACCAACATCACGCTCTAGTACATCCATACGTCCATCAATCTTATCAATAGCCGCAATGAAAGCCGCACGATCTTTAGAGTGAGACTGAACTATGCTCTCAACAATGAATCTATGTTGAGGAAGTATATGCTTTACAACGACACGATAGCCAGCAAACGCTGCAAGTGTGATCGCAGTAATTCCACCAGCCTGTCCTGTCAACGCTTCTAATACTATCTCAATCATACTATTTTCCTTTTTTCTTTAGTCCATAGATAACATCAGGTTTGATGCTGTCTGATAATGATTCAGTTGGCTCGTTAATAATCTTAATTACACCCATGTTTCTAAAAAACTCATAAGGCCAAGATCTTATATCTAAAGCGATTGATGTAAGTTCGTCTTCTCTCTTCTCCATTCCCGCAGCCTCTTTTGCAGAGTAAACAATAGGTGCCCAATCTCTCACGGTACGCTGAACACCACCCTGCAACATCATCTGCATGAAAGTGAAGTGCCTCTTTCTGCTTTCCATATCAGCCAATTCATAGACCAATCCATCAAATGATGTATGGTTCTGGGTTAGTTTATCTGGTGCCTTTGCTTTCAGTTTGACCATGCTGCTGTATGTCTGCCACACATCATCGTTTTGCCTTAGCATATAGATGACTCTAGGGTCTGCATACTTAGGTAGATCGCGCACCTCACCAAACGAAAGTTCTTTTTCTAATCCAAACCCAACTAAGTTCTTAACCCACGGCGAAGACTTCCCTGCAATAGTAACAAAGAGGTTTTTCCCACTCTCTACTACGGCAACATCCAACGATAAACTATCATCAAACATAGGGGCGGCAGTCCCAAGCCATGTACCCATTTCCTGTACAGCACTAGCAAATGGGGTTTGGATTCCATACACTGCATAATTTCTTTGGTTCTCTGGGTCGTTTACAGACCATAGATACGGTCTACTGAAAGTCCAAGTTTCTTGCGCCTCAGTATCTCTTGGCATACCACGGGAGATTTTACCCAATGCCGCTGCTCTTCTTGGGTTCTGAATTACATTCTTTAAGGTTACAAGCATAGCGTTTCTAGCAAATGTCCAGAACCAGATGGCTTTATTTATTATCTCACGCTCCCCTTTTGTAAGGTTGTTGTAGTCAAACAATGCTTCCTGTGCGAGTTTGATAGCCTCTCCCTCTGTCTTGCCTCCATTGATTGCTTTAATAAATACACTGATTCTGTGTCTTGTGTCAGAGGCGTTAGATATTTGGTTAAATACGTTCATGTCAGAAGTGAGATAGTTTCTTCTGATTATCTCCCAGCCCTCAAGCAGTACCTTGCGAACACTATCTGGCTGTGTATTTATGATTTTAAGGATCTCTGCTTCTGCATCCTTGCCGTTTTTAACAGCCTTTCTAAATGCTTTTAAGGGTGCGCCACGGCGATGCTGACCAGCCCATTTTACGAAGTTCTCAGCGGCACTAGATGACAACTCAGCAGATGCTTGTCCACGGGATATAGAGTTTCCAGATATGATTTTAGCCACATCTGATACTCTATAAACTTGGCCAGTAACAGGCGATACTGCCACTACTTTGGCTGCTTGCTTTGCACGAAAGCCATTAGCAAATAAGGTTACAAGGGTAGCGTCGGCATTTACTAGACCAGAGTATTTTCCTCCAACTGTTTGCCATATAATGAGTGGCGCACTTAATTCATTCATCGCAAGATAAATAAAGTTTGGGGCGATTTGGCCACTAAGCACACCACCTTTGGCGATTTTACTCGTTGAAAAAACACTGCGATGTGCCAAGTGACCAGCATCCGCTACTCCGCGAACTATCATATCTCCAAAGTTTTTTAGATAATGTGCATTATCATAAATGCCTGTTGCCTTTGCATCCTCCGCTGTCCTATCAACCAACCAACTAAAGAACGCTCTCGCATTATCTATGTCAGTAAGATCATCAATATCACTTGGTCTAGGTACGCTTAGTTCAACTATTTCGTCTACTGTGTCACCACGTTCACGGAGAACAGACTGTTCTCTTATGCGCTGAAGATCGTGTGGGTCTATTTCTGCTAAGTCCCTTTTGCTTAGTGGACTGATGCCTGTTTTTTTCCCAAAACTACCACCCTTGGCTAAGTTAGCGGCAGCAATCATATCGCCGAATAACGAGGATGCTTGATCAAATATCATGGGCAATTCACTAATGGATTCAGCAGTACCAGCACTACGCCTAACGACACCAGCCTCTACGTACTCTACTTTCTTAAATGCGTTCTGCAAAGAAAGCATCAAACCCTTTCTTGACTCTGGTGTGCTTTCTGCTCTGATTTGACCCTGTATAGATCTTCGGTAATTTATGAACGGACTTTGAAGATCGTCCACGTAAGCACCAGTCAGTGCTGTTTTTATCTTACGAAGTTCGACCTTCCATGCTTTTGCACCTGCTATGTCGGTTGGTTTTGTTCTACCAATTATATCAGTTGCAGCATCGTTTAATGCTTCGACCCATGAACCATTAGGCACCGACCCTATTATATCTCTTTGTGCCTTCATGTAGGAATACATACCAAGTCGAATAGAACTATCGGTAAGTTTAAGGTGGTGTTCTGCTAACTTGTCTAGCCTATGACCTTTGCCTATATTCTGTAATGCTGTCCCTACTAAATACATTCTATAGGGTGCGTCTGCTTTTGTTGAGATAGCAAGCGTTGAGGCAGATGGAAACACTGACTCACCTGTAACGTCAGTCAGCCTAGCGAAACCTTCATCTATTATATTGGCTGAACGCTTCTGGTTGTAGGTAATCCCCATTAAAAGAGTATGCTCTTCTGCCTTATACATAGGTGGAACGTGTCTGAAATAGGCATAATCTTTATACAGTTCTTCAATGCTGTTGAATCCAGACTTCAATAGAATAGTATCAAGGTCTGGTGCGTTCCGAAGATTTTTTAGAAACACATTTGGAGGCGTGATTCTGCCGAGAGTCTTACCCTCTAGAACCAAGTGGACAAACGCCAACAACGCCCACGCTTGCTGGGTTTCACCACCTTCTATCAGTGTAGTAAATGCTGTCCTTGCTTGCTTTAACCACGGCGTTACCTCGACCATCGCAGACATTACAGCAGCAATCTTATCTGGTGGTAGTGCCGTTCCGTCTAGCACCGACTTCCCAGCAGTAGTAAGAACTACTGGAGAGATTTTCTCTTGCCCACCAAAAATCAAAGTGAAGTAGTCATCAAATAGATTATCGAAATCACTCTGTCTAGTAGGTGCAACAGCCCCCTGCCCTTCTGCTAACCTTATGCTTCTACGTGCGGCATCAGCAGCGGTAGTGTACTCGTCTGCCATAACAGAGAACATGGCTTCTTCTTGTGTGTACTTCTTGTTTGTTGTTGGGTTTACCTGTGTTCTCTTGGTGCGCAGAAGGTATCTCATTTCTTCTTGAGAAGCAGATAATCTATTGCGTATATAGTCTGCTGTCTCATCTAAAGCAGACCCTCTCCATTTTTTAGGACTTCCCGCTGCATCTTTCATTGATTGGAAGTATTTTATAATTCTACCAGACCTTAATTCTTCTGGCCTAAATAGGTTCTCGTATTGCTTTGCCATGTAGCGACCACGTTCAGTAGCCTTAAACGGAGCAACCATTTCCTGTGCAATAGATTTGTCTTGATTCATTATACTGCGAATAGCACCATCAACAGACGTTCTCTTAACGCCTTTACCTGCAACCTCTATAGTCAAGGCATCTTGCATTAAGGACTCAAGATGACGATGCACCCAGTTTATATCGGGATGCTTCCCTTCTGCTAAGGCTATCAACACTTGTTTAGTAGAATGAGAGTAGGGCATCTTAGATATGCTGGCAGCGTTGACACCTGCGTTACCCTTGAAGTCTGCTACAAAGTAGCGAAGAATATCTTTGGCTTGTTGTCGGGTAAAAGAAATCTTCTTCCCAACACCACCAGACTCTCTACCAACTGCAACAATGGTTTTACCGATTGTTCTTGTGACTTGATCAATCGCTTCTTTTTTAACATGAGGAGAGGCAAACACAGTATGGGACACACGTTCAATGTAGCCCAGATTCCAAGAGCCTTCCTCCATCGCTCTAGTTACTTTTTTCGCACCCTCAAGCATTAGAAATGATTCAGCCCTAAGAGCCAGTGCTTCACCCTTCATAGCAGACGCGGGCATCTTGCTTGCTAGTTTGGCAGATGTCATTGAATCTATTGCTTTACTTAGCGGAGAATCTTTCCCAAGCAGCGCGGGACGCAATGCTTCTGGCGCATCATTAGCCAAAGCCCTTGCTCTAACAGCAGCAATCTGCTCCGTTTCAACTAATTGCTTACCCCATGATGTAATAAAATCATCATCTAGTTTGATGCCAACACTATCAAGCGAAGCCTTGAAGTCGTCAAAAGTTCCAATACCTGCGCCTTTGTTACTATCAAACCATGCCTTCAATTTACTAACATTGAAGTTCTTTTCACCTATTTTTTTGCTGATGTTAGAGACACCACTTCCAGCATTCCTGTGCATTATATCTAATATGTATTCCGCTACCTTTACATTTGCTGGGTTAGATGCAAACTCGGCAATAGCGAGATTCCTAACGTCTAGTGTTTTTACGTCAGAGCCTAAACGCTTTTGTAGAAACGCTGCTATGCCTAAGTCTTTATCTAAAAACTTAGCAGCAGCGGCGTCAATAGGTTTAGCGACTAGATATTTGAAAGGATTATGTACTGTTGTTTTAAGCGCATTTAATTGTTCTGCTTTATACGCTTTATTTAATGCTGCTGCTGTATCTGCCGAGTAAAGCCCAGCCGCTTTCATCTGTGTTCCAATCCTAGAGAACTTAGCGGCTCGCATACCAGCACCAAAAACACCACCAGTTATCGGTACAAATAGTTCTCCGAGGCCACCAATGGTTCCCAGTGCAGTAGTAAAGTTGAATCCAATATTATAACTTTCATCTGTCGGGTCTTGGATTCCCAATATATAGTCTAACTTTTGACCTACATCACCACCACCACCAATTAAACCTAAGCCTCTTGCATTATGTCTTGCTAAAGAAAGATCTAGTTCTTTGATAGCAGAAACACGCTTACCATCTACTGTGTACTCTTTGGGAAGAACTGCATTGACGTATTCAGCATCTAGTGACGGAGAAATCCAACTATCTTGGTCGGTTAAATAATCTTCAAACGACTCAAAACCTGCGACCTCTGCCAACGGGTCAACAGTGGCTCTAGTTAGAAGCCTCGCACCACCTTCGACAAGACCAGACAATGTGCTTGTAGCAAGGGATACGTTTCTTAGAAACGCCGCACCACCTGTCTCTCTTATTATCGGATTGGGATCATCAAAGTCTATTTGAAGAAGATTCTCATATTCATGAAGAATAGGGAACTCTTCCTTTCTGACTTTATCTTTCCATGCCCGATAACTCATCGCTTCAATAGGCACTTCTATAGTAACTAACTTATCACCCACCTCTACGGTTTGTGTTTGAAATCCTATATCTGCTTTATACTGTCGGAAGAGATCATCTGTTGTAGCAGCCTCAAACTTTGGAAGTTGTGTAGGGATAACGTCCCTTTCGATTGCTTCTTTTCTTTGTTCTGCTCCAGAACGAGTTTCTATTGGCATCCTTCCAATAGTAGCGGCGAAGGCCGACTTTCCTTCTGCTTGCGCAGCAAGTCCTTGAGCGTATGTATCTATGTCTGGAGCGAAGTAGTTTACTTGCTTCTTACCGCTTCTATCCCTTGATGATAGAATCTCATGTTTCGCTTGAAAATATGCTTCCTCTGGAGACATATTCAGATCATTTATCATTCTTTGCTGTGCTTTCTGGAACTCACTTTGTATGTCTTGCGATGAAGGGGCAACCTGTGGTGCTGGCGACGGTGCCGTCTGCTCCATGTGACCACTTAATTCTTTTAGATCATAACCATCATCAGCAAGTAGATTTTGTACAACATAAGAAGGTTGCCCCTTGAGCCTATAATACTCATAGGCATCCTGTATAGACATTGTACTAGGGTTAGGCATTACTGTTGAGAACCTGCAAACATATGGTAGACTGCTTGTGATTGCTCTTTAAGCATCTGGTTTTTACTATACTCCCCTCCAAATATAGAACCTAGTGCCTCATCTATGTCTACTCCACTTGCGCCATCGCCAAGCCTAGCAACTTCCGCTATAGTATCAAACATACTTCTTACTTCTGGCATAAGGTCATGACCCGTTAGTGGTTTCATTCCTTTTTCTAGGAGTTCTCCCTCTACCTCTTTGGTAACAGTACCACCGTTAATAGCAGATTCTGTTGCTGCCATAGTTGCAAGGCCTATTCCAGTCGCTTGTGCGTTTTTCTGTGTCTGCTCTGTTACATCGGTAGCGGTTGTTGCTCCACCTGTTAGGTCATTAAGTACGTCAAGTTCTACTGATGGTGCTGTGGCCTCATCACCTAGGACAGCAATCTCTGGTGATACAGATGGTGGCATCGTTGGCATCTGTGCTGGAAGCGGTGGTCTTGCTTGCGTTATTACACCAGCAAAAGCCTTTAGAGCATCCAGAGAATCAGATGAGGCAACGCTACGGGTAAGGCTATGTTGTCCATAATCGGCCAGATGTTTTGCTAGTTGTTCAGACTGTTCTGGTGTTGCGCTACCTTCTTCAACTAACTTACCAACCAAGCCTACAAGATCTTCGTACCTAAGTTCACCTTGCGGTACAAGGGTTTCTCCTATCTGGAAACTAACCTTTCCCTTACCTTGTCCAAACTTAGGATCAGTGCGAACCAATAAACCCCTATCTTCAAATTGGTTTTGCAACGCTTCTTGCAATTCGACTGGCATAATCTGGCCTTGATCGCGGGTCTGATCAATCATCTGATCAATTCTGATAAACATGGATTGCTCTTCAGAAGCAGTCAACGCGCCGCTTTTACCTTGTATAAGAGCCTTCATTTCTTTCTTGAACTTCTTACTCATAGGAAGTGCGTCGATGACTCTCTTCTGATTCCCGTAAGACATTTGAAAGAATGTTTCGTCTGCAAACTTTTCTTTCAATAAACGCTGTCTTTCTTTAGTATTCCGTTCTAATCTAGTGCCATACATATCGACATATAGACGTTGTGCCTCACGTTGTATCTCTCCGAATGACTTATCTTGTTCTTCCTTGCCAATAGGTTTAATTCCCAATGCTCTTTGTTCTGTTGCTTTTTTATCTCTAAGCATACCAACGATTGTAGAGTCATTCCATTTGTTCAGTTCGCTTACATTATTCCCTACATCCCTACCTGCACTGACAAGTGCTTCCCATCTAGGATCAGTTGTATCTCCCTCGGTTAAGAACCGATGAACATCATCTACAGTATTGAAATCACCAAGTGCTTCTGGGTTATCTACTGACAACTTATTAAAGATAGCACCAGAGATCCTTCTTGCTAGTGGATCTTTGCCACCAGATATTCCTCCTAAACGAATGGCTTGGTTTAAGTCAAACTGACCACCATCACCTAGTACACCACTGGATAGTTTAGATACATCTGATTGTGATCTTTCCTCTATTAAAACCCCAGAGATGATACTTCCGTCAACATTAAACCCGTAGTCTACACCTTTTTCGCCAGCCCCACCTAACTGATTCATATACTTATCTGTTAAATCTTGTGCGTTTGGAACCGTCTCCGTATCCCAATGAGTTTGTTTTGTAATGACAGACAGCACATCAGCCCTAATTGAATCGAGAGCCATCGCTCGCTGTATAGGATCGGCAGGTAAATCTTTATAGGCTCTTTCAACTTGAGCGTTCAGCGTTCTGAAGATAGCCTGTTCTTTGGTTTTACCACTCTCTGCAATGTTGGCTGGCAACTCTTCTCTGAGTTTAGCAGATGCAGAAGTAAGTTTTGGTTCTATCTTTTCTGCTAACTTCCTATTGTATTTCCTAGCCTCGGCTTCCGCATCAATCTTCTTTCCAGTAGTTCTAGCGTATGCGTCTTGTCTAGCCTTGAATGACGTTTCTCGCGCTTTAATTAACGTCTGTACATATTTAGCATCTTCCTTTTGGAGGGCTTGAGATGCTTCGGCAATAATCTTTTCTAGGCCACGAACATTTCTTTGCAATGATATGTATGCTTCCCACTGTGCTTTGACGGTTTTTTCAGACTGTACGCCATTTAACTGCTGAATAAGCGATTGAATAATAGCATCGCGCTGTTTGCCAGATGCTAAGGCAAAATGATCTTGTACTGTATTGGCCATTATCTAACTCCTTTTGATACCATAAGATCGTAAGCATCTTGCGGTGTCATTGACAGCGTATAATTTTGAAAGAGATCAAGTGCGGTTCCACTGTATCCTAACGCAGCAAGTTCCGCTTTAAGTCCAGAAGTTCCCGCCTGTACTCCCTTTGTTGGAACATCTGGAAACGGACTCTCTGCTTGTATAGAAGATTGACGAGAAGCCGCTAAGTCTGCATCATTATATACATTCGGTGTTTGTGTGTCCGTATAGTATTGACTACCCATATCAGCAGTATCTTTAATTAAACCACCTACTGCTTGATTTCTTGTTTCTCGCCACTGAGACTCTTGGAACTCTAAGGCTGCTAGTTCTCTTGCAGCAGCATCCTTCGCTGCTTGGTCTGCTTGGCTAATGACCATTCCACGACGCTGAGAAGCCTTCGATGCTTGCTCTTGAGCAACTTTCTGAGAGGTAATCAGATCTCCACCAGAGATTTGACCAGCACCAGCAGTAGTCTCTTGTATGGCTGCTAGAATGGCTTTGTTCTGTGAGGCATCAGAAGCGGCCATTAGTGCTGCCAGTTCTGCTTCCTCTTCTTTGGTAAGGCCAGTATCTACCTTATCTTCTAATTCGTCAATTCTTTCTCGACGATCTTTGTCTGGAATAAACTTAGGAACTGCTTCGGCTATCGCCCCTATTCCCGCTAGTATAAGTGATACTGTAATTGGATCCATTTTCTACCCCTAAATACTTACGCCGTCTGTGACGGTTACATGAATACCATAATGCGCTTCTACGACTGCTGTGTTGGCTCCTATTAGTTGAAACCTAGTACCTACAGCAGCATATAACGCTGCATGATACCAACCCTTAGCAAGCATACTGCTACCAGTACCATCGTTTAGACACTTATGAATTGTGATACACCTGAGTCCAGCAATATTATCGCCCTGTACTGCTGTGTTGCTAGAAGTTGATTTTGTTACATTATAGGGTGCCCTAGCATGAACATCTGGATTTGGCGTAACGGGGTCGTCATGTCCCCCATCATCATGTGGGTAACAGCCTATGAAAAGAAAGTTCATATTGGTGTTTTCGTGAGATCCTTCGTATGCGTTTATCATAATATTGTAAGTAATACGAACAGACCCAGCCTCTTCCATATAGAACAAGACACCTGTTTTTGGAACTTCTCTACCATAAGTATAGACTACTTGTGAATTGTTAAGTCTCTGATGTAGGTGATTCACAATACAGCCATTGTATGTGAGGCTTACATTTCTTGGCCGTTCTTGTCGGA
>TARA_R110000765_G_scaffold346355_2_pt1 | contig 10729 bp, 10 predicted proteins | sample TARA_R110000765 | Tara Oceans TARA_R110000765 (sample SAMEA4398168) | marine metagenome | biome: Polar Biome; feature: [MES] marine water layer (ENVO:01000295) within the mesopelagic zone...; material: water (ENVO:00002006), including particulate matter (ENVO:01000060) such... | reverse complement strand
TTGTCATATAGACATTATCTTTCAAATCAAAAGAATAAGAAGAACAAGTCGGACAAACTCGATCTTCACCTCTATTAAATAGTTTTTTACTTATGAAAATGCCATCAACTTCCAACTTTTCGTTCTTTTCCCTGTATTTTGTTTCTTTTTTGTACAATTCTCGGATCTGTTTCTGATATTCTTCTTCTTTTTCGTCTGTCCACTCGGCTTTCGGATGCTGAATTGCTTCTTTTCCGTATTTTTTAGAAATTGCAACTTCGTATTTGGCAATTTCATTAAGATCTTTTTTCATTTGTTCACCGCATAAGTTATGCCAACTGTTGCTGCTACTCCGACTGCAAATCCGCCGATTATTCCCAGCAAAAGTGTATTTGAGCCGGGTTTTTTAGCGATAATCTTATTTAATTGCTCTATTTCTGTATTCTTGATTCTTATGGTTGTCTCAAATTTCTCTCTTGCTGTGTTAAGAGTTATGTCAATTTGTTCCATATACAGGCTAAACTGGTTTTCTTGCTTTTGAAGTTCAAATCCGAGCTTTAGATCGTACTCTTCTTTCAAAAACTTGCTATTTGCCAGCAATTCTGCTGTTGCATCGGGGTTAAATAGCGTTCCCGTGAATGGAGCTGCGTTTCCCTTTTGGATGAAAGAAAATTGACTGTCAGATGCCTGTGAGGGTGCCGAAGCCAACAATAGGAGCAGGAATAGGTTACTCAACATAAGAAAACCCAAACTGTTCTGAAATCTCTCTTGCAAGTTCGTCTGGCTGTTCTGTAAAATCCCTTTTGAACTTATCAATGTTTTTTTGCCTTTCTTTATTGATATTTTCTATTCCATTATCAAATTTTATTGTCAATTCCTCAAGTTCTTTTTTATATTTATTAATTGTTTGTTCTCGGAGCTTCAATTCTTCTCGGTGTGATGATTCAATGGCAACAATTTGCTCTTGGTAGCTTGTTGACATAATGTTCATAGATTTTTTAAGTGCTCCATAATCATTTTTGGTCATAAAAAAAACAACGACCATTGCCAGCAAAGCCAACATTTGCCAATTCTTTGTGATGAGAGAGCCAGCTTGCTTAAAAAGCTCGCCGGCGTTTATGTTTATCATTTTATACTCTTTTTTGGCTGCCATTTGTTATACTCTGGCTCCACGTCTTTCAGTGATGTTGGGGAGTGGAAATCAAAACCTATGTCTCCGAGGTGTGTTAAAAATAGATTTTTAGTTGCTGGGTCCTTCTTTGATAAATCAATGATTTTATTCATAATTTTATCAACCGATAACTTACTAGCCAGCTTTTTAATTGGCTCAACCAGACCCGTCGCGTTGTCATTATCAATTTCAAGATAATCCATCAATGAAGAGATCAGAGCATGCTCCTTTGAGTTCCTATTCGTATTTATTTTAGTATCTGAAAATTTAGGAGCATCAAAGCTTGAGGATTCTCTTAAGAAAACTTCAAGCTCCTCTTTAATCATCTCTCTAAGCTGTGATCTCTTAGTTTTCATTCTTCAGGATCCCTTCAGTTTGACAATCGCGTCGATTACAGATTGTCCGCCAATGTAAAGCGCGCTTAAAATTAGCCAGTCCCCACTCTCGATGTGAGAAGTAAACATCAGTGCTGTCGCGGTAATCCATACGAGAAGTTTTCTTGAAACTGCCTTCTCCAAGGCCTTATCAATAAACCCTTTTGCTCTTTGTGTCATTGTCATAATCCCTCCTTTTGCATCTATAATTAGTCTTATTGCTGAATAAAAGCATACCCATCTTTTTTGTCAATTGTGATCTGCATATCCACGCAGTCCTTCAAGCTGTCCAAATGAGAGATGAGAAGAACGGTTTTGAAATAAGACTTGATCAAATCGAGGATGTCAACGAAGCCTTGCATGTTTTCTTCGTCCAAAGCGGTGCCCGGCTCGTCAAGAATGAAGATATCGGACTTTGGAAGGGAAGATACACTCAATAAAGCGAGCCTGATAGCCATTGCAGCAATTGTCTTTTCCGCCCCAGAGCCCATTTCAAGAGGTCGAGGGTCGAAGCTTGGGTGCTTAATAAAAATGTCTAGGCGTCTTCCATCGTCTTCAAAAAAGACTTCAAATTCTACGATATTTGCTAAGATTTTAGCGATTTCTTCGTTGATGATAGGCAATTTTCTCTTAATTACATCGTAAGCAATGCCGTTGGGATGCATACAGCGCATGTAGAGGTCGTAAGCGGAGAACTCTCCCTGAAGATCTAAGTATTCTCCCCTTTGAGTTGTGATGTTGGCTACTTTCTGTTCCAAAGAACCAACGGTTTTATACAGGTCTAAAATTTCAAGATTACAGGTATCTAAAATCCTCTGAAATTTTTGAGATTTGATTTTCAAACCCTTTAGTTTCTGAGATAAATTCTCTAAATTCTCAATTACGTCTTTATTCAACTCGTACTGGGAGACTTTTGTTTCTAAAATTTGGATGTCGGTCATTAAGATTTTCATAATGCTTAAATTCTTTTCTATTTTTAAATCGCAGTTGGTGATGCTGTTTGATAGAGAATTTTTAAGATTTACTACTTCATTGTATTTGCTTATGTGATCTTCGACCATAGACGGATTTAACTCTTCGATGTCCTCGCTTAGATCATCAATTTGGTCGTCTAAAATCTTAATCTCCTGTTCATTGAGGGGGATTGTTGCTTTAGAGATGTAGGCATCCTTAATAAATTTACATTTCGGGAAAGATGTTCCACAAGGAATGCCACTCAATAACTGAAGCTTGTTTTTATTCCTTTCTAAATCACTCTTTTCTGTTAACAACGTGTTTTCTAAAGCCAGCATCTGCTCCAATAGCTCGCCGGCCCTCTCTTGTTTCTCAAAAAGATCGTCTTTATCAAAACTATCCAGAAATATTAAAGATTTTCGGTATTTATCTTTAGCTTTTTCTCTATTTTTTTCAAATTCGTTACTTTGATCGGAAACTGAAATCAATTGATTCCTTTTGCTGCTTAATTCGTTTTGAACCTTCATAACATCAATAATTTCCGCAGGAATAGATTTAATCTTTTCGTTAATGGAATCAATTTCGTTGTCGCATTGAGATATATTAAATTTTACAGATTTACATCTTTTCTTTTTTATTTCAAGATTGTTATTGGCACTCTCAAGCTCTTCTTGGGCAGATAAAATCTCGCTATTAAAATCTCTGCCCTCAGATTTTCTCAGGGCACCTCTCGTATCGGCCGCGTCTTCTCTTGATAACTTGAATTTCGTCTCAAAAAACTCAAGATCCAAGAATTTAGCAAGAATTTCTTTTCTTTTTGTCGAGCCTTCTTTAATAAAAGTCAGGGAGTCCAGTTGAGAGGCCATCGAAGAATAAAGAAAGTCCTCCAACGTTCCAAAAATCTTTCGAATGTTTTTATCCGTCTGATTTCTTGTCAGGCCATTGAGGCTCTCCTCTGTGTCGGTGGTTGGGCTGTATACTCTGAATTCTGCATTTGTTTTTGCTTCCAGAGTTGTATCCCCCTTCAACTTTCGTGTATACTTTTCAGAGCTACGCTCAATATAGTAATCTTGATCCCCAACTGTGATTTTTACTTTCCCTGAACCAAAGTTTTTATTTTGATTGATGATGTTTAAGTTCTTTCTGTCGTTCTTGGACGTTGAATTATAGATTATGTAGAGTATAGAATCAATGATACTTGACTTTCCAGAGAAATTCTTACCAAATATACCAATAATCCCCTCTAAATTATCAAAGTTAATGATGTTTTCTTCGCCATAATTGAAAAGATTGCTCCACTCAACAGATCTAAGACTCCAATTAATATTTCTTGATACTTCTTCGCTCTCTTCTGCAATTTTGTTGTACTTCAAATTGAGGTTTAAGACTCGTTCCATCAATTCGTCGGTTGCTTCGAAGTCCTTTAGATACTCTCTGATAAGAGTTTCTTGGATTTGAACGTCTCTTAGGTCTTCGCTTTCTAAACCATCAGTGATGCTCTGAGAATTTCTGCCTTGGCCGGCCGCTCTATTCAAAAATTTAATACTTTCCGGATTAAATCTCTGATTTGCTACATCAATCGCTTTTTTCATGACGTCAATCGGAAGATTGTTCGTGGAAACCAGACGAAGGCGGGAGAAGGGCGGGACTATTTGGCTAGCGTTGGGAGGCATTTTGCCTTCCGAGGTTAAATTTATGGTTACAAAAGGCCTTGGATTTTTAATCTGAAAATGCTCACAAGTAAAAGTTTCCTTATCTTGGATGTCCCATAATAAAAAGCCTTTGTCATTTGTTTCTCCGTGATTTTGTTGGATTGTTGAGCCGGGGTATCTAATTTTACCTTCCGCGTCGAGCCTTTGATCTGTTTTGTGAATATCTCCCAAGAAGCCGTAGTCGTGTCCCTCAAAAATTTCTAAAGGGTGCTCTCCATGGGTCATGACCCAGCCCGTGTCTGTGACAACGCCAGATACAGATCCATGGTAGAGAGCAATATTCACTTTGTCCGGGTCGGAGGGTTCGACCCACCCTTCCTCGTCGAAAACAGACAGAACATTTAGTGTTATATCGCCTCGTAGGGGGACTTCGCCAGATTTCTTAAGCAAGTGTAGGTTTTTGTGGTCTAAAGCTTCCACGATGGGCGTAAGGGCGTCCTGACGGCTGCTATTTCGCAGGTTTCCATCATGGTTTCCCAAGATGATGTAGGTTGGAGCAATGTCGGCCAAGGAACTGAGAAATTCTGAGCACATCTCGACGAATTCGGGACTAATCTGTGTTTTTGTGTGCGCAATGTCTCCGCAATGGACAATGTAGTCGGGCTTTTCTTTTCTTAAAAGGCTATATAACTTATTAAAAATAATTCTGTATTCATAATGATACTTCAAATTTTTAATATGGGTATCTGCTATGTGGGCAAACTTCAAATTTCCTCTCCTATAGGTCGCAAATAGCCGTCATCAGGGAATCTTCTTCCTTAATAGACAGAGCATTGTGACTTAAAATTTTCACTTCTTCTTTCGACATATCGCCTATGTCTCTTTCATCTTGGTATTGAATCTCTCGAACCTCAATACCATATTTCAAAAATAACTTTTTTATGTTTTCAGCTTTATACTTTGCATCTGGGTCTAATGCTAATAAGACTGGTGTATCATTTTGAACTATCCTTCTGAATAGTTTCGAGGTTTCTCTAATTGTTGAACCCAAAATCGGAATAGCGTTCTCGGCTTTGACAGCGTCGAAGGTGCCTTCGACGATTGTCACCTCTTTATCGAAGTCAACATACAATTCGTTAAAAATTATATCGCGACTGACTGGAGGGTTTAAATATCTTTTATAATTATTCGTGAATGTCCTCGCAATGAAGTAATTTAGGTCTCCATTATTATTAAATGAGGGAATTATGATCCTTCCTCCGAATGGTCCCTCGGAACAAAATCCCATTTTCCACTTTAAAATGTCTTTCTTGCCAATGTCTCGTTTTTTAAGGTACCGTAGGGGGGCCCTAAAATGAGCATTTCCACATAGAGAGTAAAAGTTCGGCGGCATTTCGATGATTTGTTCAGGATCGTTCTCCTTGGTGTCTTCAAAAAGGTCTCCGAAGGCGTTTAAATCGGTGCGGGTACCCGAAAAGGCTTTCCAAGTTTCTCGATCTTTGGCTGAGCCAAATTTGCGAACAAGGCGATAAAGATTCCTACCTTTCTGATCGCAGATCCAGCACTTGTAAAACCCGCGCTGGATGTTAACAGAGAATTTGTTTTTATGGTGTTTACAGAATGGACATTGAAATAAAAATTCGTTGTTTGATTTGTAAGGTTTTCCTAGAAAACTTGTTATAATCGTGAGTCTTTCTTCCATGTTATTAATATAGCATGAATTTTATCACTTGTCAAGGATTATTTTTGATCCTGCTCGGGCAACGATAATCGCGTCAGCGATGTCATAGCAATACTTCTGGACGTTGCCGTGTCTGGTGTAGATTATCTCAAATTCTTGACTTTCAATGAAGTGTTCCATGACGACTTCCTTGGCCTTTTTGCCTCTCACAATTTTAATGCCGCATTTTGATCTTGCTGAAATTGGAGTTACATAATTTGGCTCCATATCAAAAACTTGGTAAGTTTGCCAAGAGATAATTCCGTTGAATCTCTGGAGGACTGCCATAGTTTTTGCTGTTGAGCCTCCTCTGCGGAAGAACATAAGAGCTTGTTCAATGAAAATGTGTTCGATGTTGTAGTTCTTCTTTATTTCTTTTAAGGAGTCTTCAACTTTTTGAGCTTTCTCAAAGAAAGAACCGAGTTTTCTCAAGTCGATGTAATCCGCATGGACAATTTTGTCGTCGTCCAAAACGCATACTCCAACTATGCTCGTACTTATGTCTAGTCCTAATATCATTGTAAGTCTAATTTTAACTTGAAAGTGAAGTCTCTGTCAAGTGTTTTTTTGACCGGTTTGGACACTGTTGCTATCCCAATGAGGTTCTGGTCTTCATCGTAGACTCCAACTTTTGTTATATATGTTATCTTTTCAAAGGATCCGGTTGGGTCAGGATAGGGGCTTTTTACTACATTCTTTATCGGGCGAACAGCTTCGTTAAAAGAAATACCATTGTATTGAAATGCGCTCGAAGAAGGCTGATATTCAACGTAGGTTGGATTGTTCGAATGATTAAACTCTCCCTTCTCTGCGTGGGCCATCATTGTTAGTGTTTCGATGTAGTTAACTCCTTCAAAATCCATACGATAGTTTATATAAGGAATGCTAGATCCGGATTTGTCATTCATACCTGTGCCATAGAATAGCCACGAAGATGTCACAAAACTTGTTGGATCTTCTAAATAGTTCCTAGAAACGCCCGTCTCTAAGCCCCACGAGGCGGTCAGAAGCATGAACCCCTCGTTGTATAGAACAACACCAGCAACAGAACCAGAGCCAGTACTGCCGGATGGACCGACCTGTATTAATTCTCCGTTTCTGTTAACATCTTTTAATTCGCCTATCAAAGTTCCAGATACATAGTACTTTAAACTTATAGAACCGTTTTCTTTATTGATCGACGATCCATAAAAGATAGAGGGAATAGAAATTAGATTTATTGTTTGAGTTGCCTTATCTCCGTAAGATGAGCTAAACTGGTAATGGGGGCTCCAGTAAGTGTACGAGTTTAGAGTCGTCTTTAGGGCATTTATTTTTCTCCGACCGTTTGAACCTATAACATAATTCCTGCTAACGCTTGCCGAAAGGGGGTATGACCCTGTTATAACATCGCCATATGCGAAATCGCTGCTGAATGAAGTGGCAGAGATTGTTTTAAAGCTGGCTAAAGTTCCGTCTTTTGTTATGAAAGGATAAATTAGTCCAGTCTGGGAAGGGTTTCTATCAACGTTTAATTCATAGAGTGATTTAAAGCCTGTAGGAATGCACGGGACGCTTCCGGTAAATGCGCCTGAAACTTCAGATTCATTTTGATAGTATACCTTTCCTCCGTATATATCAAACTGGTTCTTTGGGAAGGCCTTTAAGGTATTGTTGAAAATATCATCATCGCCAAATTTCTTAAGAGGCATGTTTAAACCTCCGATCTAATAGTCGAGCCTCACGCGGAAAATCAATTCGGTCGCAGGATCTTTTTTAAGTGGTTCTGATAATTTAGCCACCGCTAGCAATTCGTTATCTGGAGAGTACATTCCGATAGTCGTGATGTAAGCAGACGGAGGCTGTGCTACATTATTGTTTTTAACAATTATTTGACTTTGAGATAAATACGTCTGGTTTGCGCTATAATTATATTCGTTATTCGAGGCACGGCAGAAATAGATTGTTGAATTAAGTTCTGTTGTGTTCTGAAAGTCGTTGTCATCCCATGCTGCTCTAACCTCGTTTGCGGCGCCTGTAATGGTTGACGAGGTGAGCCAACTGGGTGGGCCCGTCGAGGTTGAGCCAGAGAATATAGCCGCAGATGCTGTTAGAACTGCGATTCCGGCTTGGTAGAAAAGGAGGCCAACAGAATCTCCGTAAGGAGAGGCGGAAGACGTGTATAGTAATCCAAATTCACCGGCCGGTGAATTTACTCTATAATCGTTGTTGGCGCCGTAATCTCCAATGGTATGAAACGTGGATCCACTTTGCAAGGTAAGAGTATAGGATTGTTTTTTGATTTCATCTTTGACTAGTAGACGAGAGTAATTAAGGAAGACGCATGCGTCCATCACTCCGCTTACCGCCGAGGCTCCGAGCCAATTTCCATCTGAATCAAATTTTCTAATTGAACCGGTCTGGTCGTACCCAACAAGGATCTGCGCCATTTGATTATAAATATTCATCTTTTTAGCGTTCATGGGGTATGCCCCCGAAAGCTCCGACGCGTATCCATAAGAAATGTCGAAAATGTGATTCGCTGACGATGATAGGTAGGGGTAGTCGTATACGCTTTCAAACATGCCGTGGATATAAGTTTTGATGTTGCCATCATTGTTATAAGTACCAGAAACGACGGTTCCCGTGATTGGGATTGCCTCGTTTAGCAAAGTTCTTGTCATTGCTACGTCATTGTTTAATAGTGTTTTAAAAATAGTGGCCATTTTTTATCCTTTAATGTTATTCCGTGAGTTATAAGCCGCAGTCAGCAGTTAGAACAGTTTTCACGTATCTTACTGGGACATCCATTTGGAAGCCAGTTGTTAAGCCGGTGACTCTTACTACCGAATCAATATAATACATGCTTACGGGTGTCCCTGTAGCGGACGCATCAAAAATTCCGCCCAATCTCGTAAAAAAGCTTGTATTGTTTTGAAGATTTGGACTAACCTGAATCTGGAAACTTAAAGTTGAGCCCCTTGCTCCAGAGATCACCTGTAGTGCGTTGGAGTTCGGGTCGTTTTGAGTGTTATCAGTAACAAATAAATTGTTAACATTCATTGATAGGTAGTACGACGCGATTTGGTCATCATCAATAAAAGATGGGACTGCTAGCGTGTCTCCGGTGCTATTAATAATCTGTCCGAATCTGGAGTCCATTTCGATTAAATACTGATTCTCATAGAATTCGCTAGAAGGAAGACCCTGTGTCGCGGGTACAAGAGCATTGTCAATACCCTGATCCACCCGGATGAAAGTACGTAGCGCTTTTGGAGCTTGGCCGGATAAAATGCCGTCTTGTGTTGCATTCCAGCCGGCTCTTGGGCCACCGCTGTCGGAAGCGCTGTTTCCTAAAGCGCAGGCTGTAGATGCGTCAGTTGAGACTAAAAAAGTGTTAAATGTAGTATTGTACGCTGTTCCGGGGAATAAATTGTTTAGTTTCATAACCGGTAAAAACAGGTGTGTTTGGTTGTTTGTGTAAGTCTGTAAGAAAGAATGCATCAGAGAAGTGTTGTTGGTAAAGGCTTCGAGGATTGGTGTCTGTAGAATTTCCAAGTCCTTCTCTCCCTCTGGCGCGGCGCCGTCATAAGTCCCGTAATTTATTTCGTCGTCACCTAATGCAAACTTTACAATTCGAAAAGATCCGTCCCCTCGTGCTAATCTTTTTCTTCCCGTGTCGGTTAAGACGGCGTCTAAAATGATATCGCCGCTATTGTCTAAAAATGCCATTAGTATTCTCCCCTCTCTCTATAAATAGTATTATATAATTTAAAATTACAATTACAATGCGTTTTCTGTTCTAAAAGTTGCGCGCAGCTCGTTTTCTACTTTAAAGGTAACGTTTAAGTCAAGTTTCTTGCCAGTGTGTTTAGAAATAATCCTAATTTTAAAAGTTTGCCCTGATTCCGAGTTTCCGAATAATTTTGGACTAACTACTCCCAAAACAATGCCATTCCCCTTTCCGAGCGCGCTGCTTGTTAGATTCCCGGCGCTCGTGAGCAGGTTTGATCCTTCGTAATCTATTGAGCTTTGGGGAAAAGATGGAACTATTTGTAAAAATTTCTTAAATTCTTTAGACGACATTTTTGGCTTTGTTGGCGGCATCATGTCTACTACCTCGACGAGGGGATAAACTGCTCCCGAATCGTTGACCATCATAATTTTGTAAACTGGCGACGGATAAGACCTGTGTCCGTGTATATCAACTGACCTCACCATATAATAGTATTCCTCGTTTGGAGTCAGAGTGTCTTTATAAGAATAGTTCCAAGAATAAATTGCGTTGAAAGAATCTCTTTGCAAAGTTGAAACATTCGCTATTAAACTATTTGAAAAATCACTGTAGGATGTAGGTACGTCTTGCGTCCTATAAATTTCGAATGCTGCGGTTTCGTCGTCTGTTTTGTAAGTCACTGCGGATCCACTTGGCAATCCTCTAGAAAGAAGGAGAGAGTCTATAAAATCAGAATCTTCAGAATTTAAAATTACAGGCTTATTCGTGTATTCTCCGATTTGGGCATGCATATTGATAGTTATTTTGTTATCTATGCCGATGTAAGGCGTGAAATCTATGTCAGGGATCATTGGAGGGTCATCCAAAATAGAACCCTCGAAACTGAATAATTCGGTTTTTATTAATTCCACTGTCGGTTCTGTGATTACATCAATTTGGAAGAATTCCATACCCCGGGTGGTGGGAGCAAGAGTTGTACCCAAGATTTCGTCGTGACAAAGAGTTGTTCCATTGCCGGAGCTATCCACTCGATATTTGTGGATGTGATCGCCTTGGTCAATGCCTTGCCAGAAGTTAACACCATCTGTGTTTCCCGATGTCCACTTGTATTCCCCAGCGACGGGAATCAAATTATGGTGGGTGTGATCTTCGGATTCCGGTGTT
>TARA_R110000765_G_scaffold356032_1_pt1 | contig 10738 bp, 19 predicted proteins | sample TARA_R110000765 | Tara Oceans TARA_R110000765 (sample SAMEA4398168) | marine metagenome | biome: Polar Biome; feature: [MES] marine water layer (ENVO:01000295) within the mesopelagic zone...; material: water (ENVO:00002006), including particulate matter (ENVO:01000060) such... | reverse complement strand
GCGCATTGGCGCATAACCAGTGTCTACTTTTTATGGGTAACACCACTACCAGTATTCAGGATATTTAGATGCGTGAAAATGACTATTGTTGCCCAATTTGTAAAACTGATTTGGATTTTTATTCACGTTATCCAAATTATGTTTGTTCTCGATGTGTTGTAAAGGTCGCAGATGAAGACGGGCGAGCCTTAAGCTTTTTTAATGAAGGCATGTATGGAGGTTTTGTTGCGGTTTACACTGATACTAATGAAAGGCGAGATTCTCACACCTGTTACATTGATGAAATAAAATGCTATGCAGATGAAGCTTATACGGGCGGAATTGTAGTACAAGTAAATACCTAAGAAGTTACTCAAACGGAGGCTAAACAGTTGGCTAGCTTCGTTCCTCGCAATTTTAGCCAACAATTTCGCGCCGCTTAGTAAGGCGTTAGCTATTCAATAAACTAAAGGAGTAATTTATGGGTGCATGGGGAATAAAAACTTTCGAAAATGATGACGCATCGGATTGGGTATGTGAACTTGAAGATGCTTCAGGTACATCAGTAATTGAAAATGCTTTTGAGTTTGAAGATGATTATATTGAATCACCAGAAGGCTCTGAAGCTTTAGCGGCTGCCGAGGTTTTATTAGCTCTAAAAGGAAAAGCTCGAGATAACCTACCCGAAGAGGTAACAAATTGGGTCAAAAGTAATAAAGAATTAGATGTCACTAAACTTATCCCTAAAGCAATTGACTCAGTTAAAAAAATTCTATCTGAAGATTCAGAACTAAATGAATTGTGGGAAGAGTCAGATGACTTCGATAGTTGGTTCAAAGACGTTGCTGAACTGGTTATGGCGCTAGAGAATAGCTAACAAGAAATTAAACAAGGAGTCGAGATGGAAGCAAGTGTTGAACAAATAGAGCAGAAAGAGCCTGTCCAAGCAACTAAAATGGAATTTTATGCTGTATCGCAGAAGAAATTTCTAATTATGTTCTTAGGGACGTTCGGACTTTATTCCGTTTACTGGTTTTATAAACATTGGAGTCTATACAAAAAAAGTGAAAATGAAGATGTGTGGCCAATAATGAGATGCATATTCCAGATTTTCTTCACTCATTCATTATTTTCACTTTTCGAGATGAAATATCAGAATAAAACCGGAGAATCTCCTAAAAGCATTAATAACATAGCTACCATTTACGTGGTCACGGCTATCCTTGGAAATATAGGCAGTAACTTAGCCGGAAGTGGCTATGGCGTTCCTTTTACCCATTATTCCTTATTCATGGCTTTACCAATATCATGTTGGTGTTTATACCAAGCCCAATCACTTGCGAACTATGCAAGTAATGACGTCAACGCTAATTCAAACAATAAACTTACTTTAATAAATTATATTTGGTTGGTCTTAGGTTTAATGATTTGGCTTCTTAATATTATTGGTTTATATCTTATGCCAATCGGAGCATAACGTGTTGCTAATAAGTTGTTAAACCAGGACAAAAAACAGTTGGTTTTGCTCCTTCGTCGATAATTTTAACCAACAATTTTTTGCCGGTTATTAGGGCATTAACCTTACAGGGATATTATGAAGCACCTCCTAATTGTTATTTTATTTATATTTACTAGTGTTAGCCAAGCGGAAGATGATTCTAGTTGGTTATTAGCTGACGGAACTCCAGCACCAAATACTGACTCCCAGAAAAGTATTAAAGGCTTCGGTGGCTGGTTACTAGTAACGCCAGATGAAGATTGGGAACAAAAGTGGAACACACCTGTTGAAAACACTCCCTCTTTTTCAGTAGCTAAAGAAGTTGAAATAGGTGAAGAGCTTACAATTTTACCTTTTTTTGTTAATCCTAAACTGAATGATGATAAATCATTAAATATTTTATGTGATATAAGTGTTCAAAAACCAGATGCTTCCTTTTCCTTTAATGAAACAGGAATACTCTGTGCTACTGGGATCTATGAAGGGGATATTAATAATGTTTTACTAGCCTCTACAGTTGTAAAGTATATTGGTGAGGAAGGTGATCCTTTTGGTGAATGGATTGTCCGATTTAAGTTTACAGATACTGTACGTAATGTTTCGGTATCTTTAAAAACCAGCTTTACTCTTGTCAAAAATAAGGCTATCAAGACACTCAAGCAGGACTTTTAACAGTTGGTTAGGTTCTGCTTCGCTTCACATTATAATCAACTATCAAAAGCCTCTTAGTGGGGCTATATGCCTAAAGGGATTTTGTGTTTACATTTCTATATTTATTTTCAAACTTAATTGGATATTTTTTTAGCTTCAATTTTATTCTCAATAAGCTAAAAGTTAGCGAGCAACGAAGAAAGAGAGCTGCTTTTTTAAGTTTGTTATTACTAGGCATTCAATTAGTTAGTTCTACTTTATGTGAGCTAGTTGCTCTTGACGATTTAGCAGCATTGCTATTAACTATTATTATCTTTTTAGCTGTTATACAAAAATTTCTAAAGTTAACTGTTTGGCAAACTATATTAATTCCCATAGTTGTACCAATAATTGGGCAACTTTGTTTTGTTATCGTATTTGCTTTAAGTATCAAAGTATTCGGGCCAATTACGATGTAGTCGGCATATAACAAGAAATTAAACAAGGACTAAAAACAGCGGGCTGTTCGCTTCGCGCCATTTTAGCCCACTATTTTTAGCCCATTATTTGGGCGTAATTTGCCAGTGCAAAATGGAGTTCGCATTGAAGTTTAGTTTTAAATCAAAGTTATTAATTAGTGCAGGTTTTATTGCCGCTGCTTCTGCTATATGGCATCTACTATGTATCTGGGGAGGTCCTAGTTGGTTTACTTTCGCGCGAGCACCTCAACAAATTATTGATTCCGCACAGCAAGGAACTTTACTTGCTCCATTTGGTACAGTCGTAGTCGCAGGATTAATGTTCTCATGTACCGTTTTTGCTTTTTCAGCCGTTGGTTTAATTCGCAAAATACCTTTAGTTAAACCAGCTTTAATTACTATTGCTTTTCTTTGCACATTGCGTGGTTTAATTGCTATACCTACATTTACTAACCCAATAGGCTTAGATCTTTGGCAAGTTATTGCTAGTACGGTTTGGGTTTATGTTGGTATTTGTTTTATCGCTGGTAGTATAGAACAATATAGCCTTGATAAATCAGGCACATAACAAGAATATTAAACGGAAAATTACAGTTGGCTGTTTTTCGTTCCCCAAACATTTTAGCCAACTATAAATTTCCTCTTAAGTAGGCGTTAGAGCGCTCTCGAGTTATGTATATATTTCCGCACAATGAAAACTGGAAGTCCGAGTTCGAAAATATGAGAGATTCAATAATTTCAACGTACGAAGGTGATATTGAAATTTTTCATATTGGCTCAACTGCAATAGCAGGGTTGTATGCTAAAGATTGCATCGATCTGTTAGGGGTCGTTAAAGACATTTCAAAGGTTTCAACTTTCAAACATAATATTGTTGACCTTGGTTTTGTTTACAGAGGTCAAAATGGCATTATTGGGCGAGAATATTTTTCAAAAAAACAAAGAAAGGTTCACTTGCATGTTTTTCAATCAGGTGATGTGAATGTGGAGAAGCACTTACATTTCGTTAAGATCATGTATAATAACGTAGCGTTAATTACTGAATTAAATCAGCTTAAACAAGGCTTACACGCAAAGTACCCTAACGATAAAGAGTTGTACCAAAAAGGGAAGGAATTCTTTTATAGTCATATAAACAAAGTGCTATAAGCTGTTAAACAAGGACAAATAACAGTTGGTTTTTGCTCTTTCGTCGTCTATTTTAACCAATCATTATTTACTGCTTAGCAAAGTTTTATACGCACAAGAGTTTATCTAGCATGGGTGTTAAAAAATATATAAAAATAACCTTACAAATTTCACTAGTTATATTTCTTGGCTTTCGATTTTATGGTGTATTTGTAGGAAAGCAGTCTAATGAAGAAGTCAGAGCATCATTCGAGAGATACTTTACCGATTCAGATGAACGTATAAAAATGACATATTTTAGCGTTGATAAAAATACTGTGGGTTTAGCACTAGAGTTAAGTGGTCTTGGCGAAAATATTGGTTTAAATGACAAAGCTAAAATAAAGTCTAATTCTCGTAAATACATCAGAGAGAAAGTTTGTAGCGATGCTCAACTTGTAAAATATATAAATGATGGGAATTTTGTTTCAATAGATATACGAAATGGGGATAGCGGTCGTTTGGAGAATATTATGAATTTAAGTTTTTCAAAAGGTTCATGCGTATAATAATCACTTTAAACGGAACAAAAATAGTTAGTAGGTTCCGCTTTTTTCACATTATAACCAACAATTTTTGTCTGCTTAAGCGGGCGTTATACATTAAGGAGAGTCCATGCACCCGAATCGGAATGCAATCGCATTTGGCGGTATAGTTTTTTTAGTTATTTCTTTCGTTTTGGTCGTAAGCTTATCACTGTGGGCTTGGCCAAAATATAAAGTTTACAGCATGGAAATGAATGGTAAGGCTTCTTTAAAAGAGGCTGAATGGAGTAAACAAATACTCATTGTGGAAGCTAAAGCGCAAGAAGAAGCTGCTTTAATGCAAGCAAAAGCTAGAGTTACTTTAGCTCAAGCAGAAGGCGAAGCTAAATTAGTTCGTGCTAAGGCTGAGGGTAAAGCTGATATAGAACTTGCCAAAGCAGCAGCAGAAGCCAATAGAATAATTGGTGAATCTTTAAAAAATAATGAAGCATATCTACGTTATATTTGGATCAAAGGCCTACAAGAAGGAAGTGGCGAGCGTATTTATATTCCAACAGAGGCTGGTATGCCAATCTTAGAAGCTGGTAAGGCTAAAAATTAAGGTATAACAAGTTGCTAAGCGTTAGGTTTTTTTGTTGAATAACTATGTAAAAAGAGATTATTAATGGAATATACACTCGTCAAAACATCTACATATAAAGGGTTAATCAAAGAGGTTAACGATCTCATAAAGAAAGGTTGGATCCCTCAAGGGGGAATAATGGAAGATCAAAGCGGTAGATGTTTACAGGCAATGATTAAAACTTAAATTTATTGTAATACAAAACCGTTATTGAGGCTTTATTCGTATATTCAAGCCTAACAAGACTTCAGACGAGGAAATACAGTTGGCTGTTTTCACTCTGTTCAACATTTTAGCCAACTATATTTTCCGCTTAAGTAAACGTTAAGTGTTTAGAAGAGTTAGTCGATGTATCAAAATTTATTTAAAACTATAGTCTTATTTTTCTTTCTTTCAGGCTGCGCTGAAAGAGTAATCGATATTAGTGATAAAAAAGGGAAAATTGTTGGTGGTTGTAATGCTGGTTTTGATTGGCATTTCTACGGCCTGCAAGACTCTATTGATTATTTGTTATATGAATGCGCTAAGGACTCAATTGCTAAAGGTTACACAATATCAGATGAAAGATTGCTCTCGATTGACTTTTCACTACCTGAACCTCCAAAAGGTCAGTCGTGGAATAAAAAATTAGCCATGAGCCAATTTCATAGCGGTAAAATTACGGAAAGAAAATTAGGATATATTCTTGCGGCAACAGAGTTCCAATATATAAAAATTATTCGGGCTGCTGAAGGTGATTTAGCTAATGAAAAGATAACTGAGTCTGAATTTAATGAAATTGACAAAAATGCCAAGCTAAATTGGCTTGGTGAATAGAACACATAACAAGGCGCTCAAGAGGTAGAATTTACAGTTTGCTGTTTTCACTCCGTTCAACATTATAGCAAACTATAAATTTATCCTTAGCGGGGCGGTATGAAGCTAAATGAATTTATATAAACCCCATACAGTAGCAATATATTCTGGTGTAATAGCAACATTGATTGGACTTATTGCATTATCCTTAAGTTGGAATCTTTGGGGGTTTTTTAGTGGTCCATTACCTGGCTATCAAATCTTTTTGTTTCCAGGTAATTTGTCCCTGATTTATTTTTGGCATCCAATATTTACTGAAGAGATTAATTTTTGGCCAAAGTTATTTATGCTGCTGTTTGGACAGTTTGTTGTCGTTACCTGTATCGTTGCTGTATTAGTGAAACTAAAGAATAGACTTGTACCATCGCTTAATAACAAGTCGTTAAACAAGGACAAAAAATAGTTGGCTTTTTGTTCACAACGTTCACTTATTTTAGCCAACTGTATTCTCCCCTTAAACGGGCGTTAGACCTTTAGATAAACTGTGAGTTTTTGGAGAGAATTTTGAGTAACGAATGGGACGAGTATGCTGAAAACTGGGATGTAGATCCTACCGTTGAAGAGTATGCAAAAAATGCATTTTCAGCACTATTACAAAACATAAATATTAATGGTTTAACTGTTCTTGATTTCGGCTGTGGTACAGGTGCATTAACTCAACTTATGAGCCCAACAGCTAAAAGTATTGTTGCGATAGACCCATCTTCAGAAATGATAAAGCATTTGGATAAAAAGGCGCTAAATAATGTATCGTCTATTTCTGACTATCTATCAAAAGAGTTAGTTCAAAACCTTCCAGAGTTTAAAAGCAAATTTGATGTAATAGTGGCATCATCTGTTTGTGGTTTTCTACCAGATTATGAAGCAACTTTGAGTTTATTAAAGTCTCTACTAAAAGATGGTGGCGTGTTTGTACAATGGGATTGGCTTTCTAATGATGATTCATCGGAAATGGGGTTGTCAGTAAAAAGGGTTAAACAGGCATTTGTCGCAAATGATTTTGTAAATACTAAAGTTAAGCGTGCTTTTATAATGAGTAGCTCCGAAGGTAGTATGCCTGTTTTAATGGCTATTGGAAAAAATGCCTAGCAAGAACTTTAAATATAACAAAAATAAACAGCTGGTTAGGTTACGCTTTGCTTCACATTATAATCAACTGTTTTTGACCGCTTAAGTTGGCGTTAGGCAGTAGATAAGGAGGTTTTTTGCCATTATCAACGAAAGGTATTTCGCATCAAATAATATCCTCATTAATCACTTTCAAAGTTGAAAATTTAGGGACTATTAATGATTGTAAAGTTGTTATAAACCACTTAATTCGAAAGTTTAGTGAACCTCTTGAAAAAGAAGGATTACAAAAGAAATATATTTCTAAACTCGTAATTGATCAATCTAAAGCAATTAAAGAGCACTTGTTCCCAGTAAATGAAATTATGAATCATTTATTGGCAATGCCATTGACTGAAAATAAAGATGTTCTGGCAAATACAGTACATGCATATCTTGAAAATGCACTAATCCTTGTCTATGTTACGAAAGATGAAGATAACCAATTAAATAAATTTGGTTTTCAGCGTAATATGCCAACTGAATATAGTGATCCTAAAAGTCCATTGTATGGTGATGTATGGGCTAGGTACAAATGCTCAAATTTATTTTCAAATATAATAGAGTGAAACCTTTCTCACCAGCAAATTAATAGGAAAAAACCGTTGGCTGTTTTCGTTTCTCAAGACTTTAGCCAAAAAATAAACTTCCTCTTATTGGGCTGATTTTTTACCTCTTTGGTGAATATATAACCAGTCCCTTAAATAGGCGCTATTTACAAATGCTACTTTTGGCATATGTAATTATTATTATAAAATAAGGATATACCTTGAAAAAAATCATTTTACTCTTACCTCTATTATCTCTTAGTTGTTTCGCTGCGGTAGATAGTGAAACTAAAAATCATTCTGTTGGATTTGGTATCGGAGCTATGTATAGTGGCATAGGAACAAATTTTTCATTCGTTTCAAAAACAGATTTAAAATATATATCAGCTGGTTGTACAGCATATAGTTCAATGACCGGTTCAGAATGTGGTGTTGGTGCTGGCTGGATTAAAACTGATTTATTCGACTCTAATTCTAATAAACATGGTTTCGGTGTTTATGTTGGCTCAGTTGGTAAAGAATCAAGCTATAGCCATACATCTACTTTAAATGGAGTTGAGTATTATCGTCACGAAAATAATATATATGGCGTTGGTGTAAGTTATACATACTTCATGAATGGCATTGACCATTCAGGTACAACTTTTGGTATTTCGGTTCATGCTACTAATGCGGAGTTCGAAAGTAACTACGGCGGTTTCTTCCAAGTTGGTTATCAGTTTTAGCACATAATAAGTCAATAAAGCATTACAAAATACAGTTGGCTGATTTCACTTTTCAACATTTTAGCCAACTATTTTATTACTGCTTTGCAAAGCATTAACTTTCAGGAGAAAAAATTGAAGCATCTATTAATTACCATCTTATTACTGGCACCATTTTTTACTTATGCGAATGAATCACAACAGATTGATAAATTAGCTAAACCGATTTTGGATCTGTTTTCAAAAAATGAAATTGAACATGTAGCAAGTAAAGCTTTAGAGCATAGCTCTGTTAGTGACTACATTAGCAAAGCTGATTTGATTCAAACCGACAGTCAATTTCATGGTTATTTAAATGTGCTTGGAAAGTTCTATTCGCTTCAGTTGATTCACCAACAAGGGATTGAAGGTACTTATTCTACTCGTTGGTATGTCTTAAAGTATCAACGTCAACCTGCTCTAATTAGCTTAGAGTTTTATAAAGCTGATGACGAGTGGGAAGTTCACTCGATCAATCTTAAATTGGAGCTAGATGATTACCTTGAAGAAAGATCAAAAATAGAAATTGGTAAGTTAGGTATTAAAAAAGAAAACTAACAAGCTAATTAATAAGAACAAAAACTAGTTTACGGTCAACAGAGCGTTAAATCTTCGCTTAATTTAGCGTTTAATTTGTTAAGGATATATAAATGAAAGAAGAACCTATAATTTATGACAGACTTTCATGTGATAATTGTTCTGATAAAAGTAGCCTTGACTTCGATTTCACAATGGCTTTTCAACCCATTATTAATTGTAAGACTAATAAAATTTATGGTTATGAAGCCTTGGTGCGTGGATTAAATAATGAGTCAGCATTTTCAATAATATCTAAAGTTAACGATGATAATCGATATTTATTTGACCAACTTTGTCGAATTAAGGCGATAGCTTTAGCATCCAAATTAAAACTTGAAACTATGCTTAGTATTAACTTTCTTCCAAATGCTATATACAAGCCTGAGCGTTGTATTCGTACGACATTAGATGCGGCCAAGAAATATAATTTTCCAGCTGAAAGAATAATGTTTGAGTTTACAGAAGTTGAAAAAATAGAAGATAGTAATTTTGTTAAAAGCATAGTCGAATATTATATTAAATTGGGGTTTAAAACTGCAATTGATGATTTTGGATCTGGTTACTCTGGCTTAGGTTTGTTAGCTGACTTTCAAACCGATATTGTAAAGCTTGATATGGCGCTTATCCGCAATATTGATTCAGATCATGCTCGTCAATCAATCGTAAAAAACTGTTTAAATATTTTTCGTGATTTAAATATTACTCCACTCGTTGAAGGTATTGAGACTAAGGAAGAGTTTATCTGCTTACGAGATTTTGGTGTTGAGTTAATGCAAGGTTATTTGTTTGCTAAACCTGGATTTGAAAAATTGCCAAATGTAGATTTTAATTTAGTGAATGAATTTGGCAATTAAAATAAGTCTTTAAAGCATGGCAAATAACAGTTGGCTGTTGTTCGTGCGAATATGTTAGCCAGCTATTTCTTGGGTGTTAAACTGGCAATGTATTGATAAGGCATGTATGGAAAATTTTTCATGGGTTTATGATCAAACTAATATTGACTGGAGTCAATTATCAGAACTTTATCGAATTGCCCCTTTAGGCGACAAACCTGCAGAGAATCTTAAGATAGTATTCTCTAATAGTAAGTTTAAGTGTTTTATCTTTGATGATTGCAAACTAATTGGTGTTGGTAGGGCTTTAGCTGATGGAATTGACTGTTCATATATATGTGATGTAGCAATTCATCCTAATTATCAGGGACTGGGTTTAGGTCGTCAGATCATTTTAAAATTAGTTGAATTTTCTGTTGATCACAAAAAAATTCTTTTATATGCCAACCCAGGTAAAGAAGGCTTTTATTACAAGCTTGGCTTTAAGAAAATGAATACAGCTATGGCTATTTTTAACAATGAACAAAATGCTTTAGATGTTGGGTTGGTAAGTTCAACTGAACAATAAACTGAATAAGTACAAAAATATTGGCATTTTCTTGTTCGTCGCTTATGTTATTCAACAATATTTTCCCTATTAACATGGCGTTATATACCCTTAGCGTTTTGAGACTATTGGTAATGACGAGTAAATGATGACGAGTAAATAATGAGAGAAGAGTTAAGAGCTAAAATTATTGCGATTTGTGATAAAAAAATTTCCAGTAAAGGTGATAATGTTGGTTTGTCTTTTTATGCGTTTTTTGCAAACAAAAATGACAATCCTGAGTTACTTATGGAGGCTGCCACATGGTGGATTCAGACTCATAAATTAGATCATTTCGTTAAAGCTCATAAAATAAAAGATATGATACAAGGTGGGTTGTAGAGTTAGCAAACGAGTCTTTTAAAAGAGAAATAACAATTGACTGCTTACTCCTTTGTTACATATTTTAACCCATTATTATTTGTCTCTTAATGAGACATTAGTTAGCTTATGAGCCTAGTTGTATTTTGATAATGTAAACTCAATTGCTGAGACTAAAAATAACCACCAATTAAAGCTTATTTCTTATGCTTGGTCATTACTAACGATTCAAATTAAGAATTGCAGACTTGTTAATACGAAAAGGAATTTTTAATGATAAGGACATTTATGAAACATATTTTAATA
>TARA_R110000765_G_scaffold425778_1_pt1 | contig 10749 bp, 9 predicted proteins | sample TARA_R110000765 | Tara Oceans TARA_R110000765 (sample SAMEA4398168) | marine metagenome | biome: Polar Biome; feature: [MES] marine water layer (ENVO:01000295) within the mesopelagic zone...; material: water (ENVO:00002006), including particulate matter (ENVO:01000060) such as...... | reverse complement strand
CAAAAAGGGCCCTACGTTTCCGTAGAGCCCTTTTTAGTATTTGGCGGGCCGAATGGGACAAACATGGGCACTGGGAAGAACAAGTGTTTTTTAAAAACTTATGAGAAATAGAGGTTTATAATACATCAATTAAATACAGGAAAAGACGATGATATTTCTGTCCAGCGTTCTTCTTCCTTTATTCGATACTAACGTTACGATGAGACCATGCTCAGTATTACTAGACCATTGCAGGTAAAGTAGCCATTTATCAAGACGTTCCGAAAAACTCGTACAGGGAGGTTCGTATTAGTTTATTTAACGAAGTAAATTCATAAAAAATAACGATATTGAAAGCTTCAATTGTACTTCTCGAAAAAAATTATGAACTACTTATCGTTCAAGATCTTGACGGAAGTACGAGAAATAATAGATAGTTGGTTGTTGAGTATAAATACGACCGACTAGATTGAAGGCCTTATTCTGATTGGTTCAATAAAAAGAAGCATTCCATTTAGAGTGATGTATCATCTCGCATCTACCTCTTAGTTGAAAATAATAATTATTAATGGTGGTATTTTGTATGATAGCGGAGACTATCGATAGGGAAGCTGGGGACTCTGGTAAGGGCTTTAGATTACAGCTCATAAGAGCAATAAAACTCATGCTCAATGAAATCAAACAGGACACTAGTACTGTATTCTTCACAGCGGTTGAAAATCTCGAAGATGTGTCTCATCAAGTTATTATAGATGGAGAGGTAAACAACTATTTTGAAGAAGACAAAAATTATGATCTGAATGGAAACTTCACTATCTTTAGTCCCCCCGTTACAAATACGCTAGTAAGCTTCTTTGATATTTATATCGACCAGTTCCGTACCAGTAATAGTGTATTTTTAGGATTTTATACAACTAGAAATATTGGAAAAGAAAGAAAAACTAAACTAGAAAATGGTACGAATATTAGCTTACCAAATAAGTCAATTTTGGATGAACTCCGTTCTATAGATAAAGCTTCAGAAAAAACAATTATTCTAGTCAAAGATATTTTAGTAGAAGAATACACATCACAATACAAAGAAAAGTCAAAATCAGGAAATTTGGAAACTATTATAAACCTACCTATTGATGATTTTCGGGAATTTTTAAGAAAAATATCTTGGCATTTTGGTCAGGAAGATGAAAGTGCTTTAAAGATAACTGTTTTAAAGGAGATTGAAAATTCTCCCCTTCACAATAATGCTCACATAGGCAAAGAAAACATAATATTTTGCTTGCTCATGGATAAGCTTAGTGAAAGACAAAATAGCAATAATTTGGTTGACAAATTAGTTCATAGTTCTGATGTAAAACTGATATTCAAAGAGGCAGAATCACAAGTTTCTGATGAGAATATAGATCCTACTTGGAGATACATCAAAGAGCTTGAAAAAGAGGTTTCAGACAAGAGGAATTTGGAAGAAAAAATATTGTCTGTAATAGAAGATTTCTCAGAGCCTCGAATGCGACAATTGGCGCGGAAAGCAAGTGGTTCAAAATATGAAGAGCGTGAAGCAGACAAAACTTTTTTGTCGTTAAAATACCGAGTCTATGAAGCGTGTGAAGAATATTTTACAAAAGATGGATATAAAGCCCCAAATAATGGTGATGATTTGGAGGTTGTTCTGCAAATTCTTGTATCTAAGGCCGCTTCAGATATTTCAAAGTTGAAAACAGATTATAAATATACAATATCCAATGACAAGACTATAGAAGGTATAATTTGGAATTTGTTTGATGGTTGCTTTTTAGCTTTCGATGAGTGTAGCAATGAGTGATTTAAGCGCAAAGAAAAGGTTAATGTACTTGAGCGGTGAGGATTTTTACCTTTACTGCTACTCTGTATTTATTATTTTGGATTCTTTGAAATGCCGTGATGGAAAATATTTTAGAGATTATAGAAAGTTAGCTTTTTTGATGGATATCATTGGTGACAATAAGACCGTTTATGTTGTTTCCCATTCTTCTGGTGAAAATTTGAATCCCAAAGACTACGAGTGTTTACTTGATAGTTATTCAAATGGCCTTACAAAAAGAAGTGAAATTTTGAAACTTTTGTTTGTTCTTGAGAAACGCGGATATATTGTTCTTGATAGAGGGATAGGACAAGAAATCAACGTTTCCTTATGCAAAGAAAATTTACCTAGTGATTTTTTGAACAAAAATATTTTTACAATGGAAAGTAGGAACATACTAGATGTTTCGAAGAAGGTGAAGCGATTAGCATCGCTAACCTTAAATACCATGTTGAGTAAAATATATACTGAGAATGGAGTCCGAACATGGCTTTAATGCGAATTAATAAGCTTGTTTATGAAGGGAACAAATATAAATTTGAATCTCAGGAATTTGATAAAAATATCGTTCTAATTGAAGGTGATAATGGGACGGGTAAAAGTACGTTCTGCAATTTGATTTATTTCGCTTTAGGTGGAGAGGTTCCAATATTTAGGCGAGATAATGAGAAACGCCACGAGGAGATAACATCTGACAATGATAATTATGTCGATCTCTATTTGTCCTTAAGCAATGATAGTTACTTACTAAGGCGGTATTTTGATGATAATGAAATAACGGTTATTCCTTATGAGAGAGTTGTAGAAAAAATATATTCTGAAGACAACAAAACGTTAATAACAGAAAATGTTAAGTATAATTTATCTGAAAATGAAACCAAGATTTACCCCGTAAATAGAAGTAAAGACGGGTATGTATTTTCTGATTGGATTTTAAGTAAGCTTGAAATTTCTGTTGTTGAATTATTTCACGGATATAACACATTTAAAATTAACATTTCCGACTTAATGAGATTAATCTATCACGACCAGCAGCCAAATCCTGAAGGGATATATAAAAAACCGGATACCAATTCAACTTATGTTTCGGATTCAGAATTAGTTAGAAAAGCAATTTTCGAACTTTTAGTTGGCAAATCATATTCAGATTATTATGACTCTATTGTCGAAGAAAAAAGTCTCATTAGAGAAAAAAGTTTAGCCAAAGGTGTTGTTAATGAATATACATCGCTAGCTAACAAAATGCGTAAAGATGGCGAAACAGAAAATGTCAGCTTTTTGCAAAAAGCTATTTTAGACAATGAAAAACAAATTGAAAAGCTTCATGCAGGAAGATTGGCATTTAAGCGCAATAGGTCTGGTTCCAATACTATAAATCAAGATATAAATTCACATAAATCAGAATTGATTGATTGTGAATTAAAACTCAGTCGTTTGAAAGAAACGTTGATCTCCGCTCTTGATGAGAGATACAAGTTAAATGTAGTTCGAAATGAATCAGCTTCTGAAATTAAAAGAATCGAGAAAGTCATATTTTCTCATGATCAACTAAACCTGTTTACCTCTGACACTTGCCCCTATTGTTTGAACCATGTTGACCGTATTGAAAGTCACTGCGTCTGCGGTGCATCTATTGAAGAAGAGCAATATGAAAGATTTTTTTATACGTCAAAGGAATACAAAGACATACTAAAATCTAAGCTCAAAACACTGTCTACAATAAAAACAGCTTACGATGACTGTGATGCCGATGTTCAACAAACTAAATTAGACATTAATATAGTAGAAAAGAGAGCCTTGAACCTAAGAGATAAGCTATCTGAAACGCTTGGTAGGGTAGATGAAGTTATTGATATAGAAAGTCTCAATGATATTGACGATAAGATTTTGGATCTTCGAGAAGATGTAGCAAATCTGTATCGATTATTAGATATTGAGTCTAAATTGGAGCGCTTTCAGAAAGATTTTGATACTAAAAGCGGAAAGGCAAAGAATGCAGAACTCAAACGGAAAGGACTTGAAATTAAAGCCCAGCAGGACGTTACATCAAAAGTTAATGCCTTCAGTAAAAAGTACGATGAATTGATGAAGAGTACTTTGCGAGATTGTCGTTCGGCTAAGATTAATTTGGATAATTACTTACCTTCAATTAATGATGGCCTTTATCGAGAAACTAGCTCATTGGTTTCAATAAGGCTTATGTATTTCATCACATTAATGCATTTAGCTTTATCTGACGAATCAGTAACTTTCCCTCGATTTTTGCTTATTGATACTCCTGAAACCGCTGGGATAGAACTAGAACATCTAAATAACTGTATAAGTAAGCTAGAAGAGTTAAGGGGTTATAATGTCGATTTTCAGGTCATTATTTCAACTGGTTTAAATAAATATCCGGACTCTCTAAAGGGAAATAGAGTTTTATTTATGCCTGATACACAAAAGAAGCACATGCTGCTCAAAGAGAAATGAGTTAGATTAGTGATTGAGTAAACTATCTACTCAGATCATTCTCGGTTACATAGGGCTGGTAACTTTAATACGAGGACTTGGACTCGTTTCAGACCTACTGGGGTATTATTTGAATCATGGATGGGCTTCCATCTATGTTTTCAGAAACAAAAAAGCCCGCTAAATGCGGACTTTTTTGTTTCTCTTTTATAAAGGCGGCTAGGTCGTTTATAGACGTCGGCAAGCTGGAAGCCGTTCCAGTTCTTACCCAATAAATGCATAATAAACGAATAAAACTACTATGTCAATATGACTTAATCAATTTGAACAGTGGCGAGCTAAAAGCGGTATGTTGTACAATTAATCGCCTTCTGCGATTTCTATCCACATCTTAAGTTCCTCATTAATGATATCACTGACTTCTTTAGGGCTTTTTGTTGAATGAAGCTGGCGATAATGAACATCAATCATATTCCATAATGCATCGTGAGTGGAAACTTTTGTTTGAGCTTCAGTCAATGAGGCTTTGTTTGCATCTAGCTCTTCTTGCAGACTTACTAAAGATCTATTTAAAGTATTGTTAGATAGGTACAGCTCAGTATTCTTAACTTTGATTTCATTATAGTCACCAATCCCCACTGTTACTGATAGAGCTTTATCCAACGCTTGAACATCTATATTTGATAGTTTATGAGGATAGCCATCTGAACGTTGAGGCTCTTGTCTCCCCCCTTTTCTAACAGGTTTGGCAAGAGGCGGTAAGATGCGAGTCAGAGCTACCGTCTCAATCATACTACAAACCGCAAAAGACCGCTTACTCTTGTCGTTATAATGCGTAAGTTTTTCCAGTGACGACCTTGCCATTTCGAAGCAAGCCCGATCCCCTATGGGTGGCTCACTGGATGAAATAGGGACAATCTGCACACGGGCACCAGAAGCCTTGACCACAATAGCAAGCCTACGTTTGTGCATTTCACCAAGCTGACGAACATCCGGATAACGTTTATTAGATTTAGTATCTCCTGAGCATTTTTTTACCGAGGGTATGTATCCGTAATCCACTTCAACCAACGTTCCCTTCCGCAGAAGGCTTATTACACTGCGTTTTACTTTATGTGTCTGAGAGAGGTATATCTCCGGCTGGCGCGGTATACGAGGTACCAGCCCTATTATGATTTCATTGGCTTTAGGATGGTCAACGGATTTAACTTCCCATCTATGGCACTGCTGGCCAGCGAACATCTTGGTGATTGTAATTGCGTGTTTGTTCTGCACATAATTGACATCCGGAAAGAGAATCTCGGAAATACCTTGGCTCTGTTCCCTCCCAAGTTCATCGGTTGTACCATGTAATAGATAAATTGTAAGCATTCTGAATTGATTCGACCTAAACATTAATCTATTAGAGCTAATTGCCAATAAATTAGCAATCTTAAAACATTATCGTCACTTTTAGCTGCACTAACGAATTAGTTATAAAGCTTTCGAATACAATTAACTTTCCTCATACTTATCCCCCTTCCTCTCAAAATTAAATCCATTGAATAATCGGCAAGTGAGGCTGTTATTGTATTAGAACATTAGAAGAAAATGGGACTAATTTCTTTTCAGGTCGAATGACTTTTATTCGCTCCCAGCTATTAGATTATTGTTCTGGACACCCAGCCTAAAAGCAGAAATATCGGAGACAACATTCGTGTTCTACGGATGTCGTTATAAGCAGCATGACTTGTAAAATAAGTCGTGTTTTATTCTTTCGTTTTCACTATTAACAACCGTGAATAGGCCTCTACTCAAAGTATCTGAATGGTCGATTAATCGCTTTAATGCCACAAATGTATTTACCTGTTGTTCATCGAGGCTTGCTACATCTACCCTTAACTGATTAGAATTCACGTTTTTTAAATACGTGAAGTATTTACCAAGGAATCCAGCTATGACATCTGAGATCTGAACAGCGCTATTGTCATGGGACTTCACAAACTCGTAGTTTTTAAGCGGATTTCCATTGTCAGTCCATGAAATACCCTCAATCAGGTTTTGAATTTGCTCTTCTTCATCAAATATATGCCATGAGTTTTTGAAAATATATAGTTTCTGAAGATAGAAAATCAAGAAATTATCAATCAACTCTTTACCATGCCCCCCTGAAATAAAAGGAAGGTCATCTAATGTGAGAGCCTCTTCAAAAAGGTTTTGAAGCATGTTAGCTCGATGATTCGCCAACATGTCGCTATGTGTCCTTACGAGAGATATCATCCAATTGCAGAATGCGTGGAATTTGTCCTGTTTCACATCTGGATAATTAAAATGATTTAGCTCTCGCAAGAAGTCAACTTTGGTAGATGTGATAACTTCGTAGAAATCACCTTTCAATTGAAGGTGATTAATAATGAACGTTGAATTTTCGGCCTCACTGATAATCGAATCAATAATGTCAATCACAGACCAATAAACGATATTTAAGTTAAAATAGTGAATATAAAAACCATTTACAGATAGCCAATCCAAAATTTGATTGAGCTTTCGAGATTTGAGCATATCAATGAAGCTACCTTTCGCAACATGCTTTAACTTCAACTCCTTTGCTGTTTTTTGAAGCTTTAAGGTATCGAATAAGGAGGCGAAATCTGAATTGTGATGTGTTCCTTTATGCACGATTCCAGCGAGTACAAAATTGTCTTCCTGCTCTACGTTAAGACCGAAATCAGATAGGTATAACTTCCTGATATTATTTGTCTCGTCATAGTAAAACGTGTAGATATCATCTATGTTTTGAAGCCCGTTGTGGAGGGCAATACTCTCTCTAATTTTATTGATTTCCATATTTGCGGCTAAGTTCCATTATTATATTTGAGGGTGCCTTGGAGACTTCTATTGAATTGGTGATAGCTTTTTTGTTACCAAGCCGAAAATTATTACGTCAGCACAACGAAGTGCCTTATCAATGATTGTCATTATTTTCTCGTTCTGTTTCTCTGCTAAACAGTTTGGCGATTTCAGCATACAAGTCCGCCTGTTAACTTATACTTAAAACTGCTCAACTTAGGTTGTTTTATATGACCATAAGCATGTTTTAATTTCTAGATTTATTCTCCTTCTATTTTTAAATCTGTAGCGGTGATTACCCGTTAGATGAAGTGGCAATGAAGAATTACCAGCCTACCAATACCGCTGTAATATTCGAATAAACATGCACTTTTGACCATTCAGTGAACTTCAGATTGGTAACGATAAGTACGTTAGTTTTTTCGTAAGGTTTAGTTAATAAATGAAACAGTAATGTTCCGCCTGCTTGGCTAAAGAGCTGGAATTTTTAAGCTAGAACATATGAGCAGTTCAAAATGCCTCCATAACTATCAACTTGGAGCACTATTCCCGCTAAAGTGAACAACACCGTGCATACCAATTAACCACTGTTGTAGTGGTTGGCCTGCGCCACCTTTTTATATTTAAAAACGTCAGTCATGACGATTTGGTGATGCTGCGCTATACTTTTAACAGAGTTAATCTAGGTAATTACTAAATGCCACACAGTAAATCAGCGATAAAAATAGAAGCGCCAACAACGGAAAATGAGGTACTTTCAGCGTTTGCTAAAGAGCAGAGCAACGCCAACCAAGCTCCCACGTTGGATGGACGTCAATTTAACGCTTATGTCAGGTTGAATGACTTACGAGCAATTCAGCAAGTTGACGCTAGTATCTTTGATTTTTTCTGCCGCTACGCTAATGACCCCAGTCAAACCGAAGCCAAAATCCAAGCTTTCGCCAAAGACCATGCTATTGCATGCAAATTGTTTGAGATAGAAAGTGTAAGACAACTAATGTACGAGGAGAGCCATGATGTATAAAACGTTAGATGTGATAGCACTTTCCGAGGAGATAGAGCGTGATAGTCAATCGGGGAAGTTAACAATGCAATTGCTGGCCGAAGGACAAACGCTATACGGCAAAAACCCCGATTATCCTGAATTCCTTGAGCGCATAACCCCAGATGGCCGAAGAACATTAGGCCAATGGCGAGATGGAGAGTTCGTTACTGAAGCTAGCCTTCTCTGACTCTTGATAGAATAAAGCCTCGCAACGAGGCTTTGAGGGCAAGGAAATAATTTATCATATGATGTCAGTCTATTCATCACAGTAATTCTACTCTGGCTCCAGTTTTATTGGTTCTTTTCTAAAAGAGTAGAAACGAGAAACTCAATTCTCCGCAGAAAGCAATCAGCAAATGATTCATCCAATTGCGCAGAGTGTTTCAATCTAACGAGAACACTGGTTCAATGATAAAGAACAAGTCGTGCATTAATTGAGAATATGCACTCTTAAGAACCTTAATGAATAAAACCAATCCTCAAGAAGCTCGTTCGTTCTTAAAAATACCAACGACATACTCAATTTATAAAACACTCTAAGATTGTTTAATTATCACCTCAACAATAAAAATCCCATTAGGTTATAAGCAATATTTTATGCCTTATATTCTTAGTGTATTTTATTACGTTACAACAGTTTGATAAATCTTATTTTTCTTAAAAATAACAAACTACAAATGAACATGCCCAATTAATAGATCAACTATATTACTGTTATATTTCAAGAACTTAAAAAATAAATCGCTTGAATTAAAATAAACTTTGCCCACACTAAATTAGTACTTACACAAGTCACGGAGTGCTATTAGGATGGCAAACAAGAACATTTTTATTGAGTTATACAAATTTGAATTTGTCAGCTCAAATGAAATTTCTAACAAAGATATTTCAAAAGAAGAAGAATTGGCTTTACAAAATATTGTGAAGCAAATTTTAGCATCCAATAGCGCTGACACTAAATTAGATATTTTGGAGTTAAATAATGAAATTAGCATCATACCTAAGAGTTAGTTCTCAAAGACAGGCGACTGAAGGCGACTCTATAGAAGGCCAGAGAATACAGATTGAAGATTGGGCGAAAGCAAACAATCATGAAATAGTGAAGGAATATTGTGATTCGGGGTTTAGCGCTTACAACAATGGTATTAGGCACGAATTCAATAGAATGATAGCTGATGCGGTTTCCGATTTGACGCCGTTCGAAGGCATTGTTACGTATAACCTATCCCGATTTAGCAGAAAAAGCTTACAGATGTTACAAACCCAAAATGATTTAGATAAAGCTGACATTAAACTTTTTTCTGTAAACGATCAAATCCCAGAAGACAGGAAAACAGCAAGATTGATCACTGCATTATTTGGGGCGATAAATGAAAATCAAAGTGAACAAAACAGCGAGACCGTTCGAGATCGATTAACTGAAACAGCAAAAGGCGGATTTCATACAGGAGGAATACCTTTATTCGGATACAAATCTGTTATTGCACCTAAAGAAATGACATCAGGTCAAAAAGATAGAAAAATATTAGTTATTGATACTGAAGAGGCTCTAGTGGTTAAGCGTATATTCAATTTATCTTTGTCAGGTAATAATGGACTAGCGATGGGTATCAAGAAGATAGCGACTTTATTAAATAGGGAGGGAGTTAAGTTTAAAGGCGGCCAATGGAATTACAATAACATAGATAGAATATTAAGATCATCGACTTATCATGGTCTTAAGATATTTGGAAGATGTCGCGATAATAAGACTCCAAAATACTCGCAAGTAGCAGTCAAAGTCCCAAGTATAGTCAGCAAGGAGTTATTTGATGCTGTAGGTTTAGGGCTAACTAAACGCAGGCCGGGAACACATAAATCTAAAGGTTTAAATAACCCTACGTTGTTAACCGGAATATTAAAATGTTCAGAGTGTGGTTCAGGCTTTAGGCTAAGTACGGGAAAAAGTGGAAAATATAGATATTACACTTGCGGGCAAAAACTGGCGAGAGATGTCAACTCCTGCTCTGCACCACGAATTCCTAAAGATAAACTCGAAGCTGAAATAATAAGTGTTATTAAAGAAAGAATATTGACACGAGAAAGACTTGAGAAAATTACAGAGTTTGTTCGATCTAAGAACACATCAGACAAAAAAAATATTAACCATGAAATCCTTTTATGTAATAAAAAAATTTCGGGTGTCAAAGAAAAAGCAGATAACCTTTGGACGTTGATATCAGAAAAAAAAATTACATTTGATGACACTCTATCTTCCCACATTGAAACACTGCAAAAGCAAATCAAAACTTTAGAACTAAAGGTCGAAAAAGCAAAAATCGAAGCATCTCTAAAAATTTGGAATTACGGCAGTCAACAAATTGAACAATTTATAGCTAATAGCTTTGACACTATGGCGAGTTCAAACCCTGAGGCTATAAAAGCCTATTTAGCTAGTATAATCAATGAAATACGTGTTTATAAAAAAAGTGTCAAAGTAGTGGGAGGCAACCACCCGCTTGTGGATATTATATCCAGATCAAAAAAAATGGGCATCTCAAATGAGGTGCCCACTTATTTCACTATATGGCGGAGAGAGAGGGATTCGAACCCTCGTTAGGTTTAACCC
>TARA_R110000765_G_scaffold6900_5_pt1 | contig 10767 bp, 16 predicted proteins | sample TARA_R110000765 | Tara Oceans TARA_R110000765 (sample SAMEA4398168) | marine metagenome | biome: Polar Biome; feature: [MES] marine water layer (ENVO:01000295) within the mesopelagic zone...; material: water (ENVO:00002006), including particulate matter (ENVO:01000060) such as...... | reverse complement strand
TACGCTACCTCTTGAAATCTAAGAGAATCATCGCTCATGTTAACGTAGTTATAAGCGTTACCGTCATAATATAAAAAGCTGTTATGTGATCCATTCACAGCTTCTCTCATAACCTCTAGGCTTGCTTTATAGGCAGAGCTAACGAACTTCAAGCTAAGACTCCAGAATTTCTTACCATCATGTTTTTTATTTGAATACTCAACACCACCCTGGCTTGTAATCATTGTATTCTCATGGATTACACCCTCTGTACCTGACAGTCCTACATTAGTCAAAGATAACTTCGTACCGAGAATCACTTGTGTCACGGTGGCGACTGCCTCTTCATGCGCTGACATATACCAAAACCTTTTAGAATTACCTATAGTCATGGTCGCATCTACGTTCCAACCAAGAACCGTAGCGGCTATAGTCGCTTGTGCTGTAGTCGTGGCATTGTCCGATGCGGTGTTCGTAAAGAACTTAAATCCACCATCATCATCTGCTGTCGAGTAATAAGCAGCGCTATCTATTTTATCAATAGAACCACTCCCTTTATCCACCCTAATTGTAGCATGCTGTTCTGTGAAATTAGCTGCCGTGCTTAGGTTGCCATCAATTAACTGCTCATCGCTGGTTACTTTGGACGAACTAGAAGTGTAAACGCCTCCACCCTGAGCGACAGAGCCACTAGCGACAGAGCCACTGTCTACAGAGGCGTATGTTTCAGGACCATCTGTTGGGTAAATAAAATAAGTTGCCATCAGCCAACTTCTCTACAAGTTATCGCAACTTTACCAGGAGATCTATTTAAACTTGTTATCATATAATAGCCGTTCCAATTACTACCAAATGGGTCAAATGGCATCGAGTCAAATTTAACCACATCTCCAGTCTCAAGTAAATAACCTAGAGATGGATTCACCACCTCACAGGTAATTATTTTCCTTATATCTCCAAAAATATTGTAATAATAATCAGCAAATCCATCATTAGGATCTCCAGAGCTTAAATCTGTATTACCAGGTTTATCATAGTTATATTCTAAATTTATATTACTAATATTCTCTCTGCTTTCAATATTATAAACAGCTCTTGCTCCTGTACTCTCAGCATTAGTAGACGTTTGCGTAACGCCATACTCACCCGCTTTAGCTGGATGTTTTTGATAATTAATTACCATCTTTGTCTGTAGCTCGTTAAAGGGGGTATTCCTTACGCTTATATTCCTTATATCATTACCAGTTAGCGTTGCAGAGACATCACCACTGGCATAAGAATCTTTTACATACCAATAACTACCTGTGCCATCAGCTCTAAATTTATAAATAAATCCAAATTCATACTGTAATCTCTCTAAAGTTTTATCTAGATCTATTGGCTCTAAGGCCCATAGCCTACCTTTCCAAGCGGTCGATATTCTTGCACCAGCTACATTTAAGTTTGAAGAATAATTATATGGTGTCTCATCTACATTTGTAAACCTAGCTAACAAGCTCCTATGAATCTCAAGTCCACAATCAGCAGTGCCACTACCGCCAGAAAAATCATTTGCATTACCGTCATGTCCAAAGTACAAATGTTCAATTTTTTCTAAGCTTTTTTCAGTAGATGCTCTTTCTTCCTCTCCAAAATCGTTTTTAACTTTCATGTATATTTGAAATTTATTAATTAGATGGTCCGTTACAATATTCGCCTGTATTCCATCGGCTAAATCCACAAGGCATTTTAACCCAAAGGGTGTCTTAAGCTGACCGTCATTATTTGTATAAGCTGCTGACAATATATCTACAGTAACTGTACCTAGATCTACTGTAGAGTTTGAAGCAGAGCTATTATTTCTTAAACCAGTTAGTTCTGCTACACTCCCACCATACTTGAACCATACCTCTGAACGATAATTTCCGCTTGTTGAATTACCTGCCGCTATAAATACATCAGCATCTACAACTACACTTAAAGCTGTTATCTCTCCAGTAATTATAGGGAAGCCGTATGTTATATCCTTGTCGTCAAGTGATCCTGCCGTATCAGTTGCAACCCTTTGATTTAAAAGCTCTACATAACCGCTGTGACTATATAATAAGATATTATCAGAAGAGTTTGCCACTGCCTCATCCGTTTCACCTACAGAAATAGGGTCTGTCTTAAAGGATCTTTCTAAAGTCTTACTTATTAAAGCTACATTAGCCGAATGGTCATACTTAATACTGCTTTGTGTAGCGCTAGTGTATTCACTTGTTTCTAGAGGTACAAATGCATCTAGACTTGACTCGTAATAATGGGGAAGAATATTACTATCAGATTTAGGCATAACTACCAGTAGATTTGAATCTGTTAGTCGAAGCACTGGGGCTGGAAACAAGCCTTTTTCCATATCCCTTACTTCTTCGCCTATAGTATTACCAGAATAATCTCCGTAAACGACTGGAATATAAATATTTCTCTGAGTTGCTTTAGCTTGTGGAAAAGTTATGAAATCCCAAGGGCGCTTTTCTTCAAGTCCTAGGGTTACACTAGCATCATTATGACTTACATTTATTAATCTGCCTTCATAAATTTGATTAGCATGGGATACATCAGTGTCTCCTCCTAACTGAGAAAACACCTTAACGGTTCTGTTAATATAGGTACGAGTCCCTGACATAAGTTCAGCACTGAGCTGTGACCCTAGAAATTCAAAATTAGCGACCTCAAAAGATACATTTGAAGTTTTAGCTGAAGAGCTAGAGAGGTCTATAGATGATCGTATCAGTGGCTTGTTTACAATAGCACCGTAATAGTGGTTACTGCTCACATCGGCATCTTTGAAAGACAACCCAGTGAAGCTGGACTCATCCCCATAGTGAAGCTGTACCAGCCAGTTCTCTTTTATTGATCTTGATTTAGAGTAAGCTAGATAGTCCGCGTGTAGGCTTAGACTCAAGCTAAGTTCCTCCCCATAGCCTTTTGAATCTCAGGTGCGATAACGTCCCTGACGTAATCAGCGTTAGTGATTGGTCCTGAGAAATGTAGATTCACGTTACTAGATTGGCCAGTCTCATTCATTTGTCTTAATTGGTCTAGGCCAATAGACTGCGCTGAGTCTCTCTTGATAATAAACTCTCCAGCTTGGGCTAGGATTGGCACATTGTCTTGCCCGCGGACTGTACCACCACCAGCGAATTTTTGGACAGGACCACCGTCATGTTTTATGCCCATCGAGCCTAATAAAAATGACCCAAACCCAAGTCCCGCTGTCTGAGCGCCAAAGAATGTCTTTAGTAACGCAAAGGTCGCAGCTTTACTTATAATCGTAGCAGCTAGACTATTTATCGCCTTCTCACCAGCTTCTCCAAAAGTCGTTGCTGTTAAAGCTGCTTGAGCAAAGGCATCCCCTAATTGATCAAATGCTTTTACTGCGAACCTTCCGCCTTTCCCTAGTTCACTCATAGCTGATTTGAATGTAACAATCTTTACCGTTACCTCATCTTGATTGACACTTAATTCAGCAATAGTATCAGCGAGCTGCTTGTATATAAGGTCTTGTTGGGCCAATATAGCGACCAAAGATGCTAAAGCAGTAAACTGGTCTTTAGTCTTTTGTGTAGCTTCCGATGTTGCTTGATTACCTGTACCGATTGACTCAGCCATTCCCAAAGCATCAATCTTAGTAAGATTCATTTGCTGACCTAAAACTTCAAGTAGTTCTGCTGCTTTTTCTGAGGTAATAGTTACATTTCTTATCTCACCCGAGAAATCCCTAAATCCTTCAACCTTTTTCACTGTTTGTTCGAAGTCACCGAAGCGATCAAAAGTATCTTTTAGTTTTGGGTTCTTTTCAAGTATATCGGCAATAGCCTTATTCATCCCCTCAATGCGCTTTACAGTCTGCTCTTTAAATACAAGCACTTCTAAAGCTGTTAAAGCTTTTGTTTCGACACCTATTGCCTTTAGGTTTCTAAGCATAGCTTCCGCTTCACTCTCTGTGAAGCTTCTGATATAATCACCAACTCTATCCGCTAATGAGCCAATGCTTTTTGATGCTTCTTTTAAGCTCGGCAACATAGTATCGCCAATCTCAGCAGACAGTCTAGACACACTATCGTTCATATTAGAGAAAGCACCTTCAAAGGTTTGCGACATCCTGTCGGTACTACCAGCAATACCTACAACTGGATCTTGTAGTGTCTCGATCAATGCCTTTCTAAATTCTGGAAGGGATGTATTGGCTAAATCTGTTAAACCCTGACTGGATTTTATTATATTTAAGATACCCTTTTCTCGTAAAATATCGGCAGCGCCAGCGCCACCAGCAAAAGCTCTACCAAAAGAGTTAGCCGCTTCTACGGCTGTGGTCCCCATGAAGGCTGCAAGATCTGTAATCGGCTTGATTAGGGCATTCGCATCAGCTCCAAAAGCCTTTAGCTGTGCGCCAGCATCTGCTACATCCTCTAGGCTGAATGGCGTAGTAGCAGCAACAGCATTGAAAGTCTCAAACGCTCTATTGGCCTTTAAGACAGATCCTGTAAGCCCAACTAATCTTGTACGGACTTGCTCAAATTTAGATGCTGTCTTTACGAACATAGAGACGGCTTTTATTGCGCCACCAATGGCAAATGTATAAAGTAAAATGTTATTTCTTAAAGCGCCTATATTTCTTCTTAGTCCAGAGGTAGAACCTCTTAGTCTTCCTGTAGTGGTATCAAACCCTCTCGCTGCGCCATTAGCCTTATTGAACTGCTCCTCTAAGTTCGTAAAACCTTTAGCTCTAACTTCTATTACAAATTTATTTGCCATTTTTTATTTCCCCTGACCGTTTCTCACAAGCACTTATCTCTTCACTTATAAGGCGAAAGATGTCAATGGTTTTGGCATCAGCTTCGTGAAGGGTTTGTGAGAGAGGTAAGTTAAACTTGGTGGATACAAAGTAATCTTCAATATATGCCTCTATCTCACTATCAATAAAGAACTTAGGGTTGCAGAAGAAATTGAGGTTATAGTATAAGTTTTGACCTAGCGTGAATTTGTTATGCTTATCTTCAGCTGTAACGCGATCGCATTCAGCCCATATCTCATCTTCTGTAAAAGTAATCACTTTAGACAAGGTTGGGCTTTGGGCCTCGTAAGATTTGAATTTGACTGGAAGAAGGCTATTCCCCCATCCGAAGAAGTTACACCAGGTAGCTATCCTGACTTGGGTGTCTTTTTTTTAGACAGTCCTTTATATTCTAAATATACAGCATTAAGCACTTCGTCTATCTTAGCATCGTCTAGCGCTTTAAGGGTTTCTTCAGGGTCTTTAAAGGCTTTCTCCATACACCAGCTAAGTAGGTCGAAGTAAGCATCTCGTTCTATTGCATCATCCCAAAACACTTTCATTTCCAGACGATGCAATTCTCTGCGTTCACCAAAGGTGATTGGGCAAATCTCAAATTCGCCATGTGGGGTTTTTATCATAATTCTTTAAGTTACTACTTGCAATACATTCCCTGAACTGGATGCGAAAAACTTGGTAGATACATCCACCATCATCGCATTAGCTTCGTTATATGCTACACTTGTGATCTTGCCAAATAATCCTTCAAATCCAAAACCAGATGCACTGGCAATGGCTGAAGCGTGGTTATGAAAGTAAGTTGCTACGGTAGTATTAGATTTCATAGCTGTTTGATATTCAGCAGTTGTCTGAGTGCCTGCTGCGTTATTATTATCATATTTTACAGTAGCATCTAATGTTGCAGATATTTCTGGGACTGCTCTAACAATACTTTCTGGATTACCCGATGCGTCATGTTGACCAACATATTCAGATGGATTCTCAATATTTAATGTAAAACTCTGCACCACGCAATCTGTTGCGCCAGCAATCGTTTTTGATCCAGTGCCAGCTAAAGTCGCTAATGAGTAATAACTTGTACCATAGGCGGTTGCTGGAGTTACTGGAGCTGCTGAGAAAGTGGCAATATACCCTGTACGAGCTGTGGCTGTAAATTTCAGACGGCCAGACTCATTAGCCATGTCTCCAGAGATAGATAAAGAAGTGATCGTACAACCTGGGAATGTCATAGAATGAGTATCTGCGCCAGAAGCAGCATCAGCGGTGCTGGGGGTTGAAATATGAATTGTTGTTGTATGCTGGATTGCTTGAGATGTAGTTCCTGTAGCCAATGCTGGCGGTGTATAATTATTAGCAATAGATGTGATATTGCTACTTTCAGCAGCGCCTATGCAGTTTTGTAATAAGAACGGTGCAACTGCTGTGTCAAAGACACCAGAAAAAGTAATTTCCTTTGTTGTTGCAAGCTCGCTTATAAAAGCATCATCTATATCTGCTACTCTTCCCGATGTGCCACTACGTACATCCATAACTTGTGTTAAATTAAAATTAGGCATTTCAAGACTGTCAATATTAACTGCTATTAAAGCATCAGTCTTTGCAGTGCCAGTGGTGGATTCTCCTGTTGAACCAATCGCCAATTTAAATTGTTTTGGTGAATAGGCTGTTCCGTCTAAAGACATTATTTAGACTCCTTCTTATTTTTTACTTCTTCTAAAAATTCTTTTGCTACTTCTGGCACTACGTCAAGATCAACCGTTTCTCCTCGGTTAAAAGCTTCCCAATCCTCTGTCGATAAGCCTTTATAGCTGTCAGATTCGTTAATGTGTTTTTTTGCTTTATATTTTGCCATCATTAATACCTCAATCGTTTACGCATATACTTCTTCAACTAAACACTTAAACTCTGCCGTTGTCGTTAAGTAGGCAGGGTGTTCACTTTCTAAATCATAGTTTACAGACTGCAAGCGAGCATTGTGCCATTCATAACTCTGTTCCGCTGGGTACACTGTAAAGGCTAGCTCATTTGAGGTTATGTAGAACTGGTCTAGGCTTGTGATCAAGATTGGTCGTCTAATCAAGCGCACTTGCTCACCATCACTCGTAAGAAAAAACTCACCAGTAGAAGTTACAAAATTAGAGATTTCATCAATACTCGCTACGTTAATCCTAATAACTTCCTTCAGTCGCTCAATAACATCAATGCGCGTATCTAAACTGCTTTCTTTGGTGTATCTACCGCGTTCTTTTTCATTATAGGTCAGAAGTATCGAATATTCGCGAATCGCTCCGTTAGAGCGCAATTCTACAATCTCATCTCTTTGAGGTATCAATTGGAAAAATGTATTACCTCGATAAACCTTATCGTAACGGATAGGCACATTTCGGAACTCTTGCGATACAAGTAACCTTAGATTATCCAGGACGTTCTCGTTATAGGTTCTATTGTAAGTGATCATATTAACACGTTACAATTAAACATAATGTCTGCGACCTGATAAGCATTCTCTTTGTCTTCTAGCTCTGGCTCATAATTAACAAAAGTAATCACTGCATCATTCCACTTATAAGTAGACGAGGGACTGTAGTTTGAATTGTTACCAATCAATCGCTTGATACGATCAGCGTAATTCATTAATTGTTCTATATTGTTCCTGCGAGAGAAAACTCCAGGTGTACGTCTATAAAGTCTAAGTAGAAGGCCGTAAACCCTAATTTGGTCTTCAGTCGTTGGTTGGTCTAGCTCGTCCTGGACAGGAATAACTCTAATAAAGAAATTGCCCCTGTTTTTAAAGTCCCTATCATAATGGAATGGGATCTTACCGAACTCGCCCTTGATTAAGGACTCTAACGGCTCTAGGACATTAACACGGAGAACGGAAGTGTATTGAGAAGCCAGATGCTACCTCCTACTGACTTGCTCGGATTTTACCGAGCCATGCTCTTCAGGCATACCCACTACGATTATAGACCACTCATCGTTAGTAGTGTACACTCCTTCGCCAAATCTTATATACATACCATAAGCCAAGCCTTGATAGTCACCGTTAACCTCTTCAGACTGCACCACCTCACTCATAGCGAGGCCAGTGTCATTCTTTACATAGACTGAATACTTAACAGTCGTGTTGGCTGTGCCAGAAGTAAAAGTACCTCCAGCGATTATCTTTACACGAACATCATCGTAGTCGACCGCAGGAAGTGATGAAGACTTAGTATCTAGGATTCCACCAGTGGTAGATCCGTTAACACTGACAGGTCTAACACGACCCTCATTCTTCTCGTAGGTAGACTCGTGCCAAAGTGAATACTCGCCTCTTTTAAGCAAGTCTAACATACCATCACCTTCAGGAGAGATGTAGCGCTCCTCAGTCTCCTTGGCTCTTTCTGGGTCTACAGAACGCATCAAGTCTGCACAGGCAAGCCCTGCATTACTATTGATTAGGACAAAGTCGTACTCACGACTAGAAGCACCTTGGTCTTCTGCTTTGGTGCGCTTAAATATTGGTCGGTTGATATAAGAGCGAATACGGTCCGCTTGTTCATTAACGACTCTTTGTTTGATTGTAGCCCAATCTTCTGCTGATTCATAGACTAGGTTATCAGGGTCCACTGCGCTGTATACATATAAGGCATCCGAGGCTGGGTCATAGTAAGCATCATCAGCGCTATCCACAGCGCCAATAGATGACTGCATATTCATCTCTTTACCGTCTACATAACTCTGAGAAGCGTAACCACTATTATAAGCAGCCCATACGTTTGTTCCATAGGAAGCAAAGTTCTGGACCAACTTCTTGCGGTCATAATTATCTATATTGGCCTCTACACCCATAAGGTCGGTTGTAATGTTGCAGAATGATTCTAGGTACGTTGCCATTATGCCATTCCGCTTTGTGTATTCTCAAAATAATCCATACCATCTACTTCTTCAAATTGACAGACAATATCAGGAACCTTAAGTCCCTCTATCATTGTCATTAGGTTAGCAATCTTTTTGACTCCATTGACCGATACGTCACTTTCCATCTCTTTAGAGATGCTTTTGGTTAAGAGCTTGATAGCTCTAACCTCGTCCATCATAGATTCCATTTGTTCGGATAGTGTCATTACTTAAACCCTCTTCGTTTACTTGTCGTAGATTTCAAAATGTACTAAGTCTTGGAACGTCTGGTCTGAGACTACTGTCGCATCCCTGTCCCAATTACCGCCCCACCTGATATTCACTCCAAGCCTATCTGCCTCTTGTATAACTCTACCAGCCATGTATACAAACTGATAGGTGTCAGCCCAGTCAGGGATTGGATAAGGAGCTATATCAACAGCCTTACCTTCGATGTGCTTACTCTTCATAGTCTTGGAAGAACCCTTTAATACTAGCTCACGCTGGCGTTCTTCGGAACGAACACCTTCCAGTACCGTAATGTCATAGTGCTTTACTATTTCATTTAGTACGCTAGTGAGTCTAGCATCTATGCCCCTCAGTCTTTTCTGGGAGCGATTGCCGAATCTTGGCACTAAAAGTTATCTTCAATAAAAGGTCTTACAGTCATTGCCCAGGCTTCATCGTCTTTTTTAGACTTAGAAGCACCAACCGCCCAATCGCCCACCATGATAAGCAATCTTTTCATGCCGTGTTTTTTAACCAATCGTCCTATTACTCGTCTAAGCATATTATTTCCCTGCTATCTTGTATATTGTTTTTTTAACTGAAGTCCATATGAGGTCATCCCATTCAGATGGAGACAGAGCTACAGCCTTGTCTACGGCTAAGATTGCGATAGCTACATACTCCCAATTCTCTACTAAAAATTCCATTTAATTTATTCCTTTTATCCATGCAATTAAACTACTAAAAACAAAAGTGACTGTGACAAGTATGCCAGTGAACCATTGCTGTTTGTTCTCCAAGGACCTCACTCTGCCGTTTTGTGACTTTACATCAACGCGGATCTCTTTTGTTACATCAAAATGCGCCTGGTGTCTTTCTTCTAGACGAGCCATGCGCTCTATCATTTCATCGCGGTAAATATCTACAGCAACCTTATTCATTTAGTTTTTTCCATTTATCCGTGAAAGAGAGCCTTTCACTTCCATAAGAATATCTCCAAGGTCATTAATTTCCTCAACGGTCCGCTCGTAACGTCTATCTCTTACTTCATCAGATCGATTCCAACGATTAATGAGAGCGACAACCTTATCATCGGTATCTTGAAGTTTTTTAAGTAGCGTTTTTTGGAGGAACATGATTTGGCCAAAGAATAAGGCCAAAAGACAACCAACAATACCCCACTCTTGTATTAGTAGTTTTTCCATGTCCCTCCTAAAACGATTATAGGCCTAAGCCTCTGGGTCTTCCAGGCTGGCTTTTAAGCTATTCACAAAACCCTGACGACCAATCTCCATTTGTTGAAGGTTGAACCGAGAGCTGTCTACCTTGCGATTTAGGTCATTAATATGTGCGACCATTAGTTTTTGGTCATCCCCTAGGTCATTGATGTTATATTCTTTATCATCAAGGACAAGAGTTGGTTCTGGTTGTTTGTTTTTTTTTGACATTTGAACTCCTATTGTCTGTTTTTGTTATTACTACGAAGTCTTTCAACTTCTTTTTCTAAAAAACTAATTTTTTCATCTTGGCGAATGTCTGCTGGTATTTCAGCATCTTGATTAATTGAGGCTTCTTCTTCCATAGCTACAATATGTTCTTCATTCATCTTTACTTGGTATTCTAAAAAAGAGATTCTTCCATTCAATTCTCCAAATCCCCAAATCATTGTGCCTATAAATCCAACTGCTTGGATTAGCATTGGCAAACTAATATTCAAAGAACTTGATTCGGATAATGGTTTCATCTCGAAAGACTGTCTAAATCCATGCTAATTTTTCTCATCAGAGAATCAGCTTCAAATATCTGACGATGTATTACTTCAAAATCTTTATTGTACCCAAGTAAAAATGTATCGTCTG
>TARA_R110000765_G_scaffold47073_1_pt1 | contig 10776 bp, 9 predicted proteins | sample TARA_R110000765 | Tara Oceans TARA_R110000765 (sample SAMEA4398168) | marine metagenome | biome: Polar Biome; feature: [MES] marine water layer (ENVO:01000295) within the mesopelagic zone...; material: water (ENVO:00002006), including particulate matter (ENVO:01000060) such as...... | reverse complement strand
CCGTCCATCCCCCTTGCGGCAGGCCCCTGCCGCTTCACACCGTCGCCGCACCTTATTACGCTTTGCGCGCTTCTTCTTCTCGAGGGGCGTACCGTGGAAAGTCCTGTATTCTTCTTTGTAGTCTCTCATCCAGGCATCCCCGGGCCACCCATCGGAGTCGGAACTGGTGGCGGCTCAATCCCTGGAGGCAGAGCCCCGGTGGCAATCGTATCAGGCGCAGGAGCGCCTCCTGCACCCATCAGCGCCTCCATACCCGGAGGAGCCGCTGGCGGCGCTCCTGGGGCACCCTGGGGCATCCCTGGGGCTGCCGGGGGCTGTGGCGGGGCGAGGATGTCCCGCAGCCCTAGAAGGTCGAGTAGCTTCATGATGAGCTTCTCTTGGTCAACCGCAGGGCTCTGAAGCAGAAGCGGCATGTACTGCTGGAGTCTCTGAAGCTGGACAAGCCGGTGGTTCTCGGTCGGAGAGTACGGCACAGCGACGTAGTCGAACTCGAGAGGCTCTGATGGACGGCGCGAAGCCCGCATGGCAAGGGTCTCGCGCGTGGCCTCGAGCACCTTACGGCTGTCTGTGAGCCTGATCGGTAGCTTGGTGTCCACCGGAAGATACTCTTCGTAGAGCCCGATGGTCTTGTTGGCGAGGCTCGTGACGCTGTCTTCCGTCATCTTGATGCGACGGCCATTGCGAGTACGGGTCGCGGTGTCAGCCAGTGCCACCTCGGTGGCCACATCAGCAACACCGACAACACCACGGCTGTACTGGGGGATACCCAGGATGAACTCGATGACAAGGTTACACCTCTCACGCATCTCCCGGAACTCGGGAGAGAAGCTCGGGGTCGGCGTGCTGCCGATGATGTCACTCAAGGGAGCGTTGGCCTTGCCCTCGACGGCAATCATCGAGCCTGGTTGATTCGCCTCCCGCAACGCTGTGACCAGAGTCTCGGGGTTGTCCACGAGGGTTGTGTTCACCATCGTCACAGGTGTCGATGTGTGTGCGTGCCACAGCTCAAGCGTGTCGATCTCGTTGAGCCGCTCCTGCAGTGATGCGATGAGCTTGATATCGCTGAGCCCCCCTAGGTCAGTCATGTTCTCGTTGAACGTGATGATCGTGAAGGGGTTGCGGACGTAGCGGTAGGGGAGCTCTCCCTCAAACAGGGGGTCCTCGACGCCATCGAGGATGTGGTAGTACTTGTCCGACTCGAAGTCGTAGACCTCGTAGATCGTGACCCACTTGTAGACCTCGAGAGAGGCCTCATTGACGAGGGCGTTGTTCCTCGCGTGGTCCTTCAGCCACGTAGGATAGCCCCCGAAGTTGGCTCGCTTGGCTGCCGCAGCGTCGTACTGTGCGGGCTGTCCATCGTCAGACTTGGTCCGCCTGGTGAACTCGGCCTTGGTCAGAACCGTCACCTCGATGAGGTAGCGGGTGTCCTCGAACTTCGAGGCTGACATGTCGAAGAAGACATGGCGAGGATCCACATCGAAGATCTGAACCATCTCCTTCTCGAAGTTCCACACGAGCTTGAGGAAGCCCCGGCCGCAGATGCTCGCGTTGGTCGCAGTCTTCCAGAGGGTCGAATGTAGCTTGTTCCGCCGGAAGACATCATTAACGAGGGCCTCTCGGAACTGGGCGGCTGGCTGCAAGGCCTCCTGCCGCGCCATGACCGTGATCTGGGGGTTCTGGGGACAGATGTTGGCAATCATCGTGTCGATGTAGGCATACGGATAGTTGGTTTGGAAGTTGATATCTTCCTCTTCCATGATGTCCGCAGAGCCCTGTGGCTTGTCCTCGTCCTTGCCCCAGTACTCGGCGGCGTACCACGCACGCCACCGGTCCCAGTCACGTCTCTCGATGCGTGACTTGGTCCGATGCGTCTTGATGACGCCTTGAATCTGCCTTGGAGTCAGAGCCACGCGGTTCCTCCCTCGAAACTAGAACCCACGGAACGACTCGGAGGCGCGCTTCCTGTGGGCGGCAAGCGCCCTGCGAGCAGCCTCCTCCGAGGGCTTGGGCCGGGGTTCAGCGGCTACCTGGGGGTCAGGGGGTGGCGCGAACTCGATGTCATCAATCTCATCGGAAGCAAGCACCTCATCTGCTGGCTTGAACTTGATGGCATCAATTTCCGCCTTAGACGGAGGAACTTGGTCTGCTGGCACAAAATTGATGGCATCAATTTCCTCATCAGAGGGAGGAACCTGATCTGCCGGCACGAAATTGATCGCGTCGATTTCCTCATCAGAATATGGACTCCGCGTGAACTCCGTCTCCTGGCCCTTGAAGTGGGCCTCGAAGTTTGCGTAGCTGGCCTCACCCGGTGAAGATGTCATCACCACCTCACCTGTCGATGGATCGATGACGGTGTAAACACCCTCTGGGCTCTTCCGGTACCTGTAGGGGTCGCCCTTGGGCTGGTACTCGATCGACCCGTCATCCAGCGTCTTGAGGGGATCTCTCAGCTCTGCCGTAGGTGCCATTGACGGCTCTGCGACTGCCTCCTCTACGGCGACGGCATCCTCTACGGGAGGAGACGCTTCCACTGCCTCCATCGCCTCCGTGAAAGCCGCGTCACGAGCCTCTGCCGCGTCTGCCTCCCTGGCCTTCTTCGGACGAAATACACTCTTCATCGCCTTCCCGACAGCGGTGTCGCGGAACGCCTTGCCCTCCGCGGGGCTCGCTCCTCCGGGCTGCGACCGCCGCGACCTCCCCTTCTTGCCCTCTTTGTCCTCCCGGGTCCACTCGGGGTGGTCATCACCGACCCCAATACGGACGGACGCTTCTTTTGCCATCAGAGACTCCTAAAGATCTTTTAGTTCTTCCATAGCCCTTTTCGCGCCACTGGCGCGCTCTTCGGCTTCACGGTTCTCTCGTCTGACCGAGTCGAGATTCTCCATTGCCTCCAGAAGCTGAGGAGAAAGCGTCACATGGGGATTATCCCTCATTCCACGCAGCGCCCCGAGAGCGTCCGTGTCGAGGCCAAATAGGGGTTTACCCGGCATCAAACCGGGAGTTTCGTATTTCTTTCTATGCCGCTCCTCGGCACCCGGATCATTAGCAACGGCCTGTACCTCTTCCGGTGTACGGCCATAACGACTATCCGTAATCAGTGGGTCAGCGCCTTCACCAGGCGGAAGGTAGGGATGCTCGGGATCACCCATAGTCACCTGCCCAAGTGGCACCTCTTGGCGAGGAAACGGTGCCCCTTGGCCGAAGTACTTCTCTGTCCGATAGCGAGCCCCGCGCTCCTGAGCCTCGATGGCCGGCTTCTTTCGCGGCAGCGCCTTCTTGACCGCACGCTGGACTGGCCGGGAAACACCCGCGCCCATTTCCAGATCTTCTTCTTCCGCTGGGTCGGGCATCATCGCCTCCGTTTCGGGTATCTCGCGCGCCGTCGAGCCGACTTCTTCGTACTCGACTTCCGATATTCTTGCAACTGATCATACGTCATGTCGCGGAACAACACCACGTTATCAAGCCCCTCTGGGGCTTTGTCACCCCTAAGCCTCCGAGGGGCGTGTCGCGCCATCGCACAGGACAGTTGGAGCGCGGACACTTTGTCCCAGTGATGGCGGTTGCGCCTCCTGCCCCTGCCGTGAGCCCCGAGTATCTCGGATACTGCTGACCTCTCCGTGGCCTTGTCCTCCCGGTAGGAGCCCAGTTGGCCCACGCTGTCCTCGTCGTGGAGCACCAGGTAGTCCATGAGGGCGTCCTGGAGGTAGGACAACATCTGGGGCACAGACTTGACTGTGGCGGCCAGACCTGGCTTGTAGGGCTTCTCGTAGTAGAGGTTCGGGTAGTTCATCTCCTGGAGTAGCGCGAGAGTGGCCACACCGACGCCGTTGGACTCCACCCCGAGGAGTGCGTTGTTGTACCGCCGGCCCACTGCGTTGAGCCGCTTCGCGAAGTCCACCGGGTCCGTGGTGGCTCCGAAGCAGGCCACCTGCGTCCACTGGTCATCATAGACCTTGAGGACATGGAAGGCGGCATGGTCCCTCGCGGCGTAGCCCGCTGGGTCAGCCCCGATGACGTAGACAGCCCCGGACTCTGGGGCCTCGTACTCCATGTACGGGGCCCTCCAGGGCACAAGGACTGCTTCCTGGTGGCGCTTGAGGGTGTCGGCCCGGAAGACGGAGCCCGCTGTGGATATCCAGCACGAGATGTCGTCGAACGGGTAGTAGACTTTGAACAGGTCCGGGTGTCGCCGAATCTCCGCATCGGTATCTACCATGAGGCGGCGGAAGGCGAGGTTCTCTTTCCTGAGCCCCAGCGGGCCGTAGCGGTTGAGGAGGTCAATCTCCTCGTTGGTGAGTACGCTGTCCTTCGGCCATGGCCTCTGGTTGAGCTTGCCGTCCCAGAAGGGGAAGAAGGCGTAGATCCAACGTCCGAGCCCCTTCTTGGCGTCCCGGCACTGGTCCCGCCACCACTCTGTCGAGGGCATCGACGTGGGAGCTGGCGTGGCCTCGAGGAGCACCCGCGAGTGGTCCCTGTTGATCATCGACGGGTAGATCATCGAGAACTGGCTGCCGGCGTTCCGCCACCAGGGGAGCTCACTGCCGTGGAAGCTGTCTGGTGACTGCCCGATGCCGACGGCACCTGACTCGCCCGACAGGATACGCATCCTACCCCCGTGTCTGAACGAGAGCTGCCTGACCTCTCGGTTGGGCACCGTCGGACTTCGCACTGGCCTCGGCCAGTTCTGGTGGATGAGGTGAACCCGACGGTGGAGGTACTCGGCTCGTGGCTTCGTATCTGCGATACAGACGTGGTCATAGCCCGGTGTGTAGGCTGTCTTCACGTAGCCACAGGCCTCGGCTGTCAGGCTCTTGCCTCCCTGCCGGTAGCCCAGGAGGTTGAGCCACTTGACCTGGCCCATGTCAGTGACCGGCGGGTTCGCGTAGTAGCCCACCACTGTGGCCTGGAGCTTCTCTGTAATGGCGAACGGGTCGTACCGAACCTCTCGACCTGTCTTCTGGTCGATGACCTTGGCGTAGGCTGGGAGGCTCACGGAAGGGTCGAGCAGCGCGTCTAAGGCCTCGGCAGAGAGTTCGTTCACTTCTCCCCGAAGGGATTGTCGATTGACTTGCCGTAGCTGGGGGTACCCAGCAGCCGCTGATCCGCCCGGTACTCTGCCTGCTCGTCCTTCTCAGCCGCCTTCTGGCCTCTCTTCCGGGCCCACTGGCTGAGGCGCATCCTGTTCCCCAAGACCTCCTCTGCTTCGAGAGCCTCGGGGTTCTGTTCGTCGCCGTACGTCGCCCCTTCCCGAGTCTCGTGCCAGTCCAGGGCCTTCTTGGCTGCATCCTGCCGAATCCCTCTGGCCGTCTGCCCCACCTTGAGGGCTTTCCCAGTCAACGGGTCGAGCTGCGTCGGGGGGGCAAATAACCCCCCCTTGAGGGCCTTCCAGTCATAGGAGGGCTCCTGTGCGGACGATAGGTCGTAGATGCTTCTCGGGTTCTCGGCGGCGAATATCTGCCACGGAATCACCCTACCGTCAGGGTAATGGATGAGGGCCGTCCCCGTCTTGTCGACATCGATCCGCTCGAAGTCTGGGTGCTCCTCGGCGGCGCGCTTCCGAATTGTCTCTTCCCGGAGCCCCTCCGAGAAATACTTCGCCTTCACAAGCCTATCGGCCAGCACGTCGTAGGGCTCTGTACCTAGGTCGTCGTTCTTCTTGAGCTGCTTGAAGGCTGCCTTCTCATCTTCAACCGTCCATCGCCCGTCAGCGCCCGAGCCCGCTGGGCGCCTATTGTCGGCCTCTTTGCTGGCTAACCAGTCGGTAAGCCCCTTCTCTGATACCTCAACAACGCCCTCCTCGGTGAGTGTCTGGACAGTCCGGGAATCTTCTTCTTCTTCTTCTTCTTCTTCCGCCATCACTTCTCCCCTACGACGACTTTTTCAGGTTCGACCACTTCGGTCAACTCCCCTGCGTCGAAGTACGTGGGTTCGATCATCCGAGTCTCTCGCTTCACGGCCACCAGGGCTGTGATGACATCTGTATAGGCGCTCTCGGGAGACCCGTTCATCGAGTTCTTCGCCGCCAGGATGCTGAAGGTGAGCTCGTGCCACTGGCGTAGCTCGGAGGCGATGACTGGCGTGATTCGCCCTTCCATGATGGCCGCCATGACCACCTTGTTGAACTCGATGAGGTCTTCGTAGGTCTCGAGCTTGTGGTTGCGAATGAACTCCGACACCTCCCCTCGGGCATCCTTCGGGACCATCATGAGCCATTGCGCGTAGTCAGCTCCCGGGCTGGAGTTCGTCCTCGGTCTCCCCACCGGGTTGCTGCTCTGCTGGCTTTTGTGGCCTTTTCTGGACATGGCGGGAGTCTCCTAGGCGCCTGTCGAAGGCGTACAGGCCCGTGCGGGGCTGCTTCGGGGTGTGGTGTATCAGGTAAGACAAGATGAGTGGGCTCCGTGTCCAGGCATCCAGTGCCTGGAGAGGGAAGGCGAAGATGTTCTTCTGCAGCATCCGTATGAACTTACCTCTTTCGGCGGTGCTGTTGTCGCAAATATGCCACATCTGGGGGAGGAAAATGGCTTTTCGGAAGTTGGTTCCCGTGGCCCACACGGTGTAGATCGAGTAGTCGTGCATCCGCATCACGGCGCGGCGCATCCCCTCCTCGACCCTGGTTTCAGGCACGGCCGTATGCGCGGCCATGGTCGATATCTTCATGCCGTAGCAGTACATCCGCAGGTAGAGGTAGTCGTAGTAGGCCCCGTCTGTCGTGCGGTAGGGCACATGGTGCCCGAAGTGCGTAGCCCCGTACTCGTAGGGTGTCGGGATGAGGCCCCACTGGAAGCTCCCCGCCATGAACTCGGGCCAGTAGGCCGGCGACACAAAGCATGTCGGAGAGGTGATCCACTCCATGACATGTGGGTTGCTCGTGATAACGTCCATCAGCTCTACGATATGAGGCGCGTTCTTCGTTAGGTAGTTCTTCCGCCGCTGCCACCAGCTGGGCACCCCCACCGTGGCTTCCCGGATGTTCACCAGGAGTGTCCAGGCCGGCTCGAGCTTGAGGCGGCAGAGGTGAGGGTGGCAGATGAAGGCCATCATCTCGTGCATGAAGGGCCGAGCCCGCATCCTGACGTTGGCATCCCTCACGAATAGGACCTCTGGCCGCCCTGGGGGCCCCGGAGGGCGGCGCTGTCGATGTTCAGTGAGATACCCGACCAGACCCTGACGGACTTCTTCCGAGAGCCTATCTGCAGGTAGCGAGGGTGGCTGCGGAAGTTCCTCTCGGACATCTGCCTGGCGAAGAGGTTGTACCCCATGGGCCTCTGGCGGAAGCCCTCGCACCAGTCGACATAGGCGATGTAGAGCGCCTTCTTCTGTACGAACTCCTTTTTGCCCAGCTCACAGCAGTCCTCGATGAACTCCGCGAGCATGTCCATCTCTTCCCGGTACTCCTTCGTAGCCGAGAGGACGATTCCGGGCGGCCTGAGGCCTGTCTTCTGCCACTCCAGGCAGCCGGCCACCAGCTTGCACAGGATGCCAGGGGCCTCGGCCTTGAGCTTTTCGAGGAAGAAGACATCCTTGTTCTTGATCTTCTTCACCCACGGCAAGCGGAGAACCCGTCGCCAGATGCCCTCGTCGTTGCCCTTGATGATGGGCCGGTGGTTGGCGGCGATGATGAGCTTGTGGGTGGGGTCGAACTCGTAGAAGTCCTGTCGCATCTTCCTGGCCCGGATGCGGTCAGAGCCCGTGAGCTGCTTGATGAGTGTCTCGGCGAATGGCTTGCCCTTCTCGACTTCCGAGTTGGCTACGAACCGGGCGCCCTCGAGGTCGGCTACTTCCGTGGGATGTGACTCCCCCCTCTTGGCCATCAGAAGCCCTGGGGCCCCCTGGATGGCGTAGTCTCCCATGATGTACATGAGGATGAGCAAGGCTGTGGTCTTGCCGTTCTGGCCGGTACCCTCCATGAAAAGGAGTACCTGCTCGGTGGTAAGCCCCGTGAGGCAGTATCCGAAGAACCTGTGGATGAAGTCGATGACTCTCTGGTCTCCTTCCATGGCGAAGTCGAGCAGAGCGTCCCAGTGCGGGCAGACGGCCTCGGCGTCCCAGGCCACGGGGCTGATCTTCGTCATCAGGTCCGTACGGTCGTGAGCTCGTAGCTCTCCCGTCCGGAGGTCCATGGTTCCGTTGGCGAGGTTGAACAACCAGGGGTTGGTGTCCAGGCGGCTCGAGGACACGGCCACTTCTGTCTCGGTGGACGCCAGCTGGACCATGGCCGACAGGGCTCGGGCTGATTCCGACCGGAGGGCGTGTTTCCTGATGCGTTTGGCTCTTTCGAGGTCCGGACAGCTCTCTGCCTCCGCGAATATGGTCCCGGCCGTCTGTTTGGCGCACCTGTGGATGCCCCCGTCCAGATCCCTCCCCCATCTCTTGCCATCGTACAAGAACCACTGCTTATGGGAGGTACAATGGAGGATTTCGATGGGAAAAGAGTCCACGAGGCGCCTGGCGTTGCCTAAATCCGTCAAATGGTACTGAGAGGCCGCCACCAGCAGCGCGGCGTCCACAACCTCCTTGAAAGGCGTTCCCGCCTCCTTTTGGAGCAGTTTCCAGCCCTGATGGACGCCTTTGTTGTCCCTGACGGCCCCTTCGCAGCCCGTATGGAGGCATCCGGCCGCGATAGCCCCGTTTGCGAACTGCACCACGTAGGCAGCCCGGTCGATGTGGTCGGAATCCCACGGACAGACCGGGAAAACCCACTTCCGGCCCCCATCGTTCCATGGATGTGGCCCGTCTAGCCCCCGAAAGTGCGTTTCGAGGTAATTATCTAACAATCCTGTCGGCGCGGCGCTTCTCGTGCCCTTCGAGGGCAATATCTCGGCCAATCCGAGCAGTTTAGAGGCCTTGACGACCTTTGGGAAAGCCTTGGGTGGCTTCAGAGTGGCCATTCGCCATGGCCTGGTGTCCGATGTCTCCCCCTTCCTCGCGATTGTGCCGTATATCTTGCATATCCGGCTTGGATTGTAGACTTTTTGGTCGATCTTGGCCCCGTCCGTGTCGAACATGAAGGCCAAGGCTGTCAGGCACCTCCTTACAGCCGTCGAATCGACCTTGGCGTGCTTCTGGAGGCGGTAGAGGAGGTGGTATCCGTTGCCCGAGTCTGCCAGAAGTGGCTCTGGCCACCCCTGTTGGCCCAGGAAGGTCAGCACGGCGTAGGCTACCTGCCCTGCCTCGGCCTTCTCGGCGTCTGTGGCTGACTCCTTCGATGGCCTCTCGGGGTCGATGTCGATGAGCAGCCACTTCGGGTGGACTACATCCACGTCTTTGGAGAGGACTCCCCTCGTGGCGATGGTCACCAGGTTGCGTGGCTGGGACGTTACCGAGGCCTTGAGTGGGTTGAGCGTGAAGTAGACGCCACTCGCCCCCATGTTGGAGAGCTTGGCGGCTGCCGCCGAGAACTTGTCGATGTCGTCGAAGAATCCCGAGAAGGTCCGGGGCCCTACGTTGGTAGGAACCTGGAGTGCTCGGATCTCAACGAGCTGTCCGGGGGCGACGATATGCCCCATTGACGCACGTATCTGTACGTCGGATGCCGTGATGTCCATGCGGCTCTACCTCAGGAGAAGCAGCGGACAAGTTCTACCACACGCTCGACTCGTTTCGGGGCCTTGGCTCCGAGGTAGTCCAGCAGATCTCCCAAGGCGATACGGCGACGGCCGTTCTCGAGCCTCCGGGCGGGTAGCGTTCCCTCGCTGACCAGTGACCTTACATACACGTAGTGGTAGCCCGCGAAGCCCGCGACTTCCTTCATGGTGAGCTCGATTCCATGTTCCTCATGTCTGTTCATGGGCCTTCCTTTCCGGGGTCGGGATGTTCTTACAGTGTAATAACAGCCCCTTTTTGTGTAAGACCCCCTATATCTTGGGGCTGCTGCCCTCACGCGCTTGAGAAGCCCCGGGTGCTGCGCAAAATGGTCGGGCAAAGGCCGGCAGTGGCTGGTGGCGGTTCGGCTCGAGAGGGGCTGGGGGGTCTTTTTCGACTACACTTTACTACGCTTTACTACGCCAAAGTGTAGTCATTATACGCGGCCTTTGCCGGGGCATATGGCAGTTTAACTACACTTACGACGCTTTTTTTCCCTTTATGAGCTCCACATGAGCACTGAAGGGTAGAGGAGGAGGGGTAGAGGGGGTAGGGGGTATAGAGCCTTTTATATATATGTATGTATGTATAACCCCCTAAAACGTAGTAAAAGAAGAATAGGCACGATACAAACTCCGTTTTCGTGACTACACCTTCGACTACGCCTTACACCTCGGGTTTGCTCCCGGCCCCGATACCCCGGGTTTACCCAGGGCTTTTCGGACGACACCCCAACTACGGTTTTAGGATAATCGTGTCTCCTAACCGTAGTAAAACTGGCCCTGGAGGCCTCTTTGGGGCCTCTTTGGGGTCCAGGCGGGCGGCCTTCGGGGGCCTCGGGCTTTTCTTACACCTGGCCTTGGCTCGCGGTTGCCAGACTTTTGGAAATGCCGAAAATTGCCAGCATGTTGAGAGGTGCTCCTTATACTGTCACAGGGGAAGAAAGGGGGGATGCCCGGTGCCGAGGCGATCGGGGATCGACAGGTCGGCGCCTCCTGTACCGGCTCACCTACCGGTGAACCTGTAAGGCACCGCCCTAGTATTCCCGTCCCCTGTGCCAGGGAGAAAGGCCTCGCCCGGAGAGGTCCGAGCTAGAGCGCCCGGTCGGGGGTCGACACCTTCCCCTCCCCTGTGCCGATGCCTCGCACTTGGTAACTCCTGTCGGAGTCCCCGGTGCCGGCCGCCTCT
>TARA_R110000765_G_scaffold131692_3_pt1 | contig 10801 bp, 9 predicted proteins | sample TARA_R110000765 | Tara Oceans TARA_R110000765 (sample SAMEA4398168) | marine metagenome | biome: Polar Biome; feature: [MES] marine water layer (ENVO:01000295) within the mesopelagic zone...; material: water (ENVO:00002006), including particulate matter (ENVO:01000060) such as...... | reverse complement strand
CCCCCAATTGCAAAACTGTCTTCCGCACAGGCGATGTATCACTTCCTATCGGGTTACACTGCAAAGGTTGCCGGCACCGAAAAAGGTGTCAAGGAACCAACCGCTGCATTCTCTGCATGCTTTGGTGCGCCGTTCATGCCGCGCCATCCGTCGGTCTATGCCAAGCTTCTTGGTGAACTGATGGAAAAACATGGTGCAAACTGCTGGCTGGTCAATACCGGTTGGTCGGGTGGCGCCTATGGCGTTGGTTCACGCATGAAGATTGGCTATACCCGTGGCCTTTTGAATGCGGCGCTCAACGGTGATCTGGAAAATGCCGAGTTTGCAACCGATCCCTATTTCGGTCTGGCATATCCGACCGCATGTGGCGACATCCCGGCAGAAGTACTTAACCCGCGTGACAGCTGGAAAGACAAGGCAGCCTATGACAAGGCAGCATCAAATCTAACCAGCCTGTTTGAAAAGAACTTCACCAAGTTCGAAGAACATGTCACCAACGATGTACGCGAAGCTTCGATCCGCAACAGCGCAGAAGTTAAAGCCGCTGAATAATTGCTGATCTGACCAACACTGAAAAACCGGCGCATTTTGTGCCGGTTTTTTTTGCTCTGCCCACGCTAACAATCAAGCTGGGCTATTGATTGTCATCTAAGCGCACCTGATATGTAATGGTCATCTGCTTGTACCAATCAATTTCTGGAATGAGCTTGCCGTGGTCCGGGACCCGAAGACAGCACAACACACCATAGCCCATCATATTTTCCGCCTCTTTGTAGCGGTATCCGTCGCAGGCTTGGCGACAGCTGCTGTGCCAGCATTTGCCACAGACAACGTTACGGATAAACTCGACCGCGAAGTCACCCTTGCCTGCAATGTTTTTCCACCATCGAAAATCGCAAACCGCAAAAATGAACCCGGTTTTGACGTCGAAATCCTGCGCGCTGCTTTCGCGGCCAGTGGCGTTCGTCTGAACACCCCCTTTTACCCTTGGAAACGTGCGCACTTTTTGGCCGAACAGGGATTAGTCGACGGACTTTGTTCGTGTAGCTACCTTCCTGAACGCGAAGCCACTTTTGAATTTTCAGCGCCAATCGGACTTCAGCATGTCGGTTTTTTTGTCCTAGACCCGGATGTGATTTCAGGGATTGAAACACTTGATCAGGCTCTAGGGCTGACCATCGGTGTCGTTGCCGGTTACAATCTTGAAAAATTTGCCCGGGAAGCCGGTCTCGATACGATCAGCGCAAACTCTGAAAAAGGACTGTTTGCCCTGCTCCGCGGTGGCAGGATTGATGCAATATATGCGTTCCATGAAACGATGACGACAATGGTCAAAAACCATAACCGTGAAACCAACGAAAACCTGACAACATTTTATCGCGAAACAGCTGCATATCCGTATTTCTCGTGTCTGTCCAAAAAAGCTGGAAATGCAGCGATAATTGCGGATCTATTGAATTCCGGATTGGAAAAAATCAAAACGACAGGGCATTACAACAGCATTCTTGAACGTTACGGCGTTCTGACAAATTCTACGTTACAGCCAAAATCAAACGACTTTTAGGATCGCGCAAACAATTCCCTGCATAAACTGGCTGCAGCAGAAAACGTTTAACGAAGAACTTCTGCCCCTAGACCATAGGAGCACTTCGTCTTGGCAATTGGCATGCTACCATCGCATCTCCACTCAACACTTAATGCCCCTCGAAATCAGGATCAGAGCATATTGTGACCGCTCATTTACCTGCACATATTTTGCGCTTGGCTTTTCGCACTGGTGTTCTGGGCTGTTTGCTTGTCTTGCACCACCTGACACCGGCAACGGCGCAAAACACGCTCATCTCGCCACCCGGTGATCAAACGACGGTCACACTGGCGTGCAACCATTTCCCTCCCGCGAAGATCGCCGACGACACCGCCAGACCAGGCTATGACGTTGAAGTCCTGCGTTCTGCATTCGCAACCCGGAATTTGACGCTGATAACGCCGTTTTATCCTTGGAAACGGGCTTATTTCCTTGCTGAGGCTGGTTTGGTCGATGGTTTGTGTTCGTGTAGCTACCTCAAAGAGCGCGAAACCGACTTTTTGTTTTCCGACCCACTCGGCCAGGAAGAGATCGCGCTTTTTACAACCCGGTCGGAAATTCTCGACACCATCAAAACGCTTGAAGATGCCCGGAACATGACCATCGGCGTGGTCAGCGGGTACAGCACGGAAGTCACTGCACGCAACGCAAACTTGGATGTTATTACCGCCCACGACGAAGAAACCCTGCTAAATCTGATGCTTTCACGCCGACTGGATGCGGTCTTGTCCTTCAAACCACCCGTTGAATACGCCATGCATGAGTTGCAAAAAAGACGCCCGGAAACCGTCGACATCAAATCAAAAGTCATTTCAACAAGCCCGTACTATTCCTGCATCACACGCCACACCCAAAATGCCGACGACCTTCTTGAACAGCTCAACATTGGTCTGAAGATCATTCGGGAAAACGGCACTTATGATAAAATCTTGGGGAAATACGGGATTTCATCCGGCGCCAAGCCGGATGGGCCAACATTTAACCGGTAAAGCGTGATTCGACCCTTCGACCATACCGCCCGCAAGTTACTTGCTGTCAGACGAACAATTGCCCTGTATAGCCATCAAAGATGAAGCGCGGGCACGGCAACCTCAGGGGCGAAAACGATGCCTGCCGCATATTATTGGCGCGGTGTTTTGGCATCGCGCCAATACAGGCTGATGTCGGCTTCGGGTTTGCCAAACAGATAGCCTTGTGCAAAATCAAAACCGGCCTTGGTGATCAATTCACGCATTTCATCGGTTTCAATCATCTCGCCCACAACTTCGACATCGATCGAGTGACACAAATCGACCAATGAGCGCATAAAGGCCTGCCCCTTGCCCGACTTCATCGACTGGCGAATAGACTCACCGTCAATCTTGACATAATCGACCTCAAGCGCGCTGAGATACCGGAAATTGGACGCCCCGGTCCCAAAATCATCCAGACAAATTTCAATCCCGAATTCGCGGAACCGGCTGATCCATTTGGCAGCACCATCAATGTCGGTGATTTCCGATGTTTCGGTAATCTCGATCATCAACTGACCAAGCGCATCGCGATTGCGTTCAAAAAGCGCAATGGCCGACCGGCAAAAATCCGGGTTTTCCAACGAATGGCCGGAAACATTCACCGCAACCCGCACAGTTAACCCGAGATCAAGCTGCGTTCTGATCCATTTTATGGTTCGACGCATCATCGCCAAGTCAAGACGATGGACCATATTGACCTGTTCGGCGAACGTAATCAGTTGCTGTGTCGGGATCAATTTCCCGTCGTCGTTATAGAACCGGACCAGAACTTCGAAATGATGAATTTCGGCCGACGGCAGCCGCACAATAGGCTGATAGGCCGCGTCAAATTTCAATCGATCAACCCGCGCGCCAAAGTCGTGCATCGCAGAAAAGGTGTCATTGACCAGATTGTTGGCCTGCCCCATGAGCCGCGAAAACGTAAACCCGTGTTCCTGACGGTCACAAAACCGTCGGATGGAATATAAAACGCCGCGCGCCAAGTCGCCTGGCGGGATCAGTTCGGCCGTGAAATCCGTCACCGATGAGCTGACTTCAATCCCGACACCTTTGGGGTCGGCGTCCCGCGCACAGTCGGCAATGCGTTGCTCAAGTTCGCCAATCCGCACGTCCGGACGATGAAGCATGCCAAACTGGTTGCTGGCAAGTCGACCTGCGGTATCACCGGCGACAGAATGGGCCCGCAAAAACGCCCCGACACTTGCCAGAAGTTCATCGCGTTCAATCTGTTCCATGCGTTTGCACAACGGATCAAACGCATTCAGGGTCATCAGCGTAAATTTATGTTCGGTTCCGGTTTCGCGTTGCGCAACAAGGCGCTCGGTCACCACCTTTGACAGGCTTTCTTCGTCCAAAAGGCCCGTTGCGTGATCGCGTTTGATCGACCGAGCGACATCGGCCGGCAATGCATTGATCGCAACCCGAAGTGCGACAAAGAAATGATCCCCAAGATCGGGCAGGAAATAGCCACTCATGGAAACCGGGGGGCTGAGTTGTTCGTCAGGATGCACAAACCGGACCTGAATATTGTCCATGCGCCCACGTCTGCGCGCAACCTGAAGCATTTCAGTCACCAGCGGCTGAAACTGTTTGGCCAGCAAACTATGGAAAAGATGACCCGACAATTGTTGCGGTCGACGCCCCAGAATGCCGTCAGAAGCACCGGATGCAAAAACGATCCGAAAATCGCCATCCAGTTCCAGAAGGATGTCACCCCAGACGAACGCAAGTGCTGCAAAGCGATTGCGTTCATTTCGAAGTTCGGCGGTACGAGCCTTTATAAGCTTATCCAAAGCGTCCTCTTACGCTGCTCAGAAATACCGACATTTCCCATCCCCCGAATTCGAAAACATCGCCCGCGTCAAAACGGCTTTCACTGATGATCTTCCCATTGGTGTTAACAAGGGTTTTACATCGGCGAGATTTCCCATTCTAACGGGTATTAAGTGTAGAATTTTCCCACAAGTAAGAAACAAAGGCCCGTTAATGCACCGGCACCTTTGCGATAAACATTCCATATATCTTTGGTCTCGCGGTGGGTTTTAAACCCCTGAGCCCGTTAATTCGAGCCATAAATGGTTGCGCATTTCGCATATCTACAATGCCTGATTGCATTCTTTGGTGTGATGGTTTGCAAGATCGGGCTGATCGCTTAAAAGAAACCACACGCTATTTGCAATCACACCATATGCCATGAGGCCCGCTGATAATGACGTCGCCCCTGAAACCCCGCTCGGACCTGCCACGCATGGATGCGGGATCGGTTTTGATCTTTGATCTCGACAACACGCTTTATCCGGCGGCCTGCAACCTGTTCGCACAGGTTTCTACCTTGATCGGACATTATGTCCGCGACACGCTGTCACTCGAACCTGATGAGGCATACCGGGTACAGAAGGACTATTTCCATCGCTATGGCACGACATTGCGCGGGCTTATGACGGAGCATGAAATTGACCCGGCGGATTACCTAAGCAAAGTTCATGACATCGATGTTTCGGTTGTCGCACCCGCACCCGATCTGGCGGCCGCACTTGATGATTTGCCCGGGCGCAAACTTATTTTCACCAATGCATCGCGCGGTCACGCCGAGCGGGTGATGGAACGCCTTGGCATCGCCGACCGATTTGAAACCATCTTTGATATTGTCGATGCGCAATACATTCCCAAACCGGAACAGGCCCCCTATGACCTGCTTCTCGCACGCGATGGCATTGATCCGGGCAAGGCTGTCTATTTTGAAGACATGGCAAAAAACCTGCTGCCTGCCAAGGAAATGGGCATGACAACCGTTTGGGTTCATACCGACCTTGAATGGGCGCAGGCAGGCCGTGACGATCCAAGAATTGATCACCAAACCGACGATATTGTTGGTTTCTTGCGGACCCTCGCCAACGGGTCCTGACCCCCGTTTCGCCACCGTAATCGCCCATCATTTTCCAGCACACAGTACAAGTGCGACAAAGTGCATGATTTGTAACCGTTACAACGTTGAGATTCGCCCCGTCTTCGTTTATTGCTTTTTGCTGTACGGATCAGGATCGGAACGCGGCCCGAAACAGGCCCTTCTACGTAAACTGGCGGAGTTGACTTCAAGGCCTGCTTTGACCATTCTCCGCCCGACAGATTTAAGGCTGACCGCAAGGACCTTCGAAAAATGAACAGAACTGAACTTGAAGGCGTGATTAACGTCGCTTGGGAAAACCGCGACGAAATCAGCTCCGCCACACAGGGCGAAATCCGCAAAGCCGTTGACCAGACGCTGGGTGCTATGGATCGCGGTGAACTGCGTGTTGCCGAAAAGGTTGACGGAAAATGGGTCGTCAATCAGTGGGCGAAAAAGGCGGTTCTGCTGTCTTTCCGTCTCAATGACATGACCACCATCGCAGGTGGTCCGGGCGAAAACACCAACTGGTGGGACAAAGTCCCGTCGAAATTTGACGGTTGGGGCGAAGCCGAATTTAAAGAAGCCGGGTTCCGCGCCGTTCCAGGCAGCATCGTGCGCCGATCGGCCTATGTCGCACCGGGCACCGTTCTGATGCCAAGCTTTGTTAACCTTGGCGCCTATGTTGATACTGGCGTCATGGTCGATACTTGGGCCACCGTTGGTTCGTGCGCACAAATTGGCAAAAACGTTCACCTTTCAGGTGGTGCGGGCATTGGTGGGGTTCTTGAACCGCTGCAGGCCGGTCCGGTCATCATCGAAGACAACGCCTTTATCGGCGCGCGTTCGGAAATCGTCGAAGGTGTGATTGTCGAAGAAGGTGCCGTCATTTCGATGGGTGTCTTCATCGGCGCATCAACCAAAATCATCGACCGCACCACCGGCGAAACCTTTGTCGGTCGCGTCCCGGCCTATTCGGTTGTGGTTCCGGGCAGCATTGCTGGCAAGCCACTTCCAGATGGCACGCCGGGGCCAAGCCTGTATTGCGCGGTTATCATCAAACGTGTTGATGAAAAGACCCGCTCGAAAACCTCGATCAACGAATTGCTGCGTGACTGATTTCTGTCACCACAAGACCGTATGATTTATAAGAGGCAGAACAATTAATGTGTTCTGCCTCTTTTTGTTCGCCAAATGTTCCACGTGAAACATTGCATCGTTTCACTGATTAACCAAGAGAAGACCAGATGTCCGTCGCCCTTGAACTTGCCCAGTCCCTGATCCGTTGCCCGTCTGTCACCCCGGCTGATGCAGGTGCGCTTGACGTTCTGCAAAAGGCGCTTGAAGCGCGTGGCTTTGACTGTAAACGCAAGGTGTTTGACGGCAATGGCAGTGATGCGATTGACAACTTGTATGCCCGCCTAGGCACCAAAGGGCGCAATTTCTGTTTTGCCGGGCATACCGATGTTGTACCCGCAGGTGATCTTGACGCATGGACCGTCGATCCGTTTGGCGGTGAGGTCAAAGACGGTCGTCTGTTTGGGCGTGGTGCAGTTGATATGAAAACCGGCATTGCCTGTTTTGTCGGCGGGGTAGATGCGTTTTTGGCAGCCCGTCCGGATTTTGACGAATCCATTAGCTTCCTAATCACCGGCGACGAAGAAGCTGATGCTTTCAATGGAACGGTCAGGCTGATTGAATGGTGTGACCAGCAGGGCGAAAAGTTCGATACCTGTCTGGTGGGGGAACCGACCAACCCGAAATATCTCGGCGAAATGATGAAAATTGGCCGTCGTGGATCAATCACCGGCTGGCTCACGGTGTACGGCGCACAAGGTCATGTTGCCTATCCGCATCTGGCGGACAATCCGGTGCCGCGCATGATCAAAACCCTTGATGTTCTTAATGCCCGCGCGCTTGATCAGGGCACCGATCATTTCCAGCCCAGCAATCTTGAAGTCACCACCATTGACGCTGGTAACAGTGCAACCAATGTTGTTCCGGCGAAAGTCAGTGCTGCCTTTAACATCCGCTTCAACGATCAGCACACCGGTGTCGATCTTGAAAAATGGATCAAGGATGTCTGCGCCGAGCATGCCGGCGCGCATGAGCTAAAAGTCAAAATTTCCGGTGACGCTTTCCTGTCCAATCCGGGAAAGCTGGCCAACTTGATTGCCGATGCATCAGAAAAGGTCACCGGCAAACGCCCGGAAATGAGCACCACCGGCGGCACATCCGACGCCCGTTTTATTCAGAAGTATTGCGAGGTCGCGGAGTTTGGCCTTGTCGGTCAAAGCATGCACAAAGTTGATGAGCATGCGATGGTCGAGGATATTGAAAACCTGAGTAAGATTTACAGCGAAGTTTTGTCGGGATACTTTAGCCACAGTTGAAGATGCGCATTGAACTCGCACTGGGTACGTACAGGATATCTGCAGGATGACCGGAACAAAGAATTCAGGCAATCGCATTCCAGAAATCGTAATTGGGGATTTTGTTCCAAAAATCACCTTGCCCGACAAGACAGGAAAGTCTGTCGAACTGACAGACCAACTGATTGCGGGCAACACCCTGGCTCTATGGTTCCTCGACGAAAAGCCCGGCAAGACCGATTGGCAGAAAATTGACTTATTTCTTGAAGAAACCCAATCCGCAGAAGTTTTGACGTTTCTGATTATCTGCGGCAGGAAAAGCCCTAAGAAAGCTGGAAGTTCAAACAAGAAAGTCACTGAGCTTTATGATGAGGAAAATGCGGGACGCAAGCTGTTTGGCATTGCAGGACCATCCATCATTGTGATTGACCCGAACTATCGGCTTTCTGGAATAGGTACCTCATCCAACATCAATCAAGTCATTAATACGTGTAAGTCCATTCACAACGATAGTGAAGCCCTGGCGGCAAACCATCAAGCTCCCGTGATGGTCATGAAGGATATTCTTGAACCTGAGTTATGCGCGGAATTGCTTCGCTATTGGGATGATGGTGAAAAACGTGCTGATGGGGTTTCTTTGGGATCATCAAGCAACAGCACAGCAAAGAAAGAGATAAAGAAACGCAACGACGTTGTCTTGCTTGATGAAGCACTCTTCAACCGCGTCAAAGCACGCATCGTTTCGCGGCTTGCGCCAGAGCTTATAAAGGCATTTCACTTTCGAACCGCCAGCATGGAAGCGCTGCGGATAGGCTGCTATGACGCAGCCGAAGAAGGACATTTCGCACGTCATCGTGATAACCGCACGACGTTTACCGCCCATCGGCGGTTCGCAGTATCTCTTAACCTCAATGCCATAGATTACGAAGGCGGACAGGTAAGGTTCCCGGAATATGGTCGCACTTTGTATGCGCCGCCTCCGGGAGGCGCACTTGTTTTCTCCTGCTCACTCCTGCACGAGGCAGTGCCGGTGACCAAGGGCAAGCGGTTCGCAATTTTCACCTTTCTGACAGATGAGGCGGGCGCATTGGCAGAAAGAAAGATGATGGCTGAGCGTAATAAGCAACTCACCCCATTCTCAATGAAGTCTTGATAATCTCGAGGATCAAATAGTTTTGGAGAGCTTTTGCTTTCCGCTGATCGATTGATTTGCATGAAAATGCGCGACGCTGTGGCGTGCTGAGGCCAGAATCTTGTCAGCGGTTTCATCATCAACCGCACGGCTTAGAACAACAGCACCAACCATCATCGCCAGCATGGCGGTAGCATCCTGTTCGTATTGAACTGGCACATTGCGCAATTTCTGATCTGATTCGGGGTTGATGTGGCGGTCAATGCCCGGCACGTCGTCTTCTTTTGCCAGCTTCCATGCCAGTTTTTCAGACGCCTGATTGATCAGTTTTGAAAAAGCTTCCTGCGCGCGAACCCCGGATCGGGAGACTTCGGCAGAAAGGGTTGGCAATGCACAGCCCAGTTCAGGGTTTTCAATGTGCACCCGCGACAGATACAGCTCGGCAAAGGATGTCACCCAATCCCCACCGGCCCGTTCCGCTTTGCGCAGCTTTGCCAGTATCGGCGAGGATAAAAGCGACATGCCGTTTTCAACGCAGGCAACAAACAGGTCTTCCTTGTTTTTGAAATGCGCATAAAACCCACCGCGCGTTAGCCCCGCCTCGGCCATGACCTGATCAATTGTCACGTTCTCAAACCCGTTCTTTTTAAACAGGGCCGTTGCCGCATTCAGGATGCGAATACGGGTTTTGGGTTTGTGGGCGGGACTGTAGGGCATTTGTCAGATCCGTTTGAAGGTGGTTTTGCGGCCGATCCAAAAACAATGACACATCCTGATAATATGTTCTTGAACATATTATGTCCTCGTTGATCCTGTCTGCAAGTTCCCTTCACCCGACATTGCACGAACGGCAATGGGAACCCTCGCAGCAAAGGAAGACAGCATGTCTGAATTGATGATCATCGGAATGCCCCGCAGCAGCTTGACGCGTACGGTCCGCATCGCCTGTATCGAAAAAGAAATCCCGTTTGAGTTCAGCACTCGAAATGTGCAACTTCCCGGGCAGCGCGCAACGCCGGAGGTCTCCAATCGCAATCCGTTTGGCAAAGTACCTGTTCTGGTTCATGGAAAGTTGGTTTTGTATGAAACAGCGGCCATCTGCCGGTATATAGACGACACATTTTCAGGCCCACTTTTACGCCCGGTTCGTACAGAAAAAATCGCCCTGATGAACCAGTGGATCAGTCTTGCCATGACCCGGCTTGATCAAAACATTATCCGGAATTTCGTTATCCCAATGGTTTTTGCCGGCACCAAACAGCGCCACGATCCGGGCTTTGCCGTGCGCATGAAGCAGATGGGCGATCTTATTGCCCACGACCTTGGGGTTCTGGATGATGCTTACGTCGATGGCTGGCTTTTTGGCGACCGCTTTACGATCCCCGACATGATGATCATGCCGATGATCCATTACCTCAATGCCATGCCCGGCGGGCCAGAGATGATTGCGAATGCCCCGAATGTGAAAGCCGCCTTTACGCGTTTCAAGGCCCGAAGTTCCGCCGCCCAAACCGACCCGTTGTTGCCAGATCAGATTTTGAAATCCGCCTGATCTGTTTTATCGCCGCCCTTGTGTTTCCCCTTAATCGCACAAGGGCTTTTCAGCCGCCGCAGACACACATTCCTCCAAGCATGTTGGCCCCTGCGGTCTGTGGCGGCTGCTTTTTACTGATGATCTATGGCGTCCAGGTGATAGGGGCGTACCCCGGCAAAGCTTCTATGCGTTCAAGCCACGCCCGGATGCCCGGATACTCCGACAGACTGATTTTTCCGAGCTCTGCGCGGTGGGTATAGGCATAGAGCGAGATATCAGCG
>TARA_R110000765_G_scaffold119897_1_pt1 | contig 10808 bp, 10 predicted proteins | sample TARA_R110000765 | Tara Oceans TARA_R110000765 (sample SAMEA4398168) | marine metagenome | biome: Polar Biome; feature: [MES] marine water layer (ENVO:01000295) within the mesopelagic zone...; material: water (ENVO:00002006), including particulate matter (ENVO:01000060) such... | reverse complement strand
GGACTATAATGCGACTCGTGCCCAGAAATTTTCTGTAAATTCTCTTGGATTGTCAATCTTACTCTTTGCGGGGGTGAAAATTTCACATCTTCTCTCTCGTTAGGAGTTGTCTCCCACAACGTTTCTAACTGTCTGGCCTCTGCCTGAACAGTCTCCTTATTCTGAATTCGGTAGCAACAATTTTTAACACTTTTGGCGGCGGATATATTTGCAGGGAGTTCCCAACGAATTGGAGGAACCGCCGATCCTGCGTCGGTTGGGTTCCACATCTTACTGTTGTTTCCATAATAAGTAAATTTATAATCTTTTTTATTTTGGCAACTGACAGCGTGATTTGAAAAATTGTACCAAATTTGAGCGCAAGTATGGCCTTTGAAATGTCTCTGATCATATGGAAAATAATCACACTGCAATTTTTGTTCCATGAACTCATCACTTGTCAGATCTACCGTATCTCCAAGCAAAACAGTTGAATTGCATTCATTCATAACTTGTAGATGCCTGCTTACAGTATCTATATTGTTAGCTAATACCCAATATTCTGGTGGCGTTCGGAAGAATTTGAACCAGTCGTTCAGTGAAAATCTTATTATTTTATCGTCTTTTTGCATAGACTCAATTTGCTCGATGTTCTGCGACAAGCTCGGGCCATGGCCGGTGACTATTGCTGGCTTTCCTATATGCCTGTCTATTAATTGTCCTATTTCCAGCCTCATACTACCACCTAAATTCTCTCTTATCGTGCGCTACTATTTTCCCTATTTCTTCATCAAACTTCTTCTTTGGCGCCCAGCCGAGATTTCTTAGCTTTCTGTCATTCAAAGCATATCGAACATCTTGGCCTTCGCGATAGGTATTAAAATCAACATGTTGTTCCCAGTTTTCGTCTGTTCCAAAATATGCCTTAATAACCTTTCTCACGGTTTCAGAATTTGACTGTTCAAAGCCGCCGGCGACATTATAGATTTCGTTTATGGCGCCAGAGTCAATAACAGTCAAAACTGCTTCGGCTGTATCGTCCGCGTGTAACCAATTACGAATCGGCTTTCCCTCGTCATGGAGATTAATTTTCTTCCCTCTAGTAAGGTTTTTCACGGCAAGTGGTATAAGTTTTTCTGGATATTGTCCTATTCCATAATTATTTGTTGGCCTTAGCATAATATATTCAACACCATAAGTTCGTGACCATGCGTTGATTAACATATCTCCGGCCGCTTTTGCGGCAGAATATGGGTTACTTGGCTTTAATACATCAGTTTCTGAGTGGGATCCAACCTCGATATCACCATAAACCTCATCGGTACTAATATGAATCAAAATTGGCTTGTCATTAACGTTAGATGGTTTATTTTTTATTAGGTCCAGTAAATTTTTAACACCGTGTACATTGCTCTCGATGAAATCATCGCTGCTTAAAATACTGTTGCCGACATGAGATTCGGCAGCGAAATTAACAACATAATCACAACCATACAAATGATCTAGATCTTTAATATCTTGCTTATCAAAACAAAAATTCGGATATTCATTGAATTCTTTTAATAGTTTTGGGTTTGCGACATATGTCACTTTATCAACGCCACGAACCTGCCACCCTCTTTGTAGTGCTTTTCTCGTGAAATATGAGCCCATAAAGCCTAGACAACCAGTCACGACAACAATCTTAATCAGTGTCGAGTTATCCTCGAATATACCATTAAGTTTGGAAAGATCGTAATCTTTTTGCGAAGTCATCATTTTATCTCCTTAAAGAACCTATCAACAGACTGCTTAATATAATTAAGCTTATCTTCCGTCAAACCGGCGTATGTGCCTAAAAAAAACGAATTAGTCGTAACCAATCTTGCAATTGGAAAGCTTTTATTCAGGTCCCCATATTTTTCTGCCATATGATTGTAGCCCGGATGTGCCAAGATGTTTCCGGAGAAATATGAGCGAGTTTGTATCTTTGACGATTCTAGGTGTGAAACAATATCATTTCGAGTAAACGGGGCGTCTTCTTTAATTGTCATCAAGAAAGCAAACCAGCAAGGATCTGAATTTTCTGTTGCAACAGGGAGGTGAAAATATTTAGAATATGGAAGGAATATTTCCGATAGTCTCTTATGGTTTTTTCTTCTGGCGGCATCTAAGTACGGCAACTTGTCAATCTGTTTAAGACCGATTGAAGCCTGTAAGTCTAATGGCTTAAGATTGTATCCTATTTCGTCGAAAACATATCGATGATCATATACAGCATCAGGCATTCCGGGTAGCCAGTTTTTAAACCTATTGCCGCAGGCAGTGGTGGCCACGACAGAGCCCGGCTTTGCAGTGTTGCAGTAGCAAGCCCGTCCCCAGTCTCTTAGGCTAGTCAGTACTTTTCGGGCCTTTGCGCTGTTCGTCGCAATAAAGCCACCTTCTCCCATTGTCATGTGGTGGGCGGGGAAGAAAGAACAGGTTGACATGTCACCAAAGGAACCAAGCTTTTTGCCCTTATAATAGGAACCCAAAGCGTCACACGCATCCTCAAAGAAAAATAAATCATATTCTTCGACCAAAGACATAAGGCGTTCCATATCTGGTGGATTGCCTAGGACATGTGCAAACATTATAGCTTTTATTTCCCTGTTTGTATCATTTTTTAATACTCTTTCTACTTCATCTAAATCTAAATTTAAATCTGGAAGAGTAACATCAACAAAAACCGGTTCGAGGTTGTTTTGAATTATGGGGTTAATTGTGGTCGGGAAACAAACAACCGGAGTTATTACTTTGGCGCCCTTTTTCAAGTTGAATAGGTTTCGCGAAGTTGCTGCTGAAACCATCAATAAGTTGGCGGAGCTTCCTGAGTTGGTCAGAACGCCATGCTTCATGCCCAAGTGTGCCGGAAAGTCGTCTTCAAACTTTCTGCTTTCTTTTCCAACGATTAGCCACTCGCTTAAAAGAGTGTCAATCGCGGCGAGGTACTCCTTAGAGTCAAACACCGGGCCCGAATAAGATACCCAGTCCTGCCCTTCTGTCCATTTCTCGGCGGACTTCTTCTCGTCGATATATTCCTTAACCAGTTCTAATATTTTCTGTTTTTTATTCATTCTTTAAGATCTCATACATTTCTTGTATTGCTTTGTCTAGGCCGATAAAATCAATACCTAAACTCAAGAGCCTGTTCGGACAACCAAAATAATCATTACCGGCACTTTCATTTATTAATATAACACGATTTTTCATAGAATGCAAGTTTTTTTCTGAAATAACTCTTGATACATCGAGTAAGCTTTTCTTTTCTTCGTAGCACACGTTGAGGTCTCTATATGGAAAGTTAATTGGGTCCTTGAGTATATGATCGATTATACTACACAAATCCTTTACATAGAAGAAATCCATAACCTTATCTTGGTGAACAATAATTTCGCGCCCTCTTGTCGCCTTGAGTATATTTCCTTTAATCATTCTGACATCACTCTCGTGATACCCAAAGCAACCAAAAAGCCTTAAATTTATTATGTTTTTATATTTATTAATTTCTCTTGCAATCAAGTTTTTTGCTTGTCCATAATAATCAGACGGAATCCTATCATATATTTCTGTTTCTTTTGCAAATGTAATCGACCTACTTCGATCAAGTTCTGCTCCCGATCCAAAATTTATCATCAATTTAAAATTTTCGGAATTATTAGATAAGTTTCGAAACATTAAAACGTTATCAGAAAAATCATCAAACGTGTCCTGATCCCGTCTGGTTCCTCCTTTGATTGCCGTATGTAAAACAATGTCAATATGATTGTTTTTAAAAAATTCATCTACATCATTTTTGTCTGTAATATCTAGCTGTTGTCTTCCGAGTGAAAATATTTTATGGTCCTTACTAGAATAGTGCTCATTTAAGTGTTTCCCTAAAAAACCATTAGCGCCAGTAATTAATATATTCATTTTCTTCTCAGGCTTAAATATTGCGGCTTAGATACACTTTCACTAAACATGCTGTTTGCAGAAGAGAGCATTTCTTTTACAGACTCTGGCCAGATGGACTCTATATTCTTAAAACACGACATTACATCTCTGTCTTCTTCAGACCAATGTGAAAAGCCCAAATATCCATAATCTTTATTTCTTCCTCCTCCAATTAATTTGACGGGAAGACTTTCGTGATCAACATAATTTCTAATAAATTCAAACGGGCGATACAAAAGAAAAGGAGTGATAGAATATACGACAGGTACTTTGCCTTCCATTGCCAATCCCGATGCAACTCCAAGCATCAGCTGCTCAGAAGAACCACAGTTATAAAATCTATCTGGATAGTCTATTTTAATCTTGTCCCACAGTCCATATCCAAGATCGCCAGTTAAAAAATATATATCCTCATTGGCGCCCATTTCTTGGTGTAATTTTTTTGCAAATTCTTTTCTCATTTATTTTCCTTTTTGGCCGCCTTATAGTCTTCAGGGCTCATAATGTGATAATGCGCATTGATGCCATTTAAAAAACTAAAACGGTTGACGCTTGTCCGGAACAGTACGATGTCAGGAAGAAATGCTTTTAATCTTTTTTCTAAATATACTGTGTCGACTTTATCATAAGCACAATACCCATTTACATTGACATAAATCTTAATATTTCTAAGGTTGTTTTCTTGTATAAATTTTAGACCCTCCCAGACGCTGCCCTCTGCACATTCCCCATCACTTATTAGGCAATGGACCGTTCTATTGGGATTGGCTAGTGCCCTGCCAACAGCAGCCGTAATTCCCATTCCCAAACTACCTGTTGAACAGTATAGCCCATCTTCTTCGCACCGGTGTGGGTGGCCACCGTGCTTTTTAAAGAGATAGGAGGCATCAATATTCTCGTGTTTCTCGACGACAACGTATAGGGCCAAGGCACAGTGGCCAGAGGATAGAATAAAAATATCATCGCTCTCTTTTTCAGAATATATCTTGTCTATAATCGATACGCTAGATAGGTAGCTGCCTAAGTGAGATAAATTATTTTCATAAGCAATATCTAATATTCTATCAACTAATTTGCTGTCTTCCACTTTTCTCTCCAAAATTCTTGAATCATTATATCATAATTGGTCGGATCTTTGTGCATCTTCCAAGTGGCCTGATCTTCGTGCCATCGATAGAAAAAACCAAGCCAAACTGGGGCTGGGTATATAAACACGCCGGCATCAGACATACTACAATACATATCGTAATCTGCTGCTCCGCCATATGTTTCCGGTTTTGTATTAATAACTTTCTTGTGATATAATTCTGAGGAATATATTACTGATGGAGTGTTTACTGGGCAGCCTTTCAAACAAAGTTCTTTAAATTCTTTAATGGAAGAATATGAGTGGCTAAGAATGTTTGAATATTTCGTGTCACCCTGAGCGGACTGCATCCCTTGCATTGGACTTTGCAGTGCTTTAATTTTATCTGGCGCTTTCATAATTATTTTCATACAATTTTCTACATATTTCTCTGACAGAAAATCGTCAGAACCAATTACTGTAAAATAATCTCCAGACATCAGCTCTAGTCCTTTCGATCTAGGTTCATCCCAACAATTTGGATACAGGTTTTTTGCGCTGGACATTATTAAGTTACTATGCTTTTCTTTTATTTTCTTCACTATGTCGACACTGTCATCTGTGCTTTCGTTGTCAACAAAAATAACTTCAGTGTCGGCATATGTTTGTTGTAATGCAGAAAGAACACACTCCTCTATCCATTTTTCAGAATTGTAGCAAGGTATTATTATAGATACTTTCATTTCAAACTCAGCATTGCGTTGACTCTCTCAATATATGTGTGACTTTTAAGTATATTTTTTATATTATCTTGTCTCATGCTTTCTAAGACAGTTGAATCTATTTCCTGTGTTAGAAATCTTACAGCATCAACCATATCCTTCGAGTTTTCTGTTATCGAGGCGCCTAAATTAAGATCTCTGATTTGTTTTATATTATCACTGACCAATATTCCATTAGTCCCTAGCGACTTAAATGTTCTTTCGTTTGTGTCTAGACCCAAAGCTCTTTGGTAGGCATCGTGTATGTTTATTGTTACTTTGCTATTATATAATATAGCGTTTTCTTGTTTGTGTGTCAAGCTTTTATTTATAAAAAATCCACATTTTAGTCCCGAATCTTTAAAATATTTAAAATATTCAAGCATAATTTTTCTTTTCTCATCAAAACCATTATTTGCCCATCCACCAATAAAACAAACATCAAACTTTATATTATCATCAACAACAGGAACATAGCTATTTGAATCAAAAGCCAGCGGTACTGGTGCGACCTCTTTCCATTTGTCGTGATATTTTGAATCACCGCCAAATGACCACAGGAAAACATTGTTCATCCTGTTGAGCGACTCAATGGACTCACTTGGGCAATGACATTGAAAATTTGGATGAAGGCCCCACGGTTCCGGAAACCAATTTGGCTGCACATATAAAAAAGTCTTTTGGGCGTTCTCTACTACGCTTAACGCTGGCTTGTTTTTTATGTCTCCATCGATGGCCATAAGATAATAACATTCTTTAAAGTTGCTAATCTCCGATAAATCATCATAGTAGTGAGCAGAATAACCTAAGCTTTCCCACGCCGTTCTATATCCTTCATATATCCACTTTCCAGCGTGAGAACGGTGCCTTTTGATAAAAACATTCTTTATCAGCATTTCTCAATCTCTTTTAACACTTCTCTCAGCCTTACTTTTGAATCGTGATCTTTTATAAACCTTTTATATCCATTGTCTGCTATTTTTTTAACAATTTTTGGATTCCTTAAAAGAAACTCACATTTCTTATTAAACTCGTCAATCGTCTTAAAAGTTACTATTTCTTTGTCAATCTCAAAAAAGTCCTCAATTGCATCGTGATGTTCTGTCAGTAGCAATCCTGAGCCTGCTGGTATCTCAAACATTCTTTGTTTCATCTGTGTCTTTCTTCGTGGATCATTGTCGTTTGTACTTAAATTTATACCTATCTTGCTTCTAGTATGTGCATCAAATAGTTCCTCATTTGATACACCGAAAATATTCTCCACAGGTACTCTGACCTCTTCGAAGAAAGCCTTTCTGTTTGGTGTAATATTACCGATAAAAGATAAATCAATATTCTTTTGCTCAAACTTTTTTACTTTATAAAATTCGGAATTGGCATGCCATATTCCTAAAATAATATTATTATATCCCAATTGCTTATACTTTTCTAAATAATCCGGCTCAGGAGTTGAACAAACACTAAAGTGTTGGCAAGCCCTGCTTGAAAATCCGTCGAACCTCCAAGTATCATCACAAAACCAATTGAAAGTTTTTGTTCGGCCAGTTTGTGTCTCTTTCAAAACTTCCTGCCATGGCTCATAAGGAGCTATTGAGCGATCCCCAGTGAAGCAACAATAAATTAAATCAGGTTTAAATTTTTCAACTATCCCACTAAAGTACTTATCTTCTGGATTAACAGTATCATACCAGAAAACCTCGTGTCCCAACTTCCTTAGTGGCGCCTCTAAGTACCAGTAGCCCATATCTGGGTGGCCTCGATACGTCTTATTTGTCGCTAGGAGTATTTTCACGGAACGCCTCGACAACTACTTGTGGTATTTCTTGCCTCTTTTTCTTGATTATTTCAATCAATTCTGGGCCTTTTAGTTTAAACCATGGCTCTTTCGTCGCACCGATTAAATTATTTGTAATCGTAGCGCAGCCCATCATCCTAGCCTCGACAACAACCCTAGAAAGAGTCTCCGGAGTTTTTGGAAAGAAAATAAATTTCTCATTAGAACCTAGCTTCCTGAGAAAATTATGGTAATTTTTATCCTCAATAAGCTCATAATCAAAATCTTTAGCCTGACAGAACTTAGTTGCCTCTGATGTATTTTTATGTTCAATATTCGAATTCATAATAGAACACGATTTTTTCTTATCTTTCTTGGAAACTTCTTCCATAATGCGTAAACTCTCTTCGGACCAAAGGTTTCCTCCAAGACTTATAATGTTTTCTAAATTTAAGTTTTTTCTAACAATGTTCTTATGAAAACTGGACTGGCATAAAACAGCTTTTGCAGATTTATAAAATTCATAATTTATAATCGACTCTTTTGGTGCGAGAAAGTTCTCAAATAAAGCTGGATTTCTGCCTTTCAGATATTTGTGGTCGTGCTCATATATAATATAATTCTTATTTAACAGTTTTGTTTTTACTTCTTCCGATAAGTGTACAAAATTTGCTATTATAAAACTATAAGATTTATGCTCTTCCAAAAAGTTTGGAGATACAAAGCCACTATTTACAGTTTTAACTTCACAACCATTTTTCTTAAGAATAGAAATCAACTCTTCGTTGTTAATTTCTCCTCCGCCAAGAACTTGATTTGCAAAGAAATCTGCTATAAAGACAAATTTCAAGTATGTTCCTCTGCGTTTAAACTATCAAGCCAGTTTTCGACATCAAATTTTTCTTCCTTATAGACAAAGTCTGCAAATCTTTTATAAAGAATTTCCTCTTGAAAATTTTCAAGTACCCAACTCTGTAGGGCATTAGCCTTCTTCTTCCACTTGGGGTACTGCTTGCGAATTTGACGTATTTTCATTTTAGCTGAACCTTCATTTGGATAACACCATTGAGAGTCTTTTTCTATGACTCCCGGCCAGACTGCTGATGGTTGGACCGGGGCAATGCCATAGTCAACTTCTGCAAAGTAGGGATGCTTTTTATTCCCACCTTTTTTCTTTTTACTTCCCTCAAACGGAGCATAAAGAAAATCGCACTGGCCAGACCAGCCGGGGGCGACAACAGGAAGGCCGCTATAAGCTGCCTCAAAGAGTGGCAGACCGAACCCCTCACCGTGAGTCAAAGACACCATTGCTTTAATTTGTGGATGTACATAGAGGGAGTGCATTTCAGCATCTGTTAGGTCTCCGTGTAGAAGATAGACCTTACATTTTCTTTCTGGATATTTATTTAGAATATTCGACAACATGTCTTTCGAATGTTCTCTGTCGATTATAGCGCCGTTCTTTATAAACGTCTTTACAACTAGACCCACTTTTTGGTCAATGTTTTCTTCTACAAACCACTTGATAGTGTTCTCCAAGTTCTTTCTTGGGCCCTGTTGGGCAACTGCGATGAAGTTAAAATCAAAATCAAGATTTAGTTCGAGTTCTGGTAGTGTTTTATAAGTCTTTACCGGATAGTGAACAACCTCGACCGGTGTGTTACAGGCCAAGGTCATTGGTTCGTTTGTTTGACTGTTTTGCCCTTGATATGTTGTGTTCGTAAATCCCCATTTAGAATGCTCCGAAATGGTGATGACTTTATCCATCATATTTGCTTTTTCTAACCATACTGCTGCTACTTTTGTTGCTTCTATTCCTGCCGTAACTCCTATGTTAATAGGCGCCAGAAGCTCCCACTCATTAGGAATAGTAACCTGTAAGGATATATCAAATTTCCCGCCTTGCTGCGCATAAATTGACGTAGCCTTAATTCTTTCATCAAGCCATCTTCTTTCTTCGTTGTCTTCCGAGGTCCAACCAGTTTGTCCCCAGTTAACGGGAATTACATAAATATCAAAAATGTCTTGTTTCGCCCTTAGAGAACGAAGTGCAAAGCGGGCATGTTCGCCATACCCAGAACGCGTGAGGCAAGGCCCACGAACTATAATTTTTTTACGCAATTTCTTTTATCTCCCACGGGGTGTAATTCTTTCTAGCTTCCCAAGAGCCGCGCTCTTTTACTACTTTATCCATCAATTCAATCCATTTCTTTTCGAAGTCTTCAAAGTTATAATTTTTATTTACATGTGCGGCGCCCTTTGCGCCCAACTCCTCTCGCTCTTCTGGAGTCATGTTATACATTTTATGTAAAGCGGCCTTGAAATCTTCCTTACTAATTCTATCTTCATTAATATAAGGAACATCTTGAGAACCAATTGTGGATGTGCTTGCTGGCTCAATCCCAATTCCAAACCACTCTTTACCATCAGTAACTTGCTCTTGTAAGCCGCCTGTCATTGTGACAATAATTGGTGTCCCGCAAGACAAGGACTCCAATGTACCAAGCCCAAATCCTTCTGCGTCTGAAATATTAACAGTGACGTCTGCCACATTATACATCATCGACAAATAATTTGGCGGAACTTTATTTCTTGAAAGAAGAACCCTTCCATCATTATAATTATGGTCATGAAGAATTGCCTCTAGATCTTGTCCGTGCGGGTCCTTGGGGTCAGTATGCATAATAAGGCAGACATTTTCTGGACCCACCTCTCCTGCAAATTCTGAAAACCACAGGGCCAGTGAGCCACTCTGTTTCCTTCTAGCATTTCGGTTATTCCAAAAGAATATCATCTTATCTCTTGCTGCTTCTCCCATGTTTTCTATCTTAAACCCAAGAACATCATCTTTTGGAAGTTTTTTAAAAATATCTGCTCGAACTGCATGAGGCACATAATGATTTTCCGTATCTGGGGACACATTGTTTACAATATCGTGGGTTACCTTTGATATGGATGCAATCACATCAGTCGAATCATACCATTTTTTATTGTATTGCGGGAATGGATAATTATCCCACACATGATAGTAAACCATTGGAACTAAAGGCCGTACTTCATTTTCTATTTGCCAGAGCCAACCGTAAAAGCGTGGATCAGTCATAAACATTAATACATCTGGCTTTTCTGTCCAAAGAAGACCGCGAATCATATCTACAGTACCATACCCGTCGACAGGAAATACTCGAAAATCTCCATCATCCCATTCCTCTGCTGTTATGTTTTGTGGATCGTAATTTTCATGTTTTACTGCTCCGCCAAGACAAACAAACTG
>TARA_R110000765_G_scaffold60704_2_pt1 | contig 10814 bp, 8 predicted proteins | sample TARA_R110000765 | Tara Oceans TARA_R110000765 (sample SAMEA4398168) | marine metagenome | biome: Polar Biome; feature: [MES] marine water layer (ENVO:01000295) within the mesopelagic zone...; material: water (ENVO:00002006), including particulate matter (ENVO:01000060) such as...... | reverse complement strand
AAAACGAGTTAACGCTACATAATAAAAAACCGCTAATAAGCGGTTTTTTATTTAATGACTTAAATACAAAATAGATGAATGACTTAATTTATATTTTTAACTATAAAATTGACTTTTCTTTTATCAACTTTTTCATTGATATTTTCTTTGCTCTTAGCGCTTTTTGATGAAAAGTTGAAGTAAGCGATGACTTGTTGCAACTTGTCATTGAATTTTGCAGCGAACTCAAAGAAGGAATTTTTTTTATCAAACTTACGTGGCACTAAACTGGAAAAGTCAGCAACTTTAATTCCCTGCATAGGTTGCTGGGAAGTTTGATTAGATGAAACTACATTGCTTTGATGGTATTGAGTGAATATTTCACTGGTAATTGCAGGATACGAGAAGTTATTAATATCATCGATAGCAGATGATTGTATTGTAAAAACTACAATATCTTTGGTTAAGTTAGAGTGCAACTTTTGCTTAGTTCTTTTTTCTGCATAAGCTGTTGAGCAATATAGAAAAAAAAGACTGAAAATAGTAAGCAAAGTGGCAACTAAGTTGGGCTTTAATTGAATTGTCATTTTGTATTCCTCATCACATGTCGACCTTAAATCATTCCTTGATATCCCATCGTACCATTATGTTACAAATTAATATAGATAATGACTTGTGTTTACGCGATAGCGATAAGGTAGACGGTTTACTTTATCAGACCAATAGCCTAATTTTTAATAAGTAGAGTTATAAAAATGAAAGTTAGCATTATCACACAAGCTTTAGTTTTATTCGTATTAGGCAGCAGTAAGTGCAAGTTGTTGTAGGAAAATATGAAAGCTAATCTGCAGTTAAAATACCAATAGTGTGGAATTTAATAAGGCGTTGTTATCAGTGAAAAAACTATGTGTAGAATATTTGGTTACAATAGATTGGTAGTCATAAATGCAATTATTTATGACTACCGGCAAGAGCTTACTTAAGACGTAACAACTGCAGAGTGCTTTATTTAACTTGTGCTTTATACACAAGCCTATTTTTATGTAATAAAGGCTCAGTATAACCGTTAGGTTGTTCATGGCCTTGCAGTACTAATGCTAATGCAGTTTGAAAAGCAATACTGTTGTCAAAGTTATTCGACATTGCATGATATTGCGTATCATGCTGATTTTGTTTGTCTACAACGGCCGCCATTTTTTTCAAGCTTGCTAACACTTGCTCTTTAGTGCAAATATTATGTTGTAGCCAATTGGCCATATGTTGACTCGAAATACGCAGTGTTGCTCGATCTTCCATTAAGCCAACATTGTTAATGTCGGGTACTTTTGAGCAACCAACACCTTGATCAATCCAGCGAACAACATAACCTAAAATACCTTGCGAATTATTATCCAACTCATCAGAAATTTCTTGTGCAGTCCACTGAGTATTCTCGGCTAAAGGTATGGTTAATATATCGTCTATGTCGGCCGGCGTACGTTTTTTAAGTGTTTGCTGTAATTGCAGCACATTAACTTTATGATAATGCAAAGCATGCAATGTAGCAGCCGTTGGTGAAGGTACCCAAGCAGTATTTGCACCCGCTTTAACATGGTTGATTTTTGTTGCAAGCATGTTCGCCATTTGATCGGGAATCGGCCACATGCCTTTACCTATTTGTGCTTTACCGCTAAAACCACACGCTAAACCCACATCAACATTGTTATCTTCATACGCAGATATCCATTTTGTTAACTTTATATCTGCTTTTCTTGCCATAACGCCCGCTGCCATAGAGGTATGGATTTCGTCACCTGTTCGGTCAAGAAAGCCAGTATTAATAAATACTACGCGCTCTTTTGCCTGATAAATACAGGCTTTAAGGTTTACACTGGTACGACGCTCTTCATCCATTATGCCCATTTTTAAAGTATTACGTGGCAGTGTTAATAAATCTTCAACACGGTCAAATAATTCATTAGCGAAAGCGACTTCTTCAGGACCATGCATTTTAGGTTTAACAATGTAAACAGAGCCTGTTTCACTGTTGCGTAAAGTATTTTCTTTATTGACGTCATAGCTTGAAATTAATGAGGTAATCACGGCGTCCATAATACCTTCAGGTACTTCATTATTGTGCTGGTCAATAATGGCATTGTTAGTCATTAAGTGGCCAACATTTCGCACGAACATTAAACTACGCGCTTTTAAGCTACTTTGCGTACCATCAAGTTTTTGATAAGTTTTATCTGCATGCATTAAGCGAGTTTGCTGCTTGCCAGACTTTTCAAATGTTTCAGATAACGTACCTTGATTTAAGCCTAACCAGTTTTGATAGGCTATTACTTTGTCAGCAGCATCAACCGCGGCTACAGAGTCTTCACAATCCATAATGGTTGTTATTGCTGACTCCATTGCAATGCCACTAACGCCTGCTATATCGCTTTTTGCAATTGTACTGTCTTGATCAAATTCAATAATAAAATGTAAATCATGATGTTTGAAAACCAACTCACTCGGAGATGCTGGTTCGCCATTAAAACCAATAAATAAACCAGGTTGGCCTAGGTAAGTATTCTCATCATTCTTCAGTGTAACGACTAACTTACCTTCAACCACTTTATAACACTGTGCGTTATGGTGTGAACCGCTCTCTAGTGGGATAGTTTGATCTAAAAAGTCGCGAGCAAAGTCAATAACCTTAGCACCGCGAGCTGGATTATAAGATTTTGTTTTTTCTGCACCATTGTCTTCACTTATAACGTCTGAGCCATATAAAGCATCGTATAAACTTCCCCAACGAGCATTTACTGCATTTAAAGCAAAGCGGGCGTTCATTACTGGAACTACTAGCTGTGGACCGGCTATAGTGGCTAATTCTGCATCAACATTTTTTGTTGAAATAGTGAAGTCGTCAACAGGTGCTGCTAGGTAACCTATCTCTGTTAAAAAGCCTTTGTAATCAGAAAAATTAAAGTTTTCAGCTTGATGACCTTGATGATAAGCGGTTATTTTTTGTTGTAGCGCATCACGTTTTATCAATAAGTCTTTATTTTTTGGTGCTAGCTCCTCAATAAGGTTGGCAAAGCCTGACCAAAAGGTGTCTTGAGTTAGCTTGGTACCCGGAAGCACTTGTTCATTAACAAAGTTATAAAGTTCTTCTGCTACCTGCAAATTTGCGATTGAAATTCTTTTTGTCATGGGACACCTATTGTTGAAAGTTAAGAAGAAAGTATTCTTACTTTAATACATTTACGAAAAACCAATACCTGCAATGTAGGAATATTGTGTAGCTGATGCAATAGCTGCTGGTTAACCACTGCGTGAGTTTGTGTGGTGTTTTTTATGCTGTATTGTTTTTTATATTTATAACTACTTGTTAAATAATATTAAATATTAATTATTTCATGGTTTTAAATATCATTATTCACACTATTGTTTATTATGATTTTTGTTATTTATTTTATGAATTATCTATTTAGAAGGCATGTTCTCACATTATATTGCTTTAATACCATGGCAATATAATAACTTTAGTTTAGGTTATTTAAAATTTCCGATCAAAATTTCAATTAAATATTGTCATAAAGCAACGGTAATAAAGCGTAGAATTGCTACGGATATTACTAATAAAGCGCTACTAAAAAAGCGTTACTAAAAAGTTAATAATAAATGGACTAATAGTAGCGGTAATAACCGCGGACACAATTAAGGCTAGTGAACTATAAGCGGCATGTTCGTAACTGATATTACTCACGGTAGCCGTACCTATAGCGTGGCTAGCTGCGCCTATGGCTAAGCCTTGCGCTTTCGGTGATTTAACTTTTATAAACTTTAACCAAGGAGGGCCGGCCAAAGCACCAATAAAACCAGCAAGAATAATAGCAAAAGCTGTAATTGCTGTATTACCGTCCAATTGACCCGCTATGGCAATAGCAATAGGTGTAGTTACTGACTTTAATGACAGAGCAACCGCAATGGTGTGATCGCCAACCAATAACATAGTAACAACAAAGCTACTAACAATGGCAACAAAAGCCCCTATAAACAATACCCATATGATACTTTTCCATTGATTGGCAATAGTTGCTAGATGTTGATAAAGCGGAAATCCCAGGGCTACAACAGCAGGCTCTAGTAAGGCATTTAATAACCAAGAACTAGCAAAGTAACGTTCAAAGCTAATGTCTTGCCACAATAAAATAGCAATAATAACTAAAATACTCACCAGCATAGGCTGTAACCAAATTGCATTGAGTTTGCGTTGAAAAACCGCCGTGATTTGAAATAGTGCAATAGTAGCCGCTATAGCAAAAATTGAAGATAACAAGTGGCTACTTAATAGATTAGAGATCATTAGCTTACTCGTCATCCGTAGCATGGCGCTGATAATGTAAGCCGACAATAGTCATTAGCAAGAAGGTTGTTACAAAAGTAATCATGACGATGGTGATACCAAACTGCTTGATTAATTCAAAATGGTTCATGATACCAACACCTGCGGGCACAAAGCATACCCCCATATGTTTCAAGCCCCACACGACACTACTTTTAATACGATCGGCATTAAAAACTCGAAGATGTAATGTCAGCGTAAAAATAATCAAGCCGTATAAACTACCCGGTAAAAAAGGAACAAAAAAGGCACATAGTTTTCCCAAAGCAACACAGCTAAATATTGCAAACATACTATATAATGCATTGAATGTTCTTTGTTTAAACGTGTTCACAATTACTCATAACCTCCATGTGCTCGAAGCTTAGTTAGCCCTCATTTGCAGCTTCGATAACTAACTGCCTAAACCAAATATGACTAGCATCATGATGCAAGAGTGGGCTCCATATCATTTTTAATTCAATGTCAGGAATATCGAAAGGGGGTTTTAGCACCGTGTAATTTGCATCATTTTTGTGAATTAAGGCGGCCCGTGTGGGTAAAGTTGCCACTAATTCATCTTCAAGTGCCAATTGCATCGCCACATGGTAATTTCGGGTAAATACTTTTATGTCACGCTGTTTACCTAAGCGCGCTAAAGCTTCGTCAACCCAACCCAGCTTTTGTACATCTTTTGGATCCATACCAACACCAACACCAAAGCCTGTTTTAGATACCCAAACATGCTTGGCACTCAGGTAGGTGTTGAGATTGAATTTTGACACTACTGGATTATCAGCACTTAACAAACAAGAGAAGGAGTCACGCCATATCGTTTTTTGATGAAATGATTGCGGCAGTTCGTCAAAGCGGTTAATCGCCATGTCAATTTTGCCGGCTTCCACGTCATGAAAGTTAACATCACTTGGGGTCATAATATCAATCGTGACATTAGGCGCTATTTGATTAATACGTTTCAATAATTTTGGTAATAAGGTTGAAGCCGCGTAATCACTTGCCATTAATCGAAAAACTCGCTGGCTGTTAAGTTCGTTGAACTCTTCTTCACCTTGCAGTGCTTCTTCTAATTCTAATAAAATTTTACGAATAGCAGGTCCTAAAGCACGTGCACGTTCTGTTGGCACCATACCATCAGAAGTTCTGACTAATATAGGATCATTAAAAAGTGTGCGCAGCCTTTTTAGACCGTTACTCATGGCAGGTTGTGTAATATTTAACTGACCTGCAGCACGCGTAACATTTTTTTCTCTGAGTAATACATCAAGATAAATCAGTAAATTTAAATCAATTTTTGAGATATTCATAAAATTAATAATCTAATACAAAAATATAAGCTAGATTTATGTCATGGCTCAAGAGGATAATCAAGTAAATTTAGAGAAAGAAATAAATTAATTTTAGTGTTTTTACACATGAAAAGCAGAGATAAATAATCTTAATTATTGAATTCATTGGACTATTTTATAATGTTATTTAGAGTTAATACACCAACATTTCCTTTGTGAATGGTAGGTATGTTAATTATATATTTCATTTATTTTAGTTGGTTGGTTTAGTATTTATGTTGTTCGGTGTGACAGCTTACACAAGCGGTTACATCATAAAGTATTTACATACTGTCAGTTATAACTTTTGGAGAAAGTGATATGTCTAATTATCAAAGTGCAATAGAAGCAGTTCAAGCGATTAAAGAAAAAGCTGGCAGTTCTTGGGATGCCATCAATCCTGAGTCAATAGCTCGTATGCGAGCGCAAAATAAATTTAAAACAGGTTTAGACATTGCCCAATATACAGCAGACATTATGCGCCGCGATATGGCTGCTTATGATGCTGATAGCTCTAAGTACACACAATCATTAGGTTGCTGGCATGGTTTTATTGGCCAACAGAAAATGATTTCTATCAAGAAACATTTTGCTGGTCAAACTGACCGACGCTACTTGTACCTTTCTGGTTGGATGGTTGCTGCACTGCGCAGCGAGTTTGGTCCTCTTCCAGATCAATCAATGCATGAGAAAACCTCAGTAGCTTCTTTAGTAGCAGAGCTATACACCTTTTTACGCCAAGCAGATGCGCGCGAATTAGGCGGTCTTTTCCGCGAATTAGACGCTGCAGCAGAAGGCGACAAAGCCGCAATTCAAGATCAAATTGATAATCATGTAACACACGTTGTTCCAATTATTGCTGATATTGATGCTGGTTTTGGTAATGCTGAAGCAACTTACATCATGGCTAAACAAATGATCGAAGCGGGTGCTTGTGCATTACAAATCGAAAACCAAGTAGCTGATGAAAAACAATGTGGACATCAAGATGGTAAAGTAACAGTACCTCATGCAGATTTTCACTCTAAAATTCGTGCATTACGCCATGCTTTCCTAGAACTAGGTATCGACAACGGCATTATCGTTTCACGTACTGACTCTGAAGGTGCTGGCCTTACAAAAGAAATCGCTGTTGTTAAAGAACCTGGCGACCAAGGCGACATATATAATTCATTCCTAGACGTTGAAGAAATTGACGTAGCTGATATGGCTGAAGGCGATGTATGTTTTAACCGCGATGGCAAGCTTGTTCGTCCTAAGCGTTTACCTTCTGGTTTATACCAATTCCGTCAAGGTACAGGTGAAGAGCGTTGTGTATTTGATAGCATTGAAGCGATTAAAGCAGGCGCAGATTTACTTTGGATTGAAACAGCAACACCAAACGTAGCCGATATCACAGCGATGATGAACGAAGTACGTAAAGAAATTCCAAATGCGAAGCTTGTTTATAACAATAGCCCATCGTTTAACTGGACACTAAACTTCCGTCAACAAGCATACGACAACATGGTTGAAGCTGGTCAAGATGTATCTAGCTACGTACGTGCTGATTTAATGAGTGTTGAATACGATACTACAGAATTAGCGGCATCAGCTGATGATAAAATCCGTAGCTTCCAATCAGACACAGCGCGTGAAGCGGGTATATTCCATCACTTAATTACATTGCCAACTTACCATACGGCTGCGTTATCTACCGATAACCTTGCCAAAGAATACTTTGGTGATGCAGCTATGCTAGGTTATGTAGAAGGTGTACAACGTAAAGAAATTCGTCAAGGTATTGCCTGCGTTAAACATCAAAACATGTCAGGTTCTGACATGGGTGATGATCACAAAGAATACTTTGCTGGTGAAAACGCTCTTAAAGCAGGTGGCGCTAAAAACACCTCTAACCAGTTTTAATAACATACCAACATTATTGTTGATGTGTAAAACAGACCCAACCGAAGTAAAAGTACTGTGTTAGAGCAGTATGATCGATAAGTTAATAATTTTTAACTTGAAAATCGATTGAAACCAAAGTCCGATGAACATGTTCATCGGATTTTTTTTTATCAAAAATAAGTCACCTAGAAGAATAATAAAACTAGCTGAGCTTTATTGCGTACCATCAAAAAGTCCGAAGTTATTCGTAGTAAATATATACTGGTTACATAAGTTTACACTTTTGTTAAAGATTCTAAGTGGTTAACCTGTTAAAACTGGACTTGATTTGCTATAAAAATCAACTGACTTTTCTTATTGGACTTATTTAGCTAAATAGTATTTTAGCAAAAAAATACTATTCAAATATTATAAAAAAACAAGTCATTATAAAACATAAAAAGGAAGATAAAATGAAACTCTCAAACAGACGTAAACATACACTCGCCCTCAGCATAGCCGCTGCCTTATTTGCCTCACAAAGCCATGTTGTGGTCGCTGCTGAAAAAGACAGCGTAGAACGCATAGAAGTTACCGGTTCTCACATCAAAAGAACTGACATGGAAGGACCATCGCCATTAACATCACTTAGTGCAGAAGATATCGCTAATAGTGGTGTTACTGACCTAATCGGCCTTTTTACTAAGTTACCTATGGCCGGACAAGGTACATTTTCAACACAAGGGAACAGTAGTGACAATACCAGTAATGGTGGTTCAAGTGTTTCATTACGTGGTTTGGGTGCAGACTCAACGTTAATACTTGTCAATGGTCGTCGCGTTTCTGTTTCACCTTTTGCTAATAATATTGACACTGCATTTGTTGATATTAACAATATTCCATTAGCAGCAATTAAGCGTGTTGATATTCTAAAAGATGGCGCTTCAGCAACATATGGCTCTGATGCTGTTGCGGGTGTAATCAATATCGTACTTCGTGACGATGTTGAGGGCGCTGAAGTTTCCGCAAAACTCGGTGATACCGCAGATGGCGGTGGTAAAGAAAAAAATATAAGTCTTGTTTGGGGTAACTCAACAGAAAAAAGCAGCCATACGTTTGCGTTAGATTACTTCGAGCGTGAAGAAATTCTTTATGCGGATCGTGACTATTCAAAATCGGCGAATCAAGCAGCATTGAGACCTAACGATCCGTTTGCCACTGACTTTAGAAGTTCATCAGGGTTCCCTGGTACTATAGCTTTAGCGGATGATTCAACTATTCGTATGCCAGATACTTTTGGCAATGACGTTTGTGCACCAGAAGACATTATCGGCAACCTTTGTGGTTATGATTACGCACCGGTAATGACTTCAGTACCTGCTACTGAACGAGCTAGCTTTATTTACTTAGGTAAATATGAAATTAATGACAATTTACGTGGTTTTGCTGAATTGAATGGCCAACATTCAAAAACCACTATTCGCGGTGCAGGTAGCCCGAGTTTTAATGAGCTATTTATGTCGGGCGATAATGTAAATCATCCATTTGCAGATTTGCCAGACCATGCTTTTTATCAGCAAGATTTAACTATGCGTCGACGTATGCTCGATATTGGTAACCGTGAAAAGCGTGTCACTTCTGACTATTACCGTTCAATCATTGGCTTACAAGGTGAGATCGAAGATTGGAGCTGGGAAATTGCTTATAACTACATTAAAAGCACATCAACAGAGCGTGGCGTAAACGGTTTCCCTAATTCTCGTCGCACACAAGAAGCAATTGATAGTGGTTTATGGAATCCGTTTGAACCATCAAGTAACTCGCAAGAATCATTAGATTTTATTGAAACCACTACTACACGTATTGGTAAATCAACCAGTAAGTCTTTCGATGGTAAAATTAGCGGTTCAATCATGGAAATGGAACATGGTGATCTTGGCTTAGCCGTTGGTGTTGAATACAGAGAAGAAAGCATTAGTGATAATCCTGATGATCAATTCTTACGTGGTGAAGTTTTTGGTACTGAAGCAACTCAAGCGAATGGCAAGCGTGATAATACCTCTGTTTTTGCTGAGTTAGCTATTCCAGTGCTAGACACACTTGAAGTGCAAGTTGCTGTTCGTCATGAAGACTACAGTGATTTTGGCACCACAACCGATCCAAAAGTTGCCTTTATTTGGCAACCTACAGATTCTTTATCATTACGTGGCTCATACGGAACAGCGTTTAGAGCACCTTCATTGCATCAAATCGGCCTAGGTAATACTGATGAATCTCCTACTTTAGTTGATTCGGTGCGCTGTGCAGCTGTCGGCATTGATTGTGATCCGAAAGAGTACACCGCGGTATTATCAGGGAATGACGACTTAGGTCCTGAAGAATCGAAAAGCTATAACTTAGGTTTAATCTATGAAGTAGCTGATAATTTAGACTTCTCAATTGATTATTATGATTATGATATTGAAAACGTAATTACAAAAGATACTCAGTTTAAATTTAGTACTTTAGGTAATGATCCTACTGTTGTAGAACGTTTACCGTCATCTCTTGCTGGCGATCCAGGTGAAGTAGTACGTATTTTTGATCAATATGAAAACATTGGTAATATCACAACCTCTGGTTTAGATATTGAAGCCAACCACGGTTTAGACACTGAAATAGGCGAGTTCAAATTTACCTATGTAGTCAATTATGTTTTATCTTATGAAGATGCGCGTCCAAATGCTGATGGCTCTATGCGTATTGACACTCAAGAAGGTGACTTTGAACAACCTGAAGTGCGTTGGACATTCAACACATCTTGGGTACAAGGTGATTGGAACGCAAGTATGGCGATTAACTATATTGGCGAATTTAAACAAGACGCTGCTGTAGCAACTGAAGGCATGAGTGATGTAGACGCATGGACAACGGTTGATACCACGGTAAATTATATTGGTATTGAAAACACCACGTTAAGTCTTGGTGCTACAAACTTATTTAATGAAGAGCCACCGTTTGCTTATCATGACTTTATGGGCTTTGTTAGTGGTACGCACAATAGCCAAGGTCGTTTTGTGTATGTTAAAGCGAGCTATAAGTTTTAAATAATGATTAGTATTTAATATCAGCTTAAATCTTGTTAAAACGCTTACTTAGGTAAGCGTTTTTTTTTGCTAAAATAAACCCAAATAAGTCAAAATAAGCAGTAATAATCGTTAGGAGAATGCTTTTGTTGTATTTTAAGTGTTGTGTATTTTAAGTGTTGTGTATTTTAAGCTGATTTTGCG